>ERZ827108.3610-NODE-3610-length-12681-cov-3.579756_pt1 | contig 12681 bp, 12 predicted proteins | sample MGYA00519921_ERZ827108 | MGnify/ENA primary metagenome ERZ827108 (study PRJEB31778, sample SAMEA3449258) | human gut metagenome | biome: human gut; feature: human-associated habitat; material: faeces | place: United Kingdom | collected 2010/2012 ... | reverse complement strand
ATCGTGCTCGGCTACATCTGGTCGATGATCTTTGACGGCTTCCTCGTGAAGTACAACACCTCCGTCGTGCTCAACTCGACCTTCGGCTTCTGGGGTCTCATTATCCTTATATGCTGGCAGCAGGTCGGCTATATGATGATCATTTACATAGCCGGACTCCAGTCCATCCCGGAGGACATGCTCGAGGCGGCCCGTATCGACGGCGCCAACAACTGGCAGACGCTCTGGAAGATCACCATTCCGAACATGATGAGCTCCTTTACGATCTGCATCTTCCTCACGCTCACGAACGGCTTCAAGCTCTTCGACCAGAACCTCGCGCTGACGGCGGGGCGGCCGTTCCTGCAGCAGCCGGACGGCAGCGTTATAAAGACGACGGAAATGCTCGCTCTGAACATTTACAGCGCCTTCTACTCCGGCGGCGGCAACAACCGCGGCGTCGGCCAGGCGAAGGCCGTGGTGTTCTTCATCCTTGTGGCCGCGATCGGCCTTCTGCAGCTCCAGGCCACCCGTAAAAAGGAGGTACAGCAGTAATGGCAAAGAGAGAAGAACGCGGCAAAATGGTGCTGACGATCATCTTCACGGTGATCTGCATCGCTTACATTATGCCGATCCTCATCGTTTTGATGAACTCCTTCAAGAGCAACGCCGCCGTCAACACGCAGACGTTTGCCTTCCCGGACGCGAACAGCTTTGTCGGCTTCCAGAACTATATCAAGGGCATGACCTTCGGCAACTACCCGTTTCTGAAGGCCGTGGGCTACAGCCTTTTCATCACGCTTGCCTCCACGGCGCTCATTCTCGTGTGCACGTCCATGGCCGCGTGGTATGTCTCCCGCGTCGGGAGCTTCTTCAGCAAGATCGTATATTATCTCTGTGTGTTCTCCATGGTCGTCCCGTTCCAGATGGTCATGTTCACGCTCTCCCGCACGGCGAACCAGCTCAGTCTCGATACCCCGTGGACGATCCCGGTCATTTATCTCGGCTTCGGCGCGGGTCTCGCGGTGTTCATGTTCTGCGGCTTTGTAAAGTCCATTCCTCTGGAAATTGAGGAAGCTGCTGCCATCGACGGCTGCGGCCCGGTGCGCACGTTTTTCCAGGTGGTCCTCCCCATGATGAAGCCGACGATGATCTCCGTCGGCGTGTTGGAGATCATGTGGGTGTGGAACGACTTCCTTCTGCCGTATCTCGTGCTCGACCGCACGGAGTATATGACCATCCCCATCGTCATACAGCATCTCAAGGGAAGCTACGGACAGGTGGACATGGGTGCGACGATGGCACTGATCCTTCTGAGCATCCTGCCGGTCATCATCTTCTATCTCTGCTGCCAGAAACACATTATTAAGGGTGTTGCGGCCGGAGCGGTGAAGGGCTGATGACGATCAAGGACCTGGCGGCTCTCTCCGGGTATTCGCTCGGCACGGTTTCGCGCGTGCTCAACAATCAGCCGCATGTCAGCGAAAAGGCGAGAGAGCAGATCATGGCAATCGTGAAGGAACAGGGCTTTGAGCTGAACACGAACGCCCGCAATCTCAAGCAGACCCACAGCAACAACATCCTCGTCATCGTCCGCGGCACGCACAACGAGCTGTTCGCCACGCTGGTCGAACGGCTGCAGACCGTGGCAACGGGCGGGGAGTACCAGCTTGTGGTGGACTATATCGGCGAGCTCGACAACGAGGTGCGCCGCGCCGTGAAGCGCGTGCGCGAGGTAAAGCCGCAGGGCATCCTCTTCCTCGGCGGCAGCAGCGAGGATTTCATCGAATCCTTTGCCGAGATCCACATTCCCGCGGTTCTTGTCACAAACTCCGCCGCGGAATTCCAATTCAAGAATCTTTCGAGCGTCACGACCGACGATACCGCCGCTGCCGCGGCGGCCGTCGGGTATCTGGCGGACATGGGCCATAAAAAGATCGCCGTCATCGGCGGCGAGCGCGAATACTCCGATACGGGCCGTCTGCGCTATGCGGGCGTGCTGCGCGCGCTCACGGAGCGCGGCATGACGTTTGACGCGGACCGGCATTATAAGACCGCGCACTACAGCTTCGACGAGGGCTATACGGCCATGGCGGAGCTCCTGCGCGAAACATCGGAGATCACAGCGGTGTTCGCCATGGCGGACGTCATGGCCATCGGCGCGGCCCGCGCCGTCCGCGATGCCGGAAAGCGTATCCCGGAGGACATTTCCCTCATCGGCTTTGACGGCCTGCCCATCTGCCGGTACTACGAGCCGAGGCTCTCCACCGTTACGCAGCAGATCGCGTTCATGGCGGAAAAGAGCTATGCCGTGCTGCTCGACATGATCGAAAACGGCTCAGGCGCGCAGCATGTCCTTGCGCCGTACACGCTCGAAAAGACGGACAGCATCCGTAAGAATTAACAGCATCCGCAAATTCTAACAGACGAAAGAGGCGTTTGCCATGCGAGCAAGCGGAATTATTCTGCATATCACATCGCTCCCGTCGCCGCACGGCGTCGGAACGCTGGGCAGAGAGGCGAGAGAGTTTGCCGATTTCCTTCGGAAAGCCGGACAGAAATACTGGCAGATCCTGCCGCTCGGCCCGACCGGCTACGGCGACTCACCGTACCAGACCGACTCGGCCTTTGCCGGGAACCCGTATCTCATCGACCTTGAGCAGCTTATTACCGACGGTCTCCTCACGCGCGAGGAAGTCGATGCCGTTTCCTTCGGCAGCGACCCGGCGCAGACGGATTACGGCGCGCTCTACGCCGGACGGTTCGATCTTCTCCGCCGCGCCTGTGAGCGCGGCTGGGACAAAGAGCGTGAGAACGTAGACGCTTTCTATCGTGAAAACGAGAGTTGGCTGCGCAGCTATGCGCTCTATACCGCGGCAAAGCGTCATTTCGGCATGCGCCCCTGGATCGAATGGGAGGACGAGGATCTCCGTCTTCGCCGCAGCGAGGAAGTGCTGCGCCGGTATGAGGAGCTTCTCGCGGAGGATATCCGCTTCTGCATTTTCACGCAGTATCTGTTCTTCCGCCAGTGGAACGCGCTGCGCGCGTATATCCGCGAGCAGGGCATCCGGATCATCGGCGACGTGCCGATCTATGTCCCGCTCGACAGCGCCGACGTGTGGGCGGAGGGCGAGTACTTCCAGCTCGACGATCAGTGCCGCCCGACGGAGGTCGCGGGCGTCCCGCCTGATTACTTCACCGCCGACGGTCAGCTCTGGGGCAACCCGCTCTATGACTGGGACCGTATGCGAGACGACGGCTACCGCTGGTGGATCCGGCGTCTCGGCGCCGCGGGCAAGCTCTACGATACCGTCCGCATCGACCATTTCCGCGGTCTGGAGAGCTATTGGGCCGTGCCCTACGGCGAGACGACCGCGCGCAGCGGCCATTGGCGCAAGGGCCCCGGCGAGAGCTTTATCGACGCGATCAAGACGGCGCTCCCCGGTCTCGACATCATCGCCGAGGATCTCGGCTTTATGACGCCGGAGGTCATCGCTCTGCGCGAGTACTCGGGCTTCCCCGGCATGAAGGTGCTGCAGTTCGCCTTTGATTCCCGCGAGCCGAGCGACTATCTGCCGCACCGCTACCCAACAAATTGCATCTGCTACACCGGCACGCACGACAACGCCACGCTCGCCCAGTGGCTGGGCGACGCGAAGGGCGACGATGTGGCTTACGCCAAGCAGTATCTCGGCTTGAACGATGAGGAAGGGTACGTAAACGGCATCATCCGCGGCGGCATGAGCTCGGTGGCTGATCTCTTCGTTGCGCAGATGCAGGACTGGCTCGCCCTCGGCGGCGAGTCGCGCATGAACGTCCCCGGCGTCCTCGGCCACGGCAACTGGTGCTGGCGCATGCTGCCCGGCGCGCTCACCGACGAACTCGCCGACCACATCGCCGCCATGACGGCCATGTACAGCCGGTAAAATGATTTATTCAAAAGCCGCCCCGGATGATCGGTTCATCCGGGGCGGCAAAACTTTTTAATTCAGTGATTTCAGCCGGTAACGTCAAGCAGCTTTTTCATTACACGGTTATTTACATCCATGTAATACTTCAGCTCTTCGTTGTTCAGATCCTCGCTTTCCCAAGCCTTGAATTTTTCATCCATGTCCGAGAGCTTTCCCATGAGACTCATGTACTTTGTAAGAATGGAAAGATCGGACGGGTTGTTCATGTACTTTTTCAGAATGTCGCAGTATTCGGTGTAGAACGCTTCGTAGCTGTCCATGGCTTCCTTAAATTCGGGACGCAGCCCGGTCTCTGCGGAAGGCTCAGTGGTCGGTTCTGCGGACGGTTCCGGAATCGTCTGATCGTCTGAAACCTTTTCCAAATAACAAACCGTGCCGTCATCCATGTTTATTACAAGCCAGTTGTTGATCAAAGGAAGCGTTACGTTGTTTACGGATATGCCTTCCTCCGTGATGTTCCATTTGAGCATATTTTGCTCATCCTGCATATAAAGGCAGCCTGTCCCATCTTCGCACAGAATAAGCCCGATATGACTTGCATTATAATTTCCGTTTTTTTCCAATGCCTCAACTGTTGCGGAAATACCGTTCTGCTCAATGGAGACAACTTCCCATGTTCCATAGTATGTGCTTTCCGTGGGTTCTTCCGGCTGCGGTTCAACGACCGGCTCGGCGGTTGGCTCGGCAGTTGGTTCTGCGGACGCGGGCGGATCATTGACGGGAGAATTTTTTGCAGGAGAAGCATCGCTGCCGCAGGCAGCGAGAGAAAACAGCATGATGAGCGAGAGAAGCGCGGCGACCAGTTTTTTCATTTCTTTCCTCCTAAAAAATAAAAAGTGCGGCTACCGGAGCAGCCGCACAAAAAACGCAAACTCCGATAGTCGCCAAACCAACTCTGCGGAAAAGGAAACCCTCATGCCTACAGAAACGGAATTTGCATTTTTATCAAATTCAGTTTGTAGGCAAAAAAGAGTATAATACGCCCTGGGAGAGAAATATCCTTTTCGCAGTATTGAGTTGGTTTGGCGTATATATTATACCACCGTTTTTTTCGTTTTGGAAGATTGAATATGATAAACCTGTAAGAAATTTGCACAGAAATGCGGCGCGTTAAATTTTATAGCATTTTCTGTAAGCTTTTTGCCCCGAATTGCGTCTATAAGGGTGAGTACTCAAGGGGCAGCCCCGTAAGAAAGAGGAAAGATCATGGAGGACAGCTTCATCGTAGACCTGTACTGGCGGCGCGACGAGCAGGCGATCGCCGAAACGGAGCGGAAATACGGCGGCGCGTGCGAAGGCCTTGCACGCCGGTTTCTCCCCGCGGCGGAGGACGCCGAGGAGATCGTGCAGGACGCTTATCTCTCACTCTGGAACACCATCCCGCCGCAGCGCCCGGAGCATCTCGGCGCGTATCTGTTCCGTACCGTACGGAACGCCGCCTTTTCCCGCTTTCGCGCCGACAGCGCGCAGAAACGCGGCGGCGGTGAGGCGTCCGCCGCGCTCGACGAGCTCGCTGAGTGTGTCGCGGGGCGGGACAATGTGGAGCAGATCATTGAGGCACGGGAGCTTTCTCATGCGGTGAACGCCTTTCTCCATACGCTTTCCCGAAACGACCGGATCATTTTCACCGCCCGCTACTATCTCGCTCTTCCCGCCCCGGCGATCGCCGAAAGGCTCGGCTGCCGGGAGGGAAGGGTACATACCTCGCTTTGCCGCAGCCGGAAAAAGCTGCGCGACTATCTCATTAAGGAGGAATTGCTGTGAAAGCGCTGGATATTATGGAAGCGGCCGGCGGGATCGACGACGAAATCATCAAGGAGGTCACATCGGCTATGCAGGAAAAGAATACAGGAAAACCCCTTCGCGCGAAGCGGACGCTTCGCACCGTGCTGATCGCGGCGGCGCTCGTGCTCGTGCTTGCCGGGAGCGCCCTTGCCGCCGGACGGCTCATCAACAGTCCCGCGCAGGCGGTCAAGGTCGCGCGGCAGGAAATTGCAAAAATGCAGGACATGGGCATTCTCTCTTCGGAGTACCGCTTTTTTGACGGCGAACCGGACTATCTCGGCGAAGCGCCGAACATGGGCGTGAGCGACTACTGGTTCGGACGCATTTTCCCCCACAGCTACATTGTCCGCGGCGGGACCGACGACGGGAAGTATTACATGAACCTCTTCGTCGATACGATGAGCGGAAAGATCGTGCAGCTCACTACGGAGGCCAAGGCGGACGAGACGGACACGCCCATCCCCGGCGGCGATGTAACGGTGGAAACGGGCAACGGAAAGGAGACGTTCCACACCTACAACAACTATGACGACATCCTGCCGGACGGCATGACCGTCGATAAATTCTGCACGCTGCTCGCAAAATACTGGGGCTTTTCCGGCTACCGTCTCGCGCAGACGGACGACGTCATGTTCCACTATGCCCAGCTCAATCCGGGCGGCGGCGAGCGGCTGACGGACTTTGCCGACGCGAACAGCTATCTGACCGTATACTTTGACGGTGACCAGAGCGGCACGCCGATGTACATCGGTCTTAACAGGTTTCCGGGCCGGGTGAGTGTGCTCTTCGGAATGCTCCATCAGGTCGGCTGATGCGGTGATCGTTCCGCTGCTCTGCCTGCTTCTTTCGCTGTTTCTCCTCTTGATAGAGCTATAAAAATACCCCCGCTCTTCGGATCGTTCCGAAAAGCGGGGGTATTTTGGTAATTTAAACGTCAGCCGTTGAGACCGCGGGCCTGGCGGTCCATGTCCTCGACTACGATATCGAAAATTTCGCCGAGCGAGGCGCAGTATTCCAGCACCTTCCACGGCTCATTGGTGTGGTAGTGGATCTTGATGAGCTCATCGTCGCCGACGGCGAGCAGACAGTCGCCCTGGAAGTTGGTGCGGAAATAGTCGTTGATGGCGTCCTCGTCCAGGCCGGTGCCTTCGATGAGGAGCTGCGTATCGTAGCGGTAATCGATCATGGAAATGTTCCTTTCTGCAATAAGTTACCGGTGCTCGCCGAGGAAGAACAGCGCAAGCGTGCCGGGGCCGGAGTGCGCGCCGATCACCGGGCCGACAACCACGATCTCCTTGACGGAAGCACCGTAGCGCTCCTTGAGGATCGCGGCGAGCGTGTCGGCGTCCGCGCGGCAGTCTCCGTGAGAAATAAACACCGTTCCGCCGGCTTTGTCAAGAGCGAGCTCGCCGTATTTGTCGGCCATCGCGTTGAGAGAGGCTTTGCGGCCGCGGACCTTGAACATGTTGATGAGATGGCCGGCGTCATCCATGTGCAGCACGGGCTTGAAGCCGAGCGTGTTGCCGACGAACGCGGTGGCGGCGCTGATGCGTCCGCCGCGCTTGAGATAGACGAGATCGTCCACCGTGAACCAGTGGCAGAGATGGAAGCGGTTGTCGAGCACGACCTTTTCGCACTCCTCGATCGTGCCGCCCTCGCGCTTTTTCTGCACGGCCATATAAAGCAGCAGACCGAACCCGCCGGACGCGCCGAGCGTATCAACGCAGCGGATGTCACGCTCGGGATACTTTTCGCGCAGCTCCTGCGCGGCGATGCACCCGGCGTGGTATGTGCTGCTCAGACCCGAGGAAAAACCGATGTAGAGGATATCCTTGCCGTCCTGCAGGATCGGCTCAAAGCCCTGCACGAAGGCGTCCGCGTTCACGGCGCTCGTGCGCGCGACGCTGCCCTTGCGCATCTTGTCGTAGAACTCGGGGAAGGGGAGCTCGTAGTTCGAGTACTGGCGCGCATCGCCGTCGAACACGTAGGTCAGCCAGGAGTACGGCACGCCCCACTCCTTCAAAAGCTCCGGCGGGATGTCGCATGCGGAATCGGTGTAGATCACAAAGTCGTTCATGGTATCCTCTCCTTATATATACAGCAAATTATTTCGATCGGACGTTCTCATCCCCGAGAAAAAACAGCGCCAGCGCGCCGGGGCCGACGTGCGAGCCGGTCACGGGCTCGTACATCACGGTCATGATCTCCTTCGGCGGCGCAACGATACGCAGCGCCGAGGCGAGATATTCCGCGTCCTCCGCGCAGTCGGCATGGGCGATGCCTACGGTCTGCGTCTCGGGCGCGACAGCATATTTGCGGTAACGCTCCACAAGCGCGTCAATGGACTTGCGGCGGCCGCGGATCTTGTCCACGGCGACGATCGCGCCCTCCTCGTTGCCCTTGAGCACGGGCTTGATGTGCAGCACGGAGGCGACGATCGCCTTGGCGTTGGAGAGCCGTCCGGTGCGGCGCAGGTACATGATATCGTCCACGGTGAAGATCTGATACATCCGCCAGCGCATATCGCGCAGCGCCGCCGCCGTTTCGGAAAGCGAAGCGCCGTTCTCGCGCATCTCGATGGCGCGCAGAACAAGAATGCCCTCGCCGAGCGAGGCGCCGAGCGTATCGACGAGCTGGATATCGCGCCCGGGAAACTCCTCGCGCAGATCGCCCGCGGCGAGCTTGGCCGAGCCGAACGAGCCGCTGATGCCGGATGACATGCCGACGAAGAGAACGTCTTCCCCGGCGGCGAGCAGAGGCCGCGCCGCGGAGATGAACCGGTCGGGGTTTACGAGCGAGGTCGTCACCACCGTGCCTTTCCGCATCGCGCCGTAGTACGCCGCGCCGTCAAACGACTCGGTATCAAGACAGGTGTGCTCCGCGCCGTCATAGGAATAGGAAAACGGCGCAACGGTGACGCCGTGCTTCTGCAGAAGCGGCGTCGGCAGATTGGCGGATGTATCGGTAAGGATAGCAAAAGACAAGATGTTTGCCCTCCAAGTATCTAATATTTGATATTATTATAAATCAAGGTCAAAATTAAGTCAATGGGAAAAGACACAATTGCTTCTTGTAAAATCAGCAGGATGTGGTATAATCCTGTCTGCGAGGTGATGAAAATGGCATACGATAACGCGCTCGTTGCGGGCAAGCTGCGCCGCTGGGAAAAGTATCTGGACGATTTCCGGCTTCCGCGCTGGGAGGAGATCCCCAATCTGGGATTGTATATGGAGCAGGTCACGGTGCTGCTGCGCGAATATCTGGACTATCTCCAGCCGGAGCTCAAGGATGAGCAGTTCATTACGGCGGCGACGATCAACAACTATGTCCGCATCAAGGTCATGCCGGAGCCGGTGAAGCGGCGGTATTACCGCGTGCATATCGCGTATCTCATCATCATTCTGACGCTCAAGCAGTCTCTGAGCATCGCGCTCATCCAGAAGGTCATTCCGATGGGACTTTCGGAAGAAGAGGTGGAGCATATCTACACGGCCTACGCCTCCCGCCACCGGCAGGCGGCGCAGTACTTCATCCAGCAGATCCGGCTGACGGCGGGGCCGATCCTCAACCATGAGGAGAACGCGGAGATCACGACCGAGCACGCCGAGGATCTTATCATGCTCTCGGCCATCATGGGCGGCTTTACGCGGGTGTTCGCCGAAAAGCTCCTTCTGCTCGACGGGAAGACCCTCTCGGACGGCGGCAGCGTCGCCCAGTCCGGCGTAAAGCGGGATAAAAAGAAAGATAAAGAGTAAAAAAATCCTCCGATGAAAATCGGAGGATTTTTTCAGTCTTATGGCTCGCCGCAGCCTTTTCAAACGAAACGGGTCTCGTTTGAGAGAGGTTACCGGATGGTCTGCACCTTCACCATGTTGGTGCTGCCGTGGGTGTTGAGCGGGATGCCGGCGGTCATAACGACGGTGTCGCCGGAGTGCAGATAGCCGAGCTCCTTCGCCTTTTCAATAGCGCAGTGGAAGAGCACGTCCACGCTGTCCACCGGCTGCGTGCGCAGCGGGTATACGCCCCAGACGAGCGCGAGCTGGTGGTAGACCTTCTCGGACGGCGTCGCGGCGAGGATCATCTGCGCCGGGCGGTATTTGGCGACGCGGCGCGCGGCCTTGCCGGTGCTTGTGTCGGCGATGATCGCCTGCGCATACGTCTGCTCGGCCATCGTGCAGGCGGCGGCGCTCACGGCGTTGGTATTGTCGGAGTGATCCATCGCGTGCCAGATGTTCTTGTAGATATCGGCGGCGAAAGCGTCCTGCTCGGCCTGCTCAGCGATACGCGCCATAGTCTTCACGGCGTCCACGGGGTACTTGCCCGCGGCAGTCTCGCCGGAGAGCATCACGGCGCTGCTGCCGTCAAAGACGGCGTTTGCGACGTCGGAGATCTCCGCACGGGTCGGGCGGCGGTTTTCCTCCATGCTGTCGAGCATCTGCGTGGCGGTGATGACGGTCTTACCGGCCTGGCAGCAGGAACGGATGAAGTGCTTCTGGATGCCGGGGAGACGCTCAAACGGGATCTCCACGCCCATGTCGCCGCGGGCGACCATGATACCGTCGGAAGCGGCGAGGATCTCGTCAAACTTTTCGACGCCCTCCGTGTTCTCGATCTTTGCGATGATGCGGATGCCCTCACCGCCGTGGGAGTTGAGGAACGAGCGCATATCAATGATGTCCTGCGCGCGGCGCGTGAACGAGGCGGCAACATAGTCAACGTTCTGCTCAATGCCGAAGAGAAGATCGCTCTTGTCGCGCTCGGAGAGGAACGGCATGTTGAGCCGCGCGCCGGGGATGTTCACGCCCTTCTGGCTCTTCATCATGCCGCCGTCGATAACGGTGCAGCGGATCTCGGTGTCGGTCGTCTCTTCCACGCGGAAGGAGAGATCACCGTCGTCCACGAGAAGCATATCGCCGCTCTTCACGTCGGCGGGCAGCTCGGCATAGTTCACGAAGCATTTTTCGGCGGTGCCGGGCGTTTCCACGGTGGAGAAGGTGTACGCCTGACCGGAAACGACCTCGACCGGCTCATCGAAGAGACCGAGACGGATCTCCGGGCCCTTGGTGTCGAGCATTACGGCGGCGGGGAGCTTCAGCTCATCGCGCACCTTGCGAAAGCGCGCGATCATTTCGGCGTGGCTCTCGTGGGTGCCGTGGGAGAAGTTCATGCGGGCGACGTTCAGCCCGGCGAGCAGGAGCTCGCGCATGACCTCTTCGCTGCAGCTGGCGGGGCCGATGGTGCAAATGATCTTTGTTCTGCGCATATATCCCTCATCCTTTTCTATAAATTTCTCTATTTCCAAGCGCATAATACCACAACCTCCGTCATATGGCAACGCACATTCTACATAGTTTTTCCACGGCAAACCATACAATTTTCAGCATGCCCCGCGGCGCAGGTTTTATTTGCATTCTGTATAAACTCCTTGCTTTTTCGCCGGAATTTGATATAATACGAAGCTGGATACGGAAACGTTTCAAAGTTAACAACGGGCCGGTGCCGGTTCTCCGGCTGCGGCTCTTTTAGGAAAGGATGGATACACAATGATCTACTCAGCGGAAGTCCAGCATATGTGCCCCGTTGCCAAGGGCGCATACCACGGTCCTGCGCCGATCCCCGAAGAGGGCAAGTGGGTGCAGGCGAAGGAAATCAAGGACATCAGCGGCCTTACCCACGGCATCGGCTGGTGCGCGCCGCAGCAGGGCGCCTGCAAGCTGACGCTCAACATCAAGGACGGCATCATTGAGGAAGCGCTGGTGGAGACCATCGGCTGCTCCGGCATGACCCACTCCGCGGCCATGGCGAGCGAGATCCTGATCGGCAAGACCATTCTCGAAGCGCTGAACACCGACCTCGTGTGCGACGCGATCAACACCGCCATGCGCGAGCTGTTCCTCCAGATCGTCTACGGCCGCAGCCAGACGGCGTTCTCCGAGGGCGGCCTGCCCATCGGCGCCGGTCTGGAAGACCTCGGCAAGGGCCTCACGAGCCAGGTCGGCACCATGTACGCCACCAAGGTGAAGGGCCCGCGCTATCTGCAGCTCACCGAGGGCTACGTCACCCGTCTCGCTCTCGACGAAGAGGACCAGATCATCGGCTACGAATTCGTCAAGACCGGCCCCATGATGGAAAACATCAAGAAGGGCATGGACGCCAACGAAGCCGTGAAGAAGGCCACCGGCAGCTACGGCCGCTTTGCCGACGCCGCCAAGTACATCGACCCGCGTCACGAATAAGAGAGGAGGACGGAAATAATGGCACTGTTTGAAAGCTACGAAAGAAGAGTCGACAAGATCAACGCCGTCCTCGCCGAGTACGGCATCAACTCCATTGAGGAGTGCCGCGCTATCTGCAAGGAAAAAGGCTTTGATCCTTATGAGATCGTCAAGGGCGTGCAGCCCATCGCCTTCGAGAACGCCGGCTGGGCGTACTGCGTCGGCGCGGCGATCGCCATCCGCAAGGGCGTGAAGACCGCCGCCGAAGCTGCCAAGGCCATCGGCATTGGCCTGCAGAGCTTCTGCATCCCCGGCTCCGTCGCGGACGACCGCAAGGTCGGCCTCGGCCACGGCAATCTCGGCGCGATGCTGCTCTCCGACGATACGAAGTGCTTTGCCTTCCTCGCCGGCCACGAGTCCTTTGCCGCCGCCGAAGGCGCGATCGGCATCGTCCGCAACGCGAACAAGGCCCGCAAGGAGCCCCTGCGCGTCATCCTCAACGGTCTTGGCAAGGACGCCGCCCAGATCATCAGCCGCATCAACGGCTTCACCTATGTCCAGACCCAGTTTGATTATTACACCGGCAAGCTGACCATCGTGCGCGAGATCCCCTACTCCAAGGGCGAGCGCGCCGCCGTCCGCTGCTATGGCGCGGACGATGTCCGCGAGGGCGTGGCCATCATGCACCACGAGGGCGTGGACGTGTCCATCACCGGCAACTCCACCAACCC
>ERZ827108.3608-NODE-3608-length-12684-cov-3.299074_pt1 | contig 12684 bp, 9 predicted proteins | sample MGYA00519921_ERZ827108 | MGnify/ENA primary metagenome ERZ827108 (study PRJEB31778, sample SAMEA3449258) | human gut metagenome | biome: human gut; feature: human-associated habitat; material: faeces | place: United Kingdom | collected 2010/2012 ... | reverse complement strand
TAGGCACGCCGCCAGCGTTCATCCTGAGCCAGGATCAAACTCTCATGTTTAAGTTTGTCCGGTCAAAATCAGTCTGGCTAATTTTACCGTTCTACTGTTGTTTTAGGTTTTTGTTCTCTGAAATTTCTCTCAGAACTTTTTGTTCTGTTTGGAATTTTCAGGGTTGCATTACTGTTTATTTGTCAAGGTGCTGTTCTTCTTATTGGAAGTATTTCCAGAAGAACTTTCGTTCCTGTCGCTCAGACAGCTTATTGAGTTTATCATAAGCAGTTCTGTTTGTCAAGAACTTTTTTCATTTTATTTTCAAGTTTCTTTCGAAACTTGGTTGCTTATCACTCGCAGCAACAGTTCATTATTCTATCAGAACTTTCTGTTCATGTCAAGCAGTTTTTTATTTTTTTGAATTTCTTTTCAGAAATCCGTGTTGCTTTCGATTGCCGCAACAGCCATAAATTTTACCAAGACTATTCGTCGATGTCAAGCACTTTTTCTTCTTTTTTAAAGAAGAAGTTCCATCACATTTCCTGCGGTGGAACTTCAGTATAGCATTATCCTTTTTTAGTTGTCAACCAGTTTTTGCTTTTTTCTTACTTTTTTACAATCCCGTAACATCAGGATAATCCCGCCAGCCAGTAGGCGAACCGGTTCATCTGATAAAGCTTCGTCAGCCATTCGTTTTCAACGGTCCACGCCGCGATCTGGCTGCCGACTCTTCCTGTATCGAAGCTGGCGATTACAATATAAATAATCCATAAAACTACGATGCTCTCTGCCATGCCGACCACGATTCCCAGTACACTGTTGAGCAGTTTCAGAATCGGCAGGTGCGCGATTGCCGAAAGTGACTTGAAAATCAGGTTCACCAGTCTGGCTGCGAGTCCGGTAGTCAGCAGCATCAGAACCGACAGTATTATATTGGTAGTGTTTTTTTCTTTCACACTGCTATATAAAAGGATAGCCAGCGAAAGGACGAACAGAGAAATGACCAGAGACAGCAGCATCCTGATTTCATCCACCATTCCTTTTTTCATTCCGGCATATCCCCGCCAGAGGGCAAATAAGATCACACAAACCAGCAGTAAGTTCATTTTTTCTCCCGTTTATTTCATTTCTATCATATCTATGCTGTTTGCAGTAACCGCAAGAAACCGGTTTCCGCCCAGCGTTTTTAAAAGCTGCGTCTGTTCCGGTATCGGTCCGCTGTATTTTTCTTTTCCGTTCAGGTTATAAATCAGGCACTCTCCTTCATTATATATAATCAGTTCCTGATCCGAAATCAGAACATCCCGGTATTCGATTGCAAACGGCAACGACAGCACCTGCGTCCCGTTCATATTGTAAATGTCAATCTGATATTTTCCGTTTCCATTCGTACCATTAAAAATAAACGCCACATAATTGCCGCTGCTGCGGACGTCCTGCACCTCCTCCTGCATGAAATTCTGGAAGATATTTTTTGGAATTTCATTCCCTTCATATAACATGAACTGATTATTTCCCACAGAATACGCCGTATGCGTCCCCGCAAACTCTGCCAGCGGGATTACCGTATCCGAATATTCGTAGGAGCTTACCATCGTGTCGGTGTAGTTTTGTCCGACTTCGTCAAAATTGTAAAAGCTGACGATCGATTTCATACTGCCGCTTTCTGCTTTCAGATATGCCACCATCATCAGTTTTCCATTGTCCGACAATGACACGGAAACCGGATAACCCGATTTCTGCATCGTCGTTTTGATTCCGACTGCTTTTTCCCCAGTAGGATTATAGACGTTGATCCAGGTCACATCCCCATCCTCCAGAATCGCCGCCACAACGCCATTCGCTGCCACGGACAGCGATTTCACCGGAAGATTCGTATCAATCTGTTTGGATGTCCCGTCCTGACTGATATCATAAATCAGGTTGCCGTTATAATCCCCAACTGCGACCCAGCCCGACCGCACAGAGACGCACGGCGACTGCATGTCGTAAGTCTGGTTCCACATGGCGTTGCCCTTGTAATCCGTATAGCTGATACCATCCTTACTGTAGGTCAGAAAGCCATTCTGGTAGCTCAGCAGAGTAGAACCGGACACCTGGTTCCTGTCGATTGCGGACACGACCGTGTAGCCGGAGTAGGTTTGATTTTTAAGCAGTGTTACCGCCGTCACCGTCAGCGCTGCGATCACGCCGATTACGCAGCCGGAACGAAGGATCACTTTCAGACGATGCGCCCGGATTTCCCGTTTAAAATCCTTGCTGTCTTTTTCCCCATTTTTTTCTTTTTTTCGCAGGTATTCCCTAATATCTACCATATAAGATAAGTCCCCGTTTCTTTTGCAGCATCTTTGCGAGCATGTTGACTCACTTGCGCTCATTCCATCATAACACATTCATTATTTTGAAGGTAGTAAAATATTCTGTCCGGGCTGGATTTGATTCGGGTCTTTTATATTATTCAGACGGCAGATTTCTATCACTTTTTCATCTGTTCCGTAAAATCTCCTGGAAATAGCGATGAGGCTATCCCCTTTCTGTACCTGATAGCTTTCCGGGCGCGCCAGGGCTTCCTGAACCTGAGGGGAGGAATCGGAGGCTGATGCGGACTGCCGGGCTGTCGAGGTTTCAGCGTCTGCGTCGGTCGTGACCGCATTCTGGCCATCTGCCATTACGCTATCCGTTGTTACGCTGTCCGTCGTTACGCTGTCCGACATTACGCTGTCTGGCATTACGCTGTCTGGCATTACACTTTCTGGCATTACACTGTCCGTCGTCCTATTGTCTGTCGCTTCGCCATCCATCGCCGCATTGTCCGTGCCGGTTGTATCGTCCGCCTGTGCAGCTTCGCCCAAGGCGGCAGACCGCGCCATTTCGTCCGATGAATTCCAGCCGACAGTCTCTTCTACAATCAGTCCGGGAGATGTATTTTCCGTCTCATTTTTTGTATTCCGGACAGCTCCTGCCAACAGGGCGGAAACCGCTTTCATATCCGGGTACTGATTGACGGACGTCAGCGCCGTTCCGACCAGAACCAACAAAAGCACCAGGCAGCCAATCCGGCAAAGCTTCGGGAAGAGGGCGCCGGTACTGCCCGAACGGGCCTGATAAGCTGTCCCAAAAGCAGTTTTCCTCGACGCTGCGTTCAGCGTAGGTGCTGCAGCTTTAAGCGTACCCAACCTCGACAGCACCGTTTTCCTGCCAGACGCGGTATTCGACGCAGACGCCCTGGAGGCAGTTGCACTCCGCGCTGTATTCGGTGTAGACGCCCCGGAGGCGGTTGTACCACGCGCTGCGTCCGCTGCAGCTTCCGCTTTTCTTTTTTCCCGGCGGGCATTGATCGCTTCCATCACCCGTTCCTCCTCCACAGCTGCAGGGCGGCTCTGCTCCCGTTCAGCAATCATATATGCCTGCATTTCTTCGTTTTGTTCATAAAAAATGAAATAGCCTCCGATCTGGATTTCTTCTCCCCGCACAGTCCAGAACCGGACGGCAGCTTCCTTTTTTTCAATTTTTCCAATCCGCTCCAGCTTCTGAAAATACGGAAAATTTCCGCGCCTGAAGTCCGTTTCTTTTTCCACCCCGTAAATCAAATAATAGCGGATGCCGTCCTTTTCCTCCTGCTGCCCGAATGCCAGACACGTCTCTTTTCCCTGGCATCGTTCCAGAAACGTATGGACATAATCCTCCATGTACAATTTTACATTCGGACTGCCTGTCCCGATCTGCATCACATTTTTGGGTATTTTCAACATTTTACCTCTGCTCCTTTCCATCCGGGCACCCCGTTTTTCCTAATCTTAGCAGACCGTTGCCGCAGATTTTGTCTGTTTATGCGCTCTTTTTTGGCGGTTTGGAGCAGAGTCTCGTTCTGGAACTTTTGCACATATTTATTCTGTCAAGCACTTCTGTTCGATATAAAAAGCACAATAAAATACATTGTATTTCCTTCCGGACTCTTCTAAACTATTTTTTAGTAGATACCAAAATTTCTGCAGAATACACTAAAGGAGTGGTACTGAAAATGAGCAAACTTTCTCTTGCAGGCGAATGGAAACTTCGCGGCGAGTTTATGGACGTAACAGCAGATCGCTGTGCAGAGGTGCTCGTCCACCTCAACGCCATGCCTCCCAAGCCGACAATTCCCGGTTATCTGACCGAAGAAAATATGACCGAGGAGGAGCGGGAAATGTATCTGAAAGAACCCGATCCGAAATTTACGGTAAATACCGCCCTCGCCATGCACCCCTATCCTTCCAAAACGGGATATATTCCTATGACTGTACCCGGCGACGTTACAACCGCCCTGATCGATAACGGAATTATCGAGGAGCCTTTTTTAAAGGACAACACCAAAAAAAGCATCTGGATTAAAGAGCTTTCCTGGTGGCTTGTCAAAGAATTTGACATCACCGAAGAAATGCTCAACGAAGATATTGTCCGCCTGAACATTGAAATGCTCGATTTTAATGCCGATATTTTAGTTAACGGTATTCCCGCCGGACATCAGGAAAATACCTTCTGTGCTTTTTCTGCAGATATCAAACGCTTTTTGCATGTCGGTACCAACCAGATTGTGATCCGCCTGACCTCCGGCATGGAATTAAATTATCCACATGACACCGTTTCCTATTACTGTGCAAGTGACAATGCGATCTGCGACCAGCGAGTATACACGCGTAAGCCACAGTTTACCTATGGCTGGGACTGGTGTCAGCCCGTTCCTACCTGCGGTATCGGACGTTCGATCGAAATCGAAGCGTTCAGCGGTGCACAGGTAATCGCTTCCCGCGTCGATACGCTCAGCCTTTCCGGAAATGATGCAGAAATCGAATTTCATTTTGAAATCGAAAAATCCAACATGGTGCAGAGCACTGAAACAGAGCTGGAATATGAGCTGTCCATCGACGGCAAGACCGCTTATACCGGTCATCAGACCCTGATGCTTGTCGGCGGCATCAATTTTGCACAGGAACGCGTTGTATTAAAGGATGCAAAGCTCTGGTGGCCGAACGGTTACGGTGCTCAGAACCTTTATACCTTTACCGCACGCTGCACGGCACGCGGCATCACCCATGAAGCAAAACCGAAGAAAATCGGTATCCGCACGCTTTCCATCGACTTTTCCAAGCTGCCGGATGAAAGCCGTAACTTCTTCTTCAAGATCAACGGCACCCGCATTTTCTGCAAAGGCGGCAACTGGGTTCCTACCGATTCTATCTATCTGCGGACACCTGATGAAAATTATAAAAAGCTGGTCAGCGAAGGCGCAGCGGCACACTTTACCATGTTCCGTATGTGGGGCGGCGGCACTTATGAACCGGATTGCTTCTACGATTACTGCTCCGAATACGGTATTTTACTGATGCACGATTTTATGTATGCATGTGCTTTTTACCCCGATCAGAAGGATTCGTTCCTTTATGAAGCAGCACGCGAGGCAGAATATCAGACCAAGCGTCTGGCACATTATCCCTGTATGGCAGTCTGGACCGGAAACAACGAAATCGCCGAGTCCTACACCGACTGGTTCCCGGGAATGCTGCAGCCCGAACGCTACTGGGGCGATCAGATTTTCAACTACATCCAGCCCCGCGCGGTCCAGCACAATAGCCCGCTGATTCCCTACATGCCCTCCACCCCGTATTTTGGAGAACGTTCCAATACCACTGAAGAGGGAGACGTCCATGCATGGACTTATTTTGGACGCGATTCCAAGACGAGATTCAAATTCTCTTACGAACTGGAAGCTTTTGATCGATTCCCGGCGCGTTTTTCCAGTGAATACGGATTTTTCGGCGCGCAGATGGAAAGCACCGTCCGCCGTTATTTGGACGGGGAAGAGATGTCCTTCAACAATCCGTCCTGGAAGCATCACGGCGAGTTCGAACGCAAGCGTGGGGCCATCGACGGCGTTATCAACCGCCATCTGACTGAATTTTCCACGCTGGACGAACGCGGCTATCTGCTTTACAGCGGTATCATGCAGGGGCTTTTATATGCCGAAATGGCAGAGGCGATCCGCCAGAAATCCTACGGTGCCGGCGATCTGATCTGGATGTACAACGACTGCTGGCCGGAAACCGGTTGGACCATTATCGATTACTATCTCACCAGAAAGGTTTCGTTCTACTTCTTAAAACGCGCTTTTGATACGAAAAAACTGATTATCCGGAAGGCAGACGGCGGCGCGGTTGTAACCGTCATCAACGAAACCCCCGATGAACTCCGGACAACTATCTGCGTCGGCACACAGACCTTTGATGGCGCACACAATAGTGTTCTCCTGACAAAGGATCTGACCGTTGCTCCGCATTCCTGGCAGCAATTCCATGTAGCCGCTGAAGAGCCTGCCGCAGACGGATATTTCGTTGTAAGTGCAGACGGCTTTGAAACAGCTGACAGTCTGCGCGCTTATTACCGCGAATACACCATTCCGGAAAGCGATGCGGTGATCGAATCCGTTGAAAAAGACGGCAGCGATCTGCTCGTAACCGTCCGTGCAAACGTATTTACACCGTTCGCTTATCTGATGACAAGCGACGACAGAGTACATTACAGTGATAACTACTTCAAGCTCTATCCCGGAGAGGCAAAAACGATCCGCGTAGAAAACTGTGACGAGACACCTACACTGTACACAGCTGCGACAATGCACGCGTAAATTTGTATATACCTGTTATACGCATGCGCAAAAAGATTCACAAAAGGATCTTTCGCGCATGCGTTTCACATTGAGTGAGCATCGTCCTGCGCAATGTTAAAAGAAAGGGGACTTATGTCACATACAATTATTGACCTGCCGTCTGTCAGAGACGACGGCAGGCTTTACCGCGATACCGCTTTGAATTTCGTGGAATCCCTGATTCCGAATCCGTGGAACAGCTGTCACGCGCCCGATCTTTTAGAGCTTGAAAATGGCGATCTGCTTTGCTGCTGGTTTGCAGGCTCCTGTGAGGGAAACGCGGATGTCAGCATTGCTGTGTCGCGTCTGTCAGAGGACAGTTCCCAGTGGGAAACACCGGTAATTGTTTCCGATGATCCAACCCGCAGCGAGCAGAATCCTTCCCTCTTCCTGCATCCAAACGGAGAAATCTGGCTGATGTATACCGCACAGGTTTCCCGTGATCCCAACAATCCAACCTCTGACAATTTACAGGGAACTGCTGAAATCCGCCGGAAAATTTCCCGCGATAACGGGCACACCTGGGAGGCGACCGAGACAATGTTTTCCGCTCCCGGCTCGTTCTGCCGGCAAAAGATTCAGATTCTGTCCAACGGACGTTTTATTTTCAACAATTTCCGATGTGCGATCAACGATTCCTGCATGGGAGACGATTACACCGTCCTGCAGCTTTCAGACGACCAGGGCAAAACCTGGCGCAGCGTCATGATGCCCGGCAGCCGCGGGCGCGTACACGGCAATATCGTGGAGCTTTCTCCCGGAAATCTGATCTGCCTGCTGCGCAGCCGCTCTGCTGACCATATTTACCGTTCGGAATCCCATGATAACGGCGAGACCTGGAGCGTGCCGGAGCCTACTGTGCTGCGCAACAACAACGCAAGCATTACCGCAATCCGTCTTCAAAGCGGCGCAGTCTGCGTTGTATACAATGACGTCGCCTTCAATGACGAGCCCGAGCGCACCGTCTGGCCCGACCAGCGCTGTCCTGTCGTACTCGCCATTTCCGAGGACGGAGGAAAAAGCTGGCCCTGGCGGCGTATCATCGAGCACGGCGAGGGCTTTATCGGTCCGTGGAACGACGTCAACAACCGCCGTTACGAATATCCCTGCCTGATTCAGGGAAAAGACGGCAGGATTCATGTCGCTTATGCGTGGGGCTATCGCAAGCGTATTAAATATCTGTGCATGGATGAAGCATGGATCCGAGGAGAAAAGCTTTGTAAAGGCGTTGGCGGGGACGAGACTCTGACCTGCAAAAGATAAGGGAAGCAAAGACGGCAACATTCTATTGTCATGAATAAAAACCGGCAGACAGCAAAGCTTTGATCGCTTCGCTGCTGCCGGTTTTTCTATGTCCTGCGTGGACAATGTTATACAAACCGATATTCTGTTACGGTGTGATACGGTCTGTCAGGTCCGAATACCGAAGAAGGAAACTGCGGTTTGTTCGGTGTATCCGGATAGAACTGGGTTTCCAGTGCCAGGCCCGCTCTGTAGCCGTAGGTTTTCCCATCCTTTGCGGCTTCAAGATCCCTGGAGTTGCCCGAATAGAACTGAACGCCCGGAAGATCTGTATAAACCTCCATTATGCGAGATTTATCAGAGCTCTTGACAACTGCAATTTTACGAACCTGCCCGGTGTAATTGTCTAGAACCCAGTTATGGTCATATCCGCCTGCCATTTTAAGCTGGTCAAAGTCTGCATCGATCCGTTCACCGATCAGATGCGGCTCTGTGAAGTCCATCGGTGTACCTTCTACGCGTAAAATATCTCCATTCGGAATCGCTTTTGCATCGGCCGGAGTATACGCATGAGAAAACAACTGCAGCTCATGGTCGGTAATCTGTCCGGCACCGTGTCCATCCAGATTGAAATAACAATGGTTTGTCAGGTTAAGAATCGTATCTGCATCACTTACCACATCATAGGTAATGCGCAGTCCGTTCTCCTCCGTCAGCTCATACAGAACCGAAAAGTCCCTGTTTCCGCTAAAGCCAAGTTCCCCATCTTTCATAGACATCGTGAATAAAATGCCGTTTTCTTTTTCTTCGGCATCCCAGATCCGCTTATGCCCACCCAGAGCTCTGTGACTGTGCAGGTTATTGCCATTGTCGTTGACAGACAGCTCGTAGGTTTTTCCTTCGAGGGTGAATTTTGCACCGCCGATCCGGTTCGCATTCGGCGCAACGACTGCACCGTAAAATTTACCGTTTTCCAGATATTGCTCCAGCCTGTCATAACCGAGTGCAACGTCTGCAAAATTACCGTTATGATCCGGCGCCCAGATGCGGATGATCAGCGCACCGAAGCTGCTGACCGTCACCTTCATACCATGACTGTTTTCCAGTGTATACAAATACACCTCTCTGCCGTTTACTTCCCCGAATAACTCTTTTTTCATAGGTTCGTCCATCCCTTTCGTCTGAAAATTTTGTCTGTTACAGCTCGGTACGCCCCTCCAGCGCACGAAGCAGTGTTACTTCATCAATGTATTCCAGATCGCCGCCTACCGGTACGCCGCTCGCGATTCTCGTCACGCGGATTCCGGTGGGTTTAATCAGCTTGCCGATGTACATCGCCGTCGTCTCACCCTCAAGGCTGGAGTTGGTTGCGATAATGACTTCTTTTACCTCCGGTTCTCTACTCAGGCGCTCCATCAGCTCTTTTAATTTGATATCATGGGGTCCCACGCCCAGCATCGGGGAAATCGCCCCGTGCAGCACATGATAGACTCCTTTGTATTTTCCGGTTTTTTCGTAGGCAGCCAGATCCCGGCTGTTCTCCACAACCATAATCGTCGAATGGTCCCGCTCTGCGTTGGCACAGATCGGGCAAAGCTCGTTATCGGTCAGGGTAAAGCATTCCTTACAATAGCGAACATTCTGCCGAGCCTGTATCATCGCATTTGCAATCCTGTTCACCTTTGCTTCCGGAAGCCCGATCAGGTGAAACGCCAGACGCTGCGCAGATTTGCTGCCTATTCCGGGAAGTCCCGAAAGCTCGTCAATGAGTTTGTTGATATAGCCGCTGTAAAGATCCATATCAGAACGGGAAGCCTCCGCCGAGTCCGCCTGTCATTTTACCCATCAGCTCCTGGCTCGCTTCGTCCGCCTGCTTCATCGCTTCATTCACAGCCGCAACGATCATATCCTGCAGCATTTCCACATCTTCCGGATCTACTGCTTCTTCGGAAATGGTCAGCTTTACCAGCTCCTTTTTGCCGTTTACGACAGCCTCAACCGCGCCGCCGCCGGATTTTGCAGAGAACTCTTTCACCTCGAGTTCCTTCTGTCCTTCTTCCATCTGACGCTGCATGCGCTGTGCCTGCTTCATCAGGTTATTCATGTTGCCGGGCATACCCATGCCGCCCGGAAAACCGCCTCTCTTTGCCATTTTATTGCATCCTTTCTGTTTGTTACTCTTCTTCTATGTCCATATGAATGACCCTTGTCAGGTCTACATAAGAACTTTCCATTTCCTGTTTGCTGCGCACGCTGCGGACTTCAACCTCGATCTGCTTGCCCGTCAGCTCCGCCAACAGTTGTTCCAGTGCGCCCTTATTTGCCGGTTCTTTGGTAAAATAATCGGACGCCAGCCCGTCTTCCACCACAAGCAGCAGCCGATTGTCACCGCCAAGGCTTAAGCGCGCATTTTTGAGATACGACTTCATCGGCTGCTGTGCACTTCCTGCAACCTGTGGCCACTTGGCTACGATTTCTTTGATTTCCTCGGGAACTGCCTTGGGCAGCTCTGCCCTTCTGACCGGCGCTGCTGCCTGCACTGCGGGCTGTCCTGTCGGCGCCGCTGCGATTGCAATCGAGCCGCTTTCGATCTGTTCCACCGTCTGTTCCAGCTTTCGAATCCGTTCCAGAAGTGTATCTTCGTTCGTCTCCATCTCCGGCCTGCACAGCCGAATCAGCGCCATTTCAATCAGGACACGTTTCTGACCCGCATAGCGAATCCTACCGGACAGCTCCGAAAAACACCGGATATCCCGCATGATCGCGTCTACTTCGATCTGCTGCGCTTCCTCTTTCAATCTTGCCAGATTCTCACTGGATATGTCAATCACTTCTTCACAAGAATCCCCGGAAGTTTTCACCAGCAGGAGGTTGCGCAGATACCAGGTAAAATCGGAAACAAACTGGCTCATATCCCGTCCCTGCAGCACGATCTCTTCCAGCACACTGATACAGCCCGCCACATCCCGCGCAATCACGCAGCGCAACAGTTTGCTGAACACTGACGTATCCACCGCGCCCAGCACGTCCAGCACCATATCGTAGGTCAGCTCGTGTCCGAAATGGAACGCGAGGCACTGATCCAGAAGGCTCCAGGCATCTCGCATCGCACCGTCTGCGGATTTTGCAAGGTATTTTAACGCCTTTTCCTCGATCGGCAGCTCTTCGCCCGCCGCAGCAAGGGCTTCCTTCATGCGCTCTTCGATCTGTTCGACCGTCAGGCGCTTGAAATCATAACGCTGACAGCGGGACAAAATCGTAACCGGAATTTTATTGGCTTCCGTCGTCGCCAGAATAAAGATGACGTAGGACGGCGGCTCCTCCAGGGTTTTTAACAGTGCGTTGAACGCTCCCGCAGAAAGCATATGAACCTCGTCGATGATATAAACGCGGTATTTTCCTTCCGTCGGGGAATATGCCACTTCATTCACGATTTCACGAATATTATCGACGCCGTTATTAGACGCTGCGTCTATTTCTATCACATTCATGCTTCTGCCTTCTGCAATCGCCTTACAGGATGCGCATTCTCCGCAGGGGCTTCCGTCCACGGGATGCTCGCAGTTGACACTTTTTGCAAAAAGCTTCGCAATACTCGTTTTACCGGTACCTCTTGTACCGCAGAATAAATAGGCATGACCGATACGATCCGACCGGATCTGGTTTTTCAGTGTTGTGACAATCGCATCCTGTCCCTTGACCTCTTCAAAGGTAGTCGGACGGAACCGTCGATACATCGCCGTGTAGGACATGGACGAACCTCCTTATGTTCTCCGCAAAGCAGACGGCGTCACGCAATGTACGCGGCGCCGTCCGTTGTCTTTTAATCTCCGAAGCTGATGCCCATCATCTTCGCCTCTCTGACGATGGATGCGTTGGGATCGAGCATTTTTAACTTACCTGCTACCTCTTCCAGCGGAACCTTGACGATTTCGCGGTGCTTGTAGCCCACCATAAAGCCGTATTCCCCGTCAAGAATCATCCTGCCTGCTTCTGATCCGAGCCGGCTGGCGAATACGCGGTCATAGGCACAGGGGCTTCCGCCTCTCTGGGTATGTCCGGGCACGGTTACTCGAACCTCCATGCCGCTCTTTTCCTGAATCTGCTCTGCGATCTCGTAGGAAACCGAAGGATATTTGTAGTTTTCCAGTTTTTTCTTATATTCTTTTTTCGACAGCTTGGCGTCCTCTTTGGAGATCGCGCCCTCTGCAACTGCCAGAATTGTAAATCTGCTGCCGCGGTTATGCCGTTCGTTGATTTTTTCCACAATCTTGTCGATATCGTAAGGAATTTCCGGAACCAGAATGATGTCCGCGCCGCCCGCGATACCGGCATTTAAGGTCAGCCAGCCAACCTTGTGTCCCATAACTTCTACGATAAATACGCGTCCATGGGATGCCGCCGTCGTATGGATGCAATCCAGCGCGTCTGTTGCAATGTTGACCGCGCTCTGGAAGCCAAAGGTCATATCCGTTCCCCAGAGATCGTTGTCGATGGTCTTGGGCAGCGTTACAATGTTCAGGCCTTCCTGGCGCAGCAGATTCGCTGTCTTATGTGTGCCGTTGCCGCCAAGGATTACCAGGCAGTCCAGCTGCAGCTTGTAATAGGTCTGTTTCATCGCCGCCACTTTGTCGACACCGTCTGCGCCGGGCTCACGGATCAGCTTGTAAGGAGTACGGCTGCTGCCAAGGATTGTGCCGCCCTTTGTCAGAATACCCGAAAAATCGTCATAGGTCATCAGACGGAACTTTCCGTAGATCAGTCCCTGATAACCGTCC
>ERZ827108.3606-NODE-3606-length-12687-cov-3.819664_pt1 | contig 12687 bp, 9 predicted proteins | sample MGYA00519921_ERZ827108 | MGnify/ENA primary metagenome ERZ827108 (study PRJEB31778, sample SAMEA3449258) | human gut metagenome | biome: human gut; feature: human-associated habitat; material: faeces | place: United Kingdom | collected 2010/2012 ... | reverse complement strand
CAATTAAACGACGATCTCCGGTCTTACCAGTCGGGCACCAGCAATTACGATTCTTTTAAGCCTTGGACCGAATCGCCCGTATGGCAATACCGGACTATCCGGTGCTGCCGCACTGCCGATCCGCGTTTAGACCGGTAGCTATTGTTTTTGCGGTATCCCGATTATATCCTGCGGAGTTTCTCGGTATCATCATTGTTTAAATGACAGAGCGATTTAATTCCCCTCACTCGTAGGGGCAGCATCGCTCGTCCGCTCCTTCTGGAGAGACAGCCCGCATTGAGATTCGAGATTATCGTTATTGTCTCAGCCCGATCATAGATAGCGGCAATGAATAGATCATCTCCGACATCCCGGTGGGACTCCGGTAAAAACGATAGGAAAAGACCCGCAATACAAAAAGTATTGCGGGTCTTTTCCTTTTACTCGGCTCGGGTGGGGAGCTTTACCGTTCCCTTGGTGTCGTTACTGCCGTACACATAGCCCACGGTGAGCTCGCCAGTTTTCTCGTTTAACTCACAGGAGGTAACGGTCAGCTTCCATGAGGGGCAGTCGATCTCCGTCTCGTAGTAGTAGCTTCCGTGGGCAAATATGCTTTGGACGACCATCTTGTGGCCGTTTTCATAGTCGTTGTACGCGACCAGCTCGCCGTTATCCCAGAAGGCGTTGAAAAACGACTCGGAAACCAGACCCTTTTCCACATCATAGTAGCGGCAGAACACATGGTCGTCGGCGGTGAAGCGGATCCCAAGGAGATCGGGGTTTATTATCGCCACCTGCGGCTGCTCAGCGCAGAGCGCGCTCTCGAGCGTTTCGCCGTGGGGAATGCCGCCGTGGACGAAGATGTATTTGTCGCTCTCGAGCGCGAACGGCATGGCCCGGAGATATTCAAACTCCGGCGCGAACGCCTCGCGCAGCAGCGCCTTGAGCGCGGCGAGATCGGTGTCCGGAGAGAGCACTTCGCCGAGCTCGGCGCACATTTCGAGAATGAGGCCGCTTCGCGCCGTCGCCTTCTGGCGCAGGAGATGGGCGAACGTCCGCACGTCCCATTCCATGTCGCACCCGTCCACCCAGAGATGCCAGAAATCGCAGTTGCCGAGCACCGGGTACACCCGGCACTTTTCCCGCAGCGCCATGGCGTACCGGAGCGTAGCGAGGCTTTCCGGCCCCTTTTCCACCAGATCGCCGAGCAGCACGAGCGAGTCGTCCGCGCGCAGATGGAGCTTTTCCACAAGACCGCGGAAATACGGGAGATTCCCGTGGATGTCCGATATGGCGATGATGCGCGAATGATCGTCAAACGTCGGATGCGCAACGGTGTAGGTATTGTTAGGGTAAGCGGGATTATCGTAAAAATGCGTTACAAAGTCCATTCCATCACCAAGAGGTCGCCGAGCGCGCCCGCCTCCGTGCCGACGCGCACAAATCCCGCCTTTTCGTAAAAGCCCAGCGCGGGGTTTTCGGGCGCGACGGTGAGACGCATGGCCCGCCGCCCGAGCTGACGGAAGCGCATCGCCGCCGTGCCGACGAGCTGGATGCCGCAGTGGTGGCCGCGCAGCTCCGGCACAACGTACAAAAACGCGATCCAGCCGATGCCGCGCTCGCGGCCCCGGCGCTCGTCGAGCGTGAGGATCCCGGCAAATTCATTTTCAACCAGCGCCTCGGTGATGCACCCCGGCGCTTCGGCGCTGTGGAGCTGGGCACTGAGCCAGCACGCGGAGGCATTGAACCCCTCGGTCGTGCCGTGCGCGCCGCGCCAGGCGTCACGGTAGCAGGCAATGTAGCGCTCCTGCCCGGCATCGGGATCGAACGGGCGGTAGCGCAGATCATAGCAGCGCGGGCCGCCCGCCTTTCCGTTTTCCCGGAAGGGCGTATACGGCGGCGCGGGGAGATGCGTCGTATCATTCACATAGAGGACGGAGAATGTGTCGTTTTCAAAGCGCAGCAGCGTGACGGACGTGTTGTTCACGAGCGGGACGTCCTCGAAGATGCGCTCGCTCGGTACGCCGAGAATGCGCGCCAAAAAAGCGCGGATCGCCATGCCGTGGCACGCGACGGCGACGGTTTTTCCGTCGTTCGCGCGGGCAATGTCTGTCATGGCGGCTAGCATGCGCTTTTGCACCGCGGTGTGCGCCTCGCTGCCCGGCACGCTCCAGCGGTCGGGATCGTGGAGAAACGCGCGCTTTAGCTCCGGTGATTCGAGATTCATCTCGCCCCAGGGGCGCATTTCCCACGCGCCGAAGCACATTTCAATGAGTCGCTTGTCCACAAAAACGGGGATGTCCCGCCCGCCAACGATGGCGGCGGCAGTTTCCTCCGCGCGGCGAAGGGGACTTGTATATACGGCGGCGAGCGACGTTTCGGCAAAGCGCTTCGTGAGATACGGAAGCTGCGCCTTGCCGTCGGCGGTGAGCTCCACATCGGTCTGCCCCTGTACGCGGCGGAAGAGGTTGCCCTCGGACTGTCCGTGGCGGACAAGGAATATTTGGGTCATGTATTGCCACTCCTTCGGAAATGGGGTATAATATCAAGTCAATGTAAGTATACCACAGTCCGCCCCTGCGGGGCAAGACAACAGGCTGCGGAATTTGTCCGCGGTCATGGGAGGGCCGCCGTGAAAACCGTACATCTCATCAGCGGCGGCGACGCCGGGGGCGCGCGCACCCATGTGCTCCGGCTGCTCGGCGAGCTGAACAAAACCGGCCAGGCGCAGCTTCTGTGTCTGGGCGGCGGCGTGCTCGCCGACGACGCGCGCGAGCGCGGCATCCCCTGCGAAACGCTCACCGGCGGTTTTTTTGCGCAGCTTCGCGCGGCGAAGCGATACATCCGCTCCGGCGGGTTCGATCTCGTCCGCTGCCACGGCAGCCGCGCCAATCTGACGGCGGCGCTGCTCCGCCCGTCCCTCGGCGTGCCGGTCGTATCGACGGTCCACAGCGATCACCGGCTCGACTATCTGCACCGGCCCGCTGCCCGGCTCGTTTACGGCACGCTCAACGCTCTGGCGCTTCGGAAAATGGACGCGCTCGTGTGCGTGTCGGGCGCAATGCGCGAGAAATATGCCGCCCGGAATTTCCGGCGCGGGAGGCTCTTTTCCGTTTATAACGGCGCGGATGTGGATGCGCCGCGCTCAAAAATGCGCCGGGAGGATTTTCTTGCCGCGCACGGCATCCCCGCTGCGCCGGACGATATTCTCGCGGGAACTGCCGCGCGGTTTGATGCGGTAAAAGACCTTTCCACGATGCTGCGCGGCTTTGCCGCCGCTGCAAAGGAGGAGCCGCAGCTCCGTCTCCTTCTCGCCGGAGCGGGCGCGGAGGAGGAAATGCTCCGCACGCTGGCAAAAGAGCTCGGCGTTTCCGACCGCGTCCATTTCACCGGCTGGCTCGATGATACGGAAGCTCTCTACGCGAGCCTGGATATCTGCCTTCTCACGTCGCTTTCCGAGACATTTCCCTATGCGCTCACCGACGCGGCAAAATACCGCGTGCCGGTCATTGCGACCGCCGTCGGCGGCGTGCCGGAGCTTGTGGAAAACGGCGTTCACGGCCTTCTCATCGCCCCCGGCGATACCGCCGCGCTTGCATCGGATATTTTGACGCTCTCGCGCGATCCGGCGCTGCGCGAAAAACTCGGCACAGCGCTCCGTGACCGGACGGCAAAGAAGTTTTCCCTCTCCGCCATGGCGCTGCGCGAAAAAGAGATCTGCCGCGCTGTTCTCTCGCCCCGGCGGGAGATCGTGATCGCCGGGGCCTACGGCTGCGGCAACCGCGGCGATGAGCTGATGCTCGAAAATCTTCTGCGCGATGGGCGCGCCGCCGCGCCGGAATGCGCGGTCACGGTGCTCTCGCACCGGCCAAAGGAAACGGCGCGCCGGTTTGATGTTGACAGTTTGTATTATCTGAACGTTCCGGCGATCCGCCGAAGAATGAAGAGCGCCCGCGCGCTCGTCTTCGGCGGCGGGAATCTGCTGCAGGACGCGACGTCCCGCCGATCGCTTGTCTATTATCTCGCGCTGCTGCGAAAGGGAAAGCAAAGCGGCTGCCGCACGCTCCTGTACGGCGCGGGGCTTGGACCGCTCTCGCCGCGCGGCTGGGCCAAATGCACGGCGGCGCTGAACGAATGCGCCGATACGCTCGTCTTTCGGGAGAGGGAAAGCCTTGCCGCGGCAAGGAAGCACGGCATAAACGCTCCGGAGCTCATTCTCGGCGCGGACGGCGCGGCAGAAACATCCGTGTCCGCCGCGCCGCGGGAGAACGTCCTTCTCGTCTGCCCCCGGCGGGGCCGCGGCGCGCCGCCGTTTCCGGCGGAATATGCCCGCGCCGCCGCGGAGATCGCCGCAAAGCGCGGCTGGAAGCTGCGGTATATCGCCATGAACGTCCGGCAGGATCTGCCGCTCTGCCGCGCGCTGGTCTCGGAGACCGGCGGGGAAGCCGCCGCCGCGCCGGAGGATACCGCGGCGCTCACGCGCCTTTTCGCCTCGGCCCGGCTTACGGTATCGATGCGGCTGCACGCGCTCACGCTCTCGTATCTTGCCGGAACGCCGGCGTTCGGCATCGACGGTGACGGACGCATCGCCGCGTTTGCGAAGGAATGCGGCATACCGTACCGCACCGTGGAAGAATGCGGAGATATCGCCGCCGCGCTCGAAGAGGCGCTTACGGCGGAAACGCCGGACGCAGCCATATGGAACGACCGGCTCGCGGCGGGACGCGCCGCGCTTGCCCGCGCGCTTCGCGCGCCGGAAAAGGAGAAAGAAAAATGATCTATACCGATCAGCACATTCATTGCCAATGCTCGCCGGATTCGCACACGCCGCTGCGCGAAATGGCAGCGGCGGCGCGAGACCACGGCATGAGCGCCGTGTGCTTCACCGACCATATCGACATGGACTTCGGCAATCTCGGCGATCTGCGCTGGGAGGCGCGGAAGGACATCCTGCGCGCGGCATGGGCGGATGTGCGGGCAAACCCCGTGGAGGGTATCACCGTCCGCTGCGGCATTGAGCTCGGCGAGGCGAACCACGACCCTGCCGCGGCGAAGGAAGCCGCGCTCGAACCGGGGCAGGACTTTGTTCTCGGCTCGCTGCACAATCTGCGCGGAAAGCCGGATTTCTATGAGTATCCGTACACGTCCGAGGAGCAGTGCGCGCAGCTCAACCGGGAGTATCTCGCGGAACTCCTGGAGCTGACGGAGTTTCCGTACTTTGACACCATGGCGCACATCGGGTATACTTCCCGGTATATGCACCGCGACGGCTTTTCCGCCGAGATCACGGCGGAGGCATACCGCGACGAGCTCGCCGCGGTATACGAAGCGCTCATCGCGCAGGGACGCGGCATTGAGATCAACGTATCCGGCCTGCGCACCGGCCACACGAGCTACCCGAACGCCTCGGCGCTCGCGCTCTATTACGATCTCGGCGGCGAGATCCTCACGCTCGGCAGCGACGCCCACACGCCGGAGGACGCCTCCGTCGGCATCCGCGAGGGCGCGGAGCTGCTGCGGACGATCGGCTTTCGGTACTACACGGTGTTTGAACAGAGAAAGCCCACATTTCTATCGCTGGAATAAACAAAGGAGATAAACATCATGATTGTTATTGCATCTGACCACGGCGGCTACGCCCTCAAGCAGGAGCTGATGGCGCACCTGAAGGAAAAGGGCGTCGAGTTCGAGGATATCGGCACCTATTCCGAAGCGAGCTGCAACTATCCCGAATACGCCGAGCGCGCCGCGCGCGGCGTTGCGGAAGGGAAGTACGAAAAGGGTATCCTTGTCTGCGGCACGGGCATCGGCATGTCGCTCGCGGCGAACAAGATCCCCGGCATCCGCTGCGCGCTGCTGTCCGACTGCTTCAGCGCGGAGATGTGCCGCGCGCACAACAACGCGAACATGTGCGCGCTCGGCGGGCGTGTCACCGGCCCCGAGCTTGCCAAGCGCATGGTCGATCTCTTTCTCACGACGGAGTTTCTCGGCGGACGCCATGCTGACCGCGTGAATATGATCTCCGCGCTCGAAAACCATGATCGTTAAGGGCCACCGCGTATACCGCGGCCGCCGCGGCGCGGGGCGCAGCGGCTCTCCGGTGCTGCTCACGATCCTCGTGCTCGTGATTCTGGGGCTGCTGCTCGCGTTCTCACTGCTGCCGGAATACGTTGTCTACCACCGCGACGGCGTGGAGATGGTCGTGCCGATGCTGCAGGAGGATGGGAAGGGTTACACCGTGGAGGGCATTTCTGCTCCCGTGCCCTATACCGGCGACGCTTCGGCCGCCATCCAGGTCGCCGAGCCGGATTATACCAACGTTTCGCTCGCAAGCAGCGCGGGGCTGCAGTATCTGACCGGATACTATGTCCCGTTCTCCAAGGTGAATGCCAACGGGCTGGAAACGGCGGTCAAGGAAGCCGAACGCAGCGGCGTGAAGGGCCTTGTGCTGGAAATGAAGGACGAAAGCGGCAAGCTCGCATGGATGTCCGGCGTGGCGACGGCGTCGTCCAACGCCGCGAACAGCACCTGGGACCCGACGGCGTATCTGAGCGAGCTCAAGGCGCAGGGGTGGACCATCACGGCGGAGATCTGCTGCGCCGTGGACACGTTGCTCGCCTCGGCCAACCCGGACGTTGCGCTGCGCGACCGCACCGGCGCGCCCTATGTGGACGAGTCCGGTGGCTGGGTGGATCTCTGGAACCGCGATGTGCGCACGTATATCGAAGAGCTCTGCACCGACCTCATGGCGATGGGCGTGGATGAGATCATCCTCTCCCGTGTGGAGCATCCGTTCGCCGAGGTCATGTACACGCGCGAAATTGCCTCCAGTCTCAACCGCGAGGCGTTCTGCATGAATTTCTCGATCGCCGTGCGCGAAGCGATCGACAAGACGATGAAGGACAAAAACGTCCATCTGAGCGCGCGTGTGCCGCACGATGTGCTCACGACCGGCACCGACAACGGCCAGTCGATGGATAATTTCCTCAAGGTCTACGACCGGCTCGTCATCGAGACCGAAACCTACAGCGACGACGCGCCGCTCTTCACCGAAAAGAAGATCGACAGTACGCTGCGCTTCGTGCCGCAGATGACATGGACGTTCGGCGGCGGCTCGTGGATCCTTGACCCGACCGTCGGCGCATCGAAATAACAAAGGAGGAAGCGCGCTTTGATCGAGCTTCTTGCGCGGCTGTTCATCCGGGACAGCCGCCGTACGGACGATCCCCGCGTCCGCACCGCTTACGGCATGCTTTGCTCGGCGGTCGCCATCACGCTCAATATCCTGCTGGCGGCGGCCAAATTCGTCGTCGGCGCGCTCGCCGGGTCGGTCTCGATCACGGCGGACGCAATGAACAACCTCTCCGACGTCGGCAGCGGCGCGCTCACGCTCGTCGGCTTCCGCCTGTCGGGGAAAAAGCCCGATCTTGAGCACCCGTTCGGCCACGGGCGGATCGAGTATGTGATGGGGCTCGTCATCGCGGGGCTCATCCTCTATGCCGGGATCGACGCGCTGCGCGGCGCTGCCGGCAAGCTGCTGCACCCGGCGGCAATGGAGTTCACGTGGGCGGCGGTCGCGGTGCTTGTGCTCTCCATCCTCGTGAAAATTTATATGTCGGTGTTCTACCGGCGGATCGGGCGGAAGATCGGCTCGACGGCCATGGAGATGTCCGGCGCGGACGCGCTCAACGACACGATCTCCACGGCGCTCACGCTCGTGTGCCTGCTCGTCTATAAATTTACGGGGCTGGATCTTGACGCTTACGCCGGTATCGTCGTGGCGGTACTGCTGCTCAAAACCGGGTACGAGGGCGGAAAGGAAACGCTCGGGCAGCTCCTCGGCCAGCGGCCGAGCGCGGAGCTCGCGGAAAAGGTGCGGCAGATCGTGCTGTCGTACCCGGAAGTTCTCGCCATCCACGATCTCGTTATCCATGACTACGGCCCCGGCCGCTGCCACGTCTCCCTCCATGCGGAGGTGGACGGCGAGGGAAACATTTATGAGCTGCACGAGGCGATCGACCGCGCAATGAGCGAGCTGGACCACAAGCTCGGCTGCTTTTCCGTCATCCACATGGACCCCGTGGACACGAAAAACGAGCGGCTGGCGGAGATGCGCGAGGAAACGGTGCAGCTTCTGCGGAGCATCGATCCCGTGCTCAGCCTGCACGATTTCCGCATGGTGCCGGGAAAGCACCGGACGAATCTCGTCTTTGACGTGCTCGTGCCGTTCGGGTATAAGCTCTCGGACGAGGACGTGCGCAAAGCCGTCCGCGTCGCCGTGGAGGAGCGTCACCCGGACTGCCGGTGCATCATCCAGATCGATAAATCCTATACATAACGCGAATTTCGCCGCAGAGCGTACAAAACCGCGGATTTTGTACGCCCTGCGGCGTTGACAAGGCGCGAAAAACGTGGTAGAACAATAGACGCCGGGTAAACCGGCAGAATTCTTGAATCGCCAAACCAAATACGGCTTATCAAGAGTGGTGGAGGGAACGGCCCTGTGAAGCCCGACAACCTGTGCGTGAGCATAAGGTGCCAAATCCGTCGGCGGAAGTCGAAAGATAAGATTTTTTATCGCTCCGCCGTAAGCACGGGATCATCCCGGCCAGAGGCGCGGCGATATTTTTTTTACATCAGGAGGAAACCATGGCAAACTATCTCTTCACATCCGAAAGCGTCACCGAAGGCCATCCCGATAAGATCTGCGATCAGATCTCCGACGCGGTGCTCGACGCCATTCTCGAAAAGGACCCCGACGGTCACGTTGCGTGTGAGTGCACTGCCACGACCGGCCTTGTTCTCGTCATGGGCGAGATCACCACGAGCTGCTACGTCGATATCCCGAAGATCGTGCGCGACGTTGTGCGCGACATCGGCTACGACCGCGCGAAGTTCGGCTTTGACTGCGAGACCTGCGCGGTGCTCACGTCCATCCACGAGCAGTCCGCCGATATCGCAATGGGCGTCAACGAATCGCTCGAGCGCAAGCAGGGCGGCGAGGGCGACGATCTCACCAACGGCGCCGGCGACCAGGGCATGATGTTCGGCTACGCCTGCGACGAAACGAGCGAGCTCATGCCGCTGCCCATCTCTCTCGCGCATAAAATGGCGCGCCGTCTGACCGAGGTGCGCAAGAACGGCACGCTCCACTATCTCCGTCCGGACGGCAAGACCCAGGTCACTGTGGAGTACGACAAGGACAACCGCCCCGTGCGCATCGACACGGTCGTCATCTCCTCCCAGCACGCGCCGGAGGTCTCTCTTGAGCAGATCCGCGAGGATCTTATCCGCGAGGTCGCGCTGCCCGTGATCCCCGCCGAGCTCAACAAGGGCGACATCCGCTTCTTCATCAACCCCACCGGCCGCTTTGTCATCGGCGGCCCGCAGGGTGACAGCGGTCTCACCGGCCGCAAGATCATCGTTGATACCTACGGCGGCAGTGCTCCCCACGGCGGCGGCGCCTTCTCCGGCAAGGACCCGACGAAGGTGGACCGCAGCGCCGCGTACGCCGCGCGCTATGTGGCGAAGAACATCGTTGCCGCCGGTCTTGCCCATCGCTGCCAGGTGCAGCTCGCTTACGCCATCGGCGTGGCCGAGCCCGTGAGCGTGAACGTTACGACGTTCGGCACCGGCACGGTGTCCGACGAGACGCTCGAAAAGGCCGTGAAGAAGGTCTTTGACCTGCGCCCGACCGCCATCATCCGCGATCTTGACCTGCGCAAGCCCATCTACCGCCATCTCGCCGCCTACGGCCACATGGGACGCGAGGATCTCGGCGTCGCCTGGGAAAAGACCGACCGCACCGAAGCGCTGAAAAAGGCCGTACAGGGCTGATTTCAAAAATATAAAAAAATACAAGGAGGGCAAACCCATGAATGAGGAAATGCTGCGCGGACTTACTTCCCGCCGCTCGAACCGAGCTTTCGCGCCCGAGCAGATCACCGACGAGGAGCTGCACAAGGTGCTCGCCGCCGGTATGAACGCGCCGACCGCCAAAAACGGCCAGAGCCCGATCATCATCGCGGTGCAGAATCCCGACGAGGTCGCCGCGGTCAACGCGCTCAACGCGAAGTTCACCCCGAACGCCAACCCCTACTACGGCGCGCCCACCATTCTGCTCGTGCTCGTGCCGCGCACCTTCCCGCTCGGCGATCTGGACGGCGCGGCAGTGCTCACGAACCTGTGCAACGGCGCATACGCCGCCGGGCTCGCGTCCTGCTGGATCAACCGGCCGCAATTCATGTTTGAAACGAACGAGGGCCGCGAAATGCTCAAGCGCTGGGGCGTGGAGGGCGACTGGCGCGGCGTCGGCTCCGTGGCGGTCGGCCACCCCGCCGCCCCCGACCCGGAGGCAAAGCCCCGCAAGGAAAATTACTGCTATATCGTGAAGTAAATCGAGCAAAAATCAACGGCGTGACCCGCACGGGTCACGCCGTTGGTGGTTTTATGCTTTTCTTCTCCCCGTCAACACGATCCCGATGACCGCGGCGAGAAATGCGGCCGGGGCGAGCCGGACAAAGACAAATTCGAACCCATGCAGGATCGTACCAGCGGCGGCGAGCTCCGGGTCACTGTAATCCCAGAGCAGATACGGGCTTTTCATCGCCGCGAGCGCGGCGAACACGGCGGCGATGAGCACGCATATGAAAATGAGCGCCCACCGGATGGCCTTCCTTTTGGCCGCGCTTCTCTCGACCAACTGCAAATTGATCGCCGCGAGCTTTTCGGAAAGGGCACTCATATCGTCCGGCTCATGCTCCGGCACGGTCTCGCCGAGCAGTACGCCGACGGGAGTATCCAGTTCCTCCGCCAACGAGATCAGTTCCGCCGCATCCGGGACCGACAGACCATTCTCCCATTTTGATACGGTCTGCCGCACCACGTGCAGCTTCACAGCAAGCTCCTCCTGCGACAGCCCTTTCGACTTGCGCAGGTTTTTGATGTTTTCCTTCAGCATACGTTGTACCTCCTTGCTTTCCGGATGCTATCATTTAAAAGCAAAAGAGCCGTTGCCGCAAGCAACGCAAAATAACATCCGCATAAGGAAGCCGCCCGAACGGTCGCGTTCGGGCGGCTTTTGCCGAAAAAGCTTATTCGTCCAGCTTGAGAACGGCGAGGAAAGCCTCCGTCGGGATCTGCACCGTGCCGAGCTGGCGCATTTTCTTTTTGCCTTCCTTCTGCTTTTCGAGCAGCTTTTTCTTTCGCGTGATATCGCCGCCGTAGCACTTGGCGAGAACGTCCTTGCGCATGGCCTTGACGGTCTCGCGGGCAATGATGCGCCCGCCGATGGCCGCCTGAATGGGAATTTCGAAGAGCTGGCGGGGGATGTTGTCGCGCAGCTTTTCGCACAGCTTGCGCGCGCGGCCGTAGGCCTTTTCGCGGTGGGCGATGAAGCTCAGCGCGTCCACCTGATCGCCGTTCAGGAGCATATCGACCTTCACGAGATCGGACGGGACGTACTCCGAAAGCTCATAGTCGAGCGAGGCATAGCCCTTCGTTTTGGCCTTGAGCGTGTCGAAGAAATCGTAGATGATCTCGTTGAGCGGCATTTCGTAATGCATCTCCACGAGCCGCTGGTCGAGATACTGCATGTTTTTATAAACGCCGCGGCGCTCCTGGCAGAGCGGCATGATGTTGCCGACGAACTCGTTCGGCGTGATGATCGTTACCTTGACGAACGGCTCGAGCGCCTCGGCGATGGAAGCCGGGTCGGGGTAGTTGTGCGGGTTATCGACGAATACCGTCGTGCCGTCGGTCTTTTTGACCTCGTAGATGACCGAGGGGAGCGTCGTGACGAGATCGAGGTTGAACTCGCGCTCCAACCGCTCCTGGATGACCTCCATGTGCAGCATGCCGAGGAAGCCGCAGCGGAAGCCGTAGCCGAGCGCGATGGACGTTTCCGGCTCGTAGGAGAGGGAGGCGTCGTTGAGCTTGAGCTTGTCGAGCGCGTCGCGCAGGTCGGGGAACTTGGAGCCGTCCTCGGTGTAAATGCCGCAGTAGACCATGCTGCGCGCCGGACGGTAGCCGGGCAGCGCCTCGGCGCAGGGGCGCACGCTCTCGGTGACGGTGTCGCCGACGCGGGTGTCCTCCACGTTTTTGATGCTCGCGGTGAAGTAGCCGACGTCGCCGGCGGCGAGCTCATCGCAGGGGTCGAGCCCCATCGGGCGCAGATGCCCGACCTCGAGGACCTTATACTCCGCGCCCGTCGCCATCAGGCGGATGGGCGTATCCTTGCGGATCACGCCGTCCACGACGCGGACAAGCACGATAACGCCGCGGTAAGCGTCGTACTGGCTGTCGAAGATGAGCGCCTTGAGCGGCGAGGCGGCATCGCCCTTCGGGGCGGGGACGTGCTGCACGATATACTCCGGCACGGCCTCCACGTTGATGCCGTTTTTGGCGGAGATCTCCGGCGCGTCCATCGCCGGGATGCCGATGATGTCTTCGATCTCGGTCTTGGTGCGCTCCGGGTCGGCGGCGGGCAGGTCGATCTTGTTGATGACGGGCAGGATCTCGAGATCGTGCTCGAGCGCAAGATACGTGTTGGCAAGCGTCTGCGCCTCCCCGCCCTGCGAGGCGTCCACAACGAGCACCGCGCCCTCGCACGCGGCGAGCGAGCGGGAGACCTCGTAGTTGAAGTCCACATGGCCCGGCGTGTCGATAAGATTGAGCGTATACGTCTCGCCGTCCTTGGCCTTGTACGTC
>ERZ827108.3599-NODE-3599-length-12706-cov-10.546676_pt1 | contig 12706 bp, 10 predicted proteins | sample MGYA00519921_ERZ827108 | MGnify/ENA primary metagenome ERZ827108 (study PRJEB31778, sample SAMEA3449258) | human gut metagenome | biome: human gut; feature: human-associated habitat; material: faeces | place: United Kingdom | collected 2010/2012 ... | reverse complement strand
ACAAAAAGACGAAGGTCATCCCGAAAACGATACCGAAGGCAATAAAGGACGGCTCGACTTCGCGCGCGAATTTCCACGGTTTGTGTTCAACGGCGCTGACCGGCGCGGCCTGCGAATTGTCTGAGTTCTCACTTGTGTACTTCAGCAATCCCACCGACAATGCGAGATAAACGAGACAGAAGACGGGCTGGAACTCAGTTGGCATAAGCGCTGCGAGTGCGAAAAGGGCGCCCCCGCCCAAAAGCGCTTCAGAGCAGAATCGGGCATAGGCACGCGATTTGGACCTGCCGCACACGTCGAGCCAGCTCACGGTGAAGAAGCCTCCGCCGATGCCGGCGAGAAGGTTTGCCGCGCAGAGCATGGGGGTCGGTATCGGGGCTTCTGCAAGCAGTCCGAGGCTCGTCAAGGGCACGATTGCGGCGAAAACGGTCTCGATTGCGAGTACGGGCGCACTAAACGGCGTATAGGAAGCTCGTTTGCCGAGGAAGTGACAGATTGCATATCCGAGCGCGATGCCGATGAAGATGAACAGTTGGATCGTGTCGCGCTCGCCGGTGGGAAGGCTTTGCAAGAAGATCGCGAACAGCCAGTAGAACGTGATGAGCATCCATCCGAAAAAGAGGGCGAAGCCGCCTACCCCCAGCAATTCCATTGCGCCGTCAGCGCCACTGCGCTGCGTCTCTTTCGCCATCTTTCCCCCTTGAATAAGATACCGATATGCAAGAGAAACTGACCACGACGCGAAGCGGCATATCGCACGGTGCGCCCCAAAATCCCCAACATTCAGTATAAAGCTTTTCCCCTCAGAAATGCGGTTGTATCCCTTTGAAACCGGCTCAGATGAGCTTCGCGCCTAACGCGATTATGGTTGGTCGGGACGCGTTGCCCTAAACCTGGCCCGGAGGTTTGATTCCCATATCGGCGATCACGTCGGACAGGCTCGCCATCCCGAGCTCCTTGCAGGCGGCGGATACGCCAGGTGTTGCGCCTGTGGTGGCGTCGACGGTATCCGTTTCGCGTTCCTCGCCCTTATGCGTGTCGCCATGGGCTTCTGCGGCGCTTTCCCGAACGTTGTCATGGCTAATCGAGTGAGTCGCACCTGATGTCGCGTCCACGGTTGCGCCCGTCATCGCGCCAACGGTAGCTCCTGTAGCGGCGTGGACGGTTGCGCCCGTCGTCGCGTCTATCTCGTATCCCGCTTCAATCTGTCCGGGGCGTCTCGACTCGCTTGGCGGTGCGGGGGCGTGGCCTTCCATTCCCATCTTCCTTTCGAGCTCTATCGAGCGGCCCGCCCAATCCGTTGGCCCGGTTGTGGCGTCGAGGTGGGCGATTTTGCCGTACGTGAGCGTAACGATGCCGTTTTTCATGGTGTGTCCCTGGATAACGAAAGGCACCCGCGCGCCGTTTGGGCGACACGGGTGCCGAATAGTACGGAAACCGAGCCTGATGTGCGCTTATTTAGCTTGCGCGTTTTCAGCCGGCTTCCCTTGCGGCTTGCCGCCTGCGAGGTCTTGCTTGGAAGGCTTCATAAACAGCGAGGCGATGATGCCCACGACGCCGATCGGCACCAATGCCCAGAAGGCGAGCATCGGGTCGCAAGCGCCTGCGGACATAGACGCGTTGAACGGCTCAAGCGCGTAGGAGGTGATCGTTTGGCCGAGGTACTGGCCGAACGTGAGGAACGAAAGCCCCAGAGCAACTGCAGTTGCGCCCCCCTTGAACACGTAGGTCGGGATCATCGGTCGGCAGCAGCCATTCAGGAACATGTTGCCGATGCAGAAGAAGATGGCGTAGAAAACGAACACGACCATGTTGTTCTGGAAGGCAAGCGCGGAGCACACGGTGAGGCCGGTGATGCCGGAGACGACTGCGATGTACTTCAGGTTGCGCGGCAGTTTGTCCAAAATGAAGCCGCCGATGGGGGCGAGGATGCCGCATGCGGTCAGCGCGCCACCGATAAGGCCTGCCATCGCGGGATCCCAGCCAAGACCGCCGGCCGTGGGATCGAGTTGCAGCCAGGTCTTCAGGTACTGGCTGAAGGCATAGTTCATGTAGTTGAAGATCGCGAACATGAAGATGAGGCACCAAAGCTGACGCTTCTTGAAGAACGGGAGCACCTCGCGGAACGACTTCGTCTCGGCGGAAACCTCGGAGGCCTCATCGGCACGGGGCTTGCGGAACACAACGGCGAACAGGATTCCGATGACCACGATGACGATAGTCCACACCCACAACAGGGTAACGAGGTTCTGCCCGACAGCGTGATAGATGCCGTCACCGAACACGTTCACCGTAAAGATGCCGACCGGTGCCCAGATTGACCAGATGGCCATAGCGCGGCCGCGGGTCGTGTTGGGGAACCAGATGGACACGCACGTGGGGCCTGCGACAATCGTCTGTGCAAGGCCGAGACCCAAGATGAAGCGGCCCACGAGGAACGCCATGAAGCTCGAGGTGATCGTAAGGGCGCACACTGCGGAGCCTATGATCGCAAGGCCGAGACCGACGAGGGTGCCGACCTTCGGACCGAACTTTCGGACTACAAACGATGCCGGGAACGCCATGATGAGCGCTGCGATGGGCACGAGGCCCATGACGTTGGACAGGAGGCCGAACTGCGAAGGGTCGGCCTGCACGGATGCGCAGTTTGCTCCGAGCCAGCCCTTGAACACCGGGAAGGTGATGGCGGGCAGCCACATCCATGCGTAAACGATCGATATTGCGGCGAGCAACGAGACGACGAGCGCGATCCACGCGTAGCTCGGGGTTTTCTCTTGTGCGCTTGCCGCGGCATTGGGATTGCTCATTTTTCCCCTCTTTCAGTTGCGCGGCGTTCGTCGCGCAACAAACGGTCGGGCCTCGGGCGAGTGGAGGGTGGTACGCCGAATCGAGACCCGATCCCCTCTAATCAATAAAAATAGTGCCTTGAGTGCTTACAGGTTGAAGATGCGAGCAGCGTTGCCGCCCTTCATGAGCGCCTTCTCCTCGTCGGTGACGTCGAGCGCGTCGATGGACTCGACCGAGCGAGCCATCCACTCGTAGAAGACGGGGAAGGAAGAGCCCATGAGCAGGTGGTCTGCGCCGCAAACCTTCACAGCGCACTCGATCTGGTCTTTGCCCCAAGACATCGGGTGGGTCATGTCGAAGAAGATGTTGTTCTCGAGGTAACGGGTGTAGGCCTCGTGGTCGACGTTGGTGGCCAGACGGTTCATGGCCTCCTTCTTCTTGGTCGACTTGTGCGGTGCGAGGATCTCCTGCAGGCCGAACCAGTTGCCGCCGAACATGGTGTGGACGAACTTGAGGTTCGGGAACTCGTCGAACATGCCGGAGTAAATCTCGCGGCCGACAGCTGCTGCCTGGGCATGGATGCGGCCGAGCTCACGACGCAGAATCGTGTAATCATCGAAGTTCTGGAAGGCGTTCTGGCCAGGGGTGTGGTGCACGACAGCCGGAATCTTCATGTCGTTCAGGACCTTCATGTAGGGCTTGAACAGCTCGTCGTCGAGGAAGCGATCGCCATAGCAGCAAGCGAACTGCACGCCGACCATGCCGAGGTCCTCGATGCAGTGCTTGAGCTCGTCGACGTCTTCCTTGCGGCCGAACGGCGGAAGAACGGCGTTGGCAACGAGGCGGCCTTCGGAGCGCTTGCACATCTCGGCGGCCTGCTCGTTCACGATCTTGCACATGTCGAGGGGCAGCCATTCCTGCCACACCGGCATGCGCAGCATCGCGATGTCGACGCCAGCCTCGTCCATTGCCTTGATCTTGGTCTCGAGCGTATAGTCGCCGTCAACGTAGTTCAGGATCTGCTTGCCTTCGGGGTACTCAAGGATGACCTGGTCCTTCGTACCGTCCGGAGTCTTGCCCAGATAAGCCTTCATGCCGAAGGTGACCGGCGCGGAGTACAGAAAGCCGTGAAGCACCTCTTCGTTGGTGAACAGGTTGGTCGGCAGGAAGTGCATGTTATCGTCGATAACGCGAGTTTCAGCCATTTTCTCTCCTTTTTGTTGTCGGTTGTCAGTAGGTTTGAATGTACGAACGGGAGCCAAGCTACGCTTTACCCTCCTTATCTGCCTTGCTAGCGCCCACTGATAGATATGGGGAGATCCGCCCAGGTGGTGAGGGAAGCCCTGGGGATGGAAGTAGGGATAACCACCTGGGCGGCGGATCGTCTAAAGGGTGATGCGGGGCGGGGAAGCGGGTGTGGTATTCGCTTCCCCGACAAGATTCCGCATCGGGCTTACTGATAGATCTGGTTGATCTCGTGCTTCGCCATCTTCTTCATGTTGGCGCTGCAACGGACTCGCCAGTCGATGCGGCCCTGCTCACGCTGGTACTCGGTGACTTCGTGAGAGAACTCGCGCGGAGCGCGCACGTCGATGTTCATGACATGCGATGCGCACTGTCCCCCGAAATCATCGGCAAATTGCTGAGTCATGCTCTCCTCCTTCCCCCTCTCGTCTTTCCTCCGCTTGGGCAAGCGATAGGCGTGAATGCCGCCTTCCCCCGCCGGAGGAAGCCTTATATGATCTACGCCTCGTTGATGGCGACGATCATCTGCTTGGGCGAGTCGACCTTGGCGGCCAGCTCCTCAATCGGGCCCCAGTCGAGGCATTGTGCCTGGCAGTGCTGAACGCACGTGGGCTTCTTGCCCTTGCCGCAGCGCTCTTCGCACAGGTCGCACCACTGCGTGAACTGAGGGATGAAATCGTATTGGAACACCTTGTTGGCCTCGTCGATATGCAAGGGACCCAGCTTGGTGATCTTGATGCCGAATTCCTTCTCGCTATAGCCGTGCTCCTGCTGGCAGGCGAGAACGCACGCCTCGCAACCGGTGCAGTAATCCACGTCGACGAGGATTCCCTGAATTGCCATTGTTAAACTCCTCTCGCGCGGCCTGTTAGTCTTCGGCCTTGTAGATCTTGCACATCATGGCCTTGTAGTTCGAACCGAAGCCCGACACGCCGGCGTCGAAGGGAACAAGGTTGTTGATCTGCGACTCGAAAACGCCGAACAGACCCTTCTTCTCGTCTTCGGTGTTCTCCTCTGCCTCGTCCTTGCGCTCGGGGAACCACCAGCCGTGCTCGCACTGCATGACGCGCGGATCGTAGCCGTCGTCGAAGGTTGCTTTGTACTTGCACTTGCCGTGCTTGTTCTCGAGCCACATCCAGTCGCCCTCTTCGATGCCGTGCTTCTTCGCCGTCTCCGGGTGGATATGGCACAGCGGATCGGGATGCAGGGCGCGCAGCTTCTCGATCTGGCGCTGCTCGGAGTGGAAGAAGTGAGGCACGCGCATGCCAGAGGTCACGATGTAGGGGTACTCTTCGACATCCTCAGGCGCCGAATAGGGGCTCTCAACGGGCTCTACGTAGCTCGGCAGCGGATCGAGGCCAGACCACGAGGTGTGATGGAACACCATCGAGTAGATCTCGGCGCGGCCGGTCTCGGTGCGGAAGCCCACCTGGCCGTCGGGGCGAAGGTCGCCCGTCTCGTACTTGCGGTACTTGAACTCGGGGTACTTCCAGGTGGCGTCGCGAAGCTCTTCCCAGGTGAAACCGCCGTCTTCGAGGGCGTAGTCCCACATTTCTTGAACGTTGTCCCAAGGCCACGCAATGTCGTCGTTTTCCGGCTTGATCGCATGGGTGAGGCGCTTACCGAGCTCGAGGAAGATCGTGTTGTCGGGCTTGGAATCGCCGACGGGCTCGATCGCCTTGTTGATGCAGCTGATGCGATAGGCGTTCAGTCCTCCGAAGCCGTCGCGCTCCTCGTAGGTTGCTGCGGGCAGCACCACGTCGGCGAGTGCCATCATGGTCGGCGTCATGAACAGGTCCTCGACCACGATGAAGTCGATCTGCTTGTACCACTCGAGCTGCTGCTCGGCCTGGGCGCCCATGGTTGCGAGGAAGTTGTTCGTCACGATGTAGGCCGCATGGATGGGAATCTCGCCGCGCTGCCACGCTTCGATGGTGGCGTTGGAGGAGAGGTTCTTGAAGCCCACAGCGAACATCGGGTAGCGCTCGATGCCGATGCGCTTTGCCTGCTCCTCGGGAGTCATGAGCTCATCCCAGCCCCAGGTGCCAACCCAGTTCGGCTGCTCGATGCCCCAGCAAGCGTCAGCCATGACGTTGCCGCCCGGGATGTCGAGGTTGCCGGTGATGCACCACATTGCCGTGATGGCGTGAGCAGCCTGCTGGCCGCCGGTTTGCTGGTCGAGGGCGACGCCCCACTGGATGGCCGCAGGATGGCTCGTCGCGTAGGTGCGGGCCACGCGCACGACGTCTTCCTTGTCGACCCAGGCGCGCTCGCACAGCTCGTCGAGGTCCATGTCGGCGACGCGCTCGCAGACTGCCTCGAGGCCGTAGACCCACTTGTCACAGAATTCCTTGTCATAGAGCTTCTCGTCGCAGATGACCTTCAACATGGCCATGGCGAGTGCTCCGTCTCCGCCGGGGCGGACGCGCAGCCAGTCCTTGCCGGCGCGAGCCGCGAGCCAGGTGAGCTGCGGGTCGACGACGGCAACCTTCATGCCGCGCTTCATAAGGTCCAAGATCCAATGGCCGTAGAAGCCGTCAGCGTTGGAGTAGAAGGGCTGATGGCCCCATACGATGCAGTACTCGGGCACCGTGTAGCGGGGGTCGTCGTAGCGCTTGGGCAAGAACTGCGAGCAGTCCATAACGCACGAGCCGCCGAGCATGCACGCCATGGACGCGATGCGGGGCAGATAGCAGGAGTTGCCGGCGAAGTAGGGGACGCCCTCGTTCGGGGAGCCCATGCACGCGTTCAGGCGCGTGACCTGGTGAATATCGCGGCCCGTGCCCTGGCACATAGCAATCTTGTCGGGGCCGTAGGTATCGGCGACCTTCTTGAACTCCTCTACGATGATGTCGTAGGCCTCATCCCAGGAGATTTCGACGAACTTGTCCTTGCCTCGATCTTCCTTCGCACGCTTCATCGGGTGCAAAAGGCGGTCTTTGTGATAGACGTAGTCGGGGATGCAAAGGCAACGGCTGCAAAGACGGCCCTGGTTGTAGGGGTCCTCGGGGTCGCCTTCGACCTTCACGAGCTTGCCGTCCTTCACGTAGGACAGGATGCCACAGACGTTGTGGCATCCCGGTGCGGAGCGTGCCGTGCCGCGGATGACGGTCATGCCGTCCTCTTCCCACTTCCAGGGCACCTTCGGCGTCTCAGCCGCAGGCGCTGCCGGGACGGTGTCGGTCTTCTTGGGAAGACGCGAGCCTCGGCGATACTTCTTTCCGTTGGTTTCCCCCCAGTGCTCTTGCACCGTGGACTCGGTAGAGTCTGCCATTGGGTTTCCTCCTTCATAATCGGAATACGTGATCGGTTTCGTCTTTCTATGCTGCCGCTCTCCTCGGCGGTCTGTCGCTCGTCGCACGCACTCGTCTGATTGCGTTCACGATCGGCGCGATTCCGATGACTGCGAAATTACGCCGCGCGCATGAGGACATACCCCCGATAAAAGATGAGAAGATGGATTTCAGTAGGTTCGAATTACCCCCAATAGGCGGTCAGCCCATTGGTATGAGGTTGTGACCTGGTTCAATGGTGCTGTAGAGCAAGTGTGCTCGCGCGAGTGCCTCTCTGGTGGGGATGACGGAACAAGGGCTGGTTGCGCTGAATTTCGGCTGCTTTGCGCTGCGGTCCACTTGCTGGTTTTACGGGAGTGTTATTTGGACCCTTGAATTTCATCTTTTCAGCCGATGCGCTCACTCTTTTCCTTCCTCACCATAAAGGTAGGTTCCTCGTGTGATGGGATTTCGCAAGGGGCGGAATCGCTGCACGGGGAGAGAGGAGAGGGTCAAGCGTTCGATTTCGACGCAAACGGGATCGGGGGAGAGGTTCGCTCAAGTGAGCGTACGCTTTCCCGCAGGGGGTTCGCCAAGGCCGCGCTGCTTGCCGGAATCGGCATGGCGGGAACCGCTGCGCTCGGCGGCTGCTCGTCGGGCTCGGAGTCGGGCAGCGCATCCGGCAAGGCGGAGCAGTCCGCAGCGATCGATTTTGCGAAACTCGAGGCAGGTTCGCTTCGAGTGGGCGCAGGGCATGCCGCGATCAAGCTCGATGAGTACTGCCCGATCGATGAGGGCAACACCCAAGCGGGACAGGCGAAGGGAACTCCCGATTTCGTTCACTCCGAGGGGTATTACACCAATGTCCACGAGGGGCATGACCTGCGGTTCTCAATCGTTCTGCTCGAGTTCAACGACGAGAAGTATGCGATTTCGTCGATCGAGCACGTGAACCCGGTGAACATTGACGACGACAAGAAGCTGATCGAGTCGCTGACGGGCGTTTCCGCCGACAAGCAGTGGTATCACAACCCGCATGTTTTGAGCGCGCCGCATGATATCAATCAAGATGCGATCAACAGCGCGATCGAGGAAGCGTGCAAGGCGGCGCTGGCCGGTATGAAGGACGCGAAGTTCGGCTTTGGCGAGGGCGTGACCTATGCCAACACTAACCGTTGTTACGAGACCGCCGACGGCTGGAACCAGGTGTCCAACGACAACGGCAACACCGATCACGTGCTGCCCGTTTTGCGCTTCGAGGGTACCGACGGCAAGCCGATCGCGATCCTCTACACTGTTAACATGGCCTCGGGTACGCTCGAGAACCAGATGAACTCCGAGATTGATCCTACGGGACGCCAGATTACCTGCGATATTGCTGGTCTTTCCGAGCGATTTGTCGAAGAATACTACGGCGGCGATACGGTGGCGATTTATTTCGCCGGCTGCACGGGTGATCAGTGGGGCAGCGTTCGCGCCGAATACAACTATGTGATGGGTTCGAAGGGCGGCCTGGAATACAAGAAGGGCTTCTTCGACAACGAGGCGGCATGGCTTATGCTCGATGTCGCATCGAGCCGCCTCGGCGTTTCCGTGGTTGATACTGCAAACGCGATTTCGTGCGGCGATGTCCACGTCGTTTCGTACTCTAACGAGAAGTTCGAGTACAAGCAGCTCGACAAGGACAAGCTGAAGTCCGGTCCCGACCCGAAGGTCTTCCAGTATGTGCAGTCCGAATCGAAGCCGACGTGTACGACCGACGTTTCGGTGTTCGCTATCGACGATGTCGCCATTACGGGCGTCAAGCCGGAGATGAACATCCAGTCCCTGAAAGACATCAGGGCCGATTCGCCGTACGCGCATAACATCATGCAGAACTGGGTGAGCTTCGACGGCGATTCTGTTCAGGGCTATCTCCCTGATCAGGAAGGGTTCGATCAGAGCGGCAAGCAGGTCTCTAAGACGAACTTCATGCCCGGCTCGGCGGAGGAAATGGTGGGTCATGCGATTGACATGCTGGAGGAAAGCTACTCCTCTATTAAGAAGTAGGACAACCTGTGTAGGGGGCCTCTTGGCAAGCGGCCCAGAGGGCCCCTCGAGGCGAGGGTTACGCTTTGGGGTTCCCTGTGGAGTTGACTTGCCGCGTCGGGGCGCCTTGGTGGGTAGAGATGTCCTACTGAGGCGCCCCGTGGAGCAGGTGCTTCTTCGGGGCGAGGGGGGCTTGCTTCGTGGTCAGCTGGGAGAGTTGAGTGCTGACATTTCTCAGAATAATCCAACTTGCTCTAAGCTGACCTGGGGCTTTGTTTTCGGAGGATAATCCAAGCCGTCATGAAGGGAAGAAACGGGCAAAAAACGTCGCACAACTCGTCCAGTTGGCCACCAGCCTGCTTCTCTGCTCCCCAAAGACCCCCCGGAGGTCGCGTCCCCGATCTGCAGTGCATCAAGGACCATCTCCGGATCCTGCGATTGCGTCGCGATTTGCGGTACACCAAGGGCCGTCTGGTGAGAGGGCTTTGAGATTCCGAATGCCCGCGCTTGTCAAAAAAGTTGAAATTGGGTCTTGCGCCGACTGATGAGATGGGTATAATACTATCTTGCGCGTTCGGAAAGAGCGCAACTGATTGGCAGATTCCTCGGTAGCTCAACGGCAGAGCATCCGGCTGTTAACCGGAGGGTTGTAGGTTCGAATCCTACCCGGGGAGCCATTTTTAATTGTTCGAACTCGTCGAGGGCGTAGATGCTCGAAACGAGTTCTTTTTATATTCTGAGTTGAATTCATCTCCATGATGCCGCAGCTGTCGTAGAGAGCAATGCGGCCTGTGATTCGTCCTGCTGTGAGTTTGCCGCGCCTGGCGGCGTTGCAGCTGACGGGCATAGCTCATGCTCACGAGCCGCGGCGCGGTCTACCGCACGCGCGAGACCGCCGGCGAGTGGAGGCACTTCCACCGCGGTTGCGACTGCAAGGTGGTCCCCAGCTTCGAGGGCGACCCCGACGCCGAGCTGGTGCAGGGGGTCAAGCCGAGGGAGCTGTACGAGCGAATTGTGCTCATGGAAAGCAAACGGGGCTCAGCTTCGCCGACAGCAAGGCGTCTCGCAAGTTGAGCGACTTCATTGCCCTCCATGATCGAGACTGGCTTCTTACCGGAAAGATCCCCGAGGTAGGGTACGAGGATGAAGCAACCCAGGCCAAGAAGCTCAAGGACAAAGACCACCCAGCGGAGGTGAGAGTGGCCGATCGTTTACGCGTGCATGGGCTTCGCACCGTGTTCGTCGATGATGAAGTGAGCGAGTTCGATAACGCAAAAGGTATCGAACAGCTCGTCGGACTACCCGATTTGGATACTGGCCTTGAGATAAAAAACGTATCCTCGGCCAAGAGCGAGAACACTATCAGCAAGCACATCGGTAATGCGAAGAAAAAGCGCGGCTTCAAACAAGTCGTCATCGACATAAGCGAGAACGACAACCTCTCAGATGAAGAGGCAAGGCGGATGATAGTTAACAGTCTTCGCCGACATTCTATGTCGAGTGCATTGATGGTTAACCATGAAGGTGAAATAGAGACCATATTTTACCCGCAAAAATGAAAAGGGTCTCATACCGCTACGGCGGTACAAGGCCCTTTCCGATATGAAGTGTACCACATCGGGGCGTGGCGGAACAGGCAGACGCGCCAGTTTCAGAGGCTGGCGGCCGCAAGCTCGTGCGGGTTCGAATCCCGCCGCCCCGACCATAGTTAATCTAAGCCATCCGCACGGGTGGCTTTTTCGTATAAGTGAAGCCCGATCCCGCAATCGAGGAGCGCATCGCCGCGCTCGAGAAGGAGAACGGCGACCTCAAGGCGGCGTTCGCGCGCGCCGTGCTGGTCGACTCGGTCGCGAAGACGGTGGGAGTGGCGTCTATCTGCAATACGGATATATGAAGTTTCCTTGACTGCTCAGCTTTCGGGTACAATAGTCTACGTGCAAAACGGGCCTGTAGCTCAACGGTGGAGCAGGGGACTCATAATCCTTTGGTTCTCGGTTCGAATCCGGGTGGGCCCACCACAAAATGCAAACCGCCGCCGAGAAACCTCGACGGCGGTTTTTTCATGCTCGATGTCTTGCGGTCTAGGCGGTGTAAACCATACCCATTGCCTCGCGAACCTCACCAAGCGTCTCGTTCGCGATCTCGTTCGCGCGGCGGTTGCCGTCAGCCAGGATGTCGGCGATATACGCAGGGTCCTGCATAAGCTCCTCGCGGCGCGCGCGGATGGGCGCGAGGTAGTCGTTCACGCTTTGGGTGACGTACTTCTTGAGCGTGCCCGAGCCGCCGTCGCCGATTTCCTCCGCGATCTCGACTTCCGTGCGCCCGGTGCAAAGCGCTGCGGTGGTGAGCAGGGCGGACACGCCGGGGCGATTGTCGGGATCGAAGGTGATGTTGCGGTCGGAGTCGGTCTGCGACTTCTTGATGAGCTTTGCGGTCTCCTCTGCCGTCGCCGAGAGGCTGATGGCGTTGCCGTAGCTCTTCGACATCTTGCGGCCGTCAAGGCCGGGAATCAAAACGGCGTCGGTCAGAAGGCCTTCGGGCTCGGGGAACACCTGCGCATAGCGCTCGTTGAAACGGCGCGCGATCTGGCGCGTCTGCTCGATGTGCGGCAGCTGGTCTTTGCCGACGGGCACGATGTTGCCCTTGCAGAAAAGGATGTCGCACGCCTGGTGCACGGGGTAGGTTAAAAGCAGGCCCGTGAGCGCGTGCCCCGACGCCTCCTGCTCGGCTTTCACCGTGGGGTTGCGCTCGAGCTCGGCTTCGGTGCAAAGCGAGAGGAAGGGGAGCATGAGCTGGTTCAATGCGGGAATGTGCGAATGCGTGAAGATGATGGTCTTCTCGGGGTCGATTCCGCAGGCCAGGTAATCGATCACCATGTTGTGCACGTTGTCGGCGATGTTGGCAGTCGTGTCGCGGTCGGTGATCACCTGATAGTCGGCGATGACGACGCGGGTGGGGACGCCGAGGTTCTGCAACGCCACGCGTTCCCTGATCGTGCCGAAGTAGTGTCCCAGATGCAGGCGGCCCGTGGGTCGGTCGCCGGTGAGCATGAGGTATTTCTCGGGATGCACGGCCAGATCGGCGCGGATTTCGTCACTGCGCTTCTTCGATGCGAGGAAGCTATCTTCGTTGCTCATGAGTTCTTCTCTCCCTAATTACGTCACGTGCGGAAATGCATGTTCCGAAAGTATAGCAGTATAGACGCGCTGAAAATGTTGAAATTACCCCTTGCGTCCACTCGTGATGAGCGCTATTATATTCACTCGAATCAGGAACGAGTTTTGATGCAAGATTACTTGGTCGCTTGGCTCAGCGGGAGAGCATCGCCTTCACACGGCGGGGGTCACAGGTTCAAATCCTGTAGCGACCACCAT
>ERZ827108.3598-NODE-3598-length-12708-cov-3.396191_pt1 | contig 12708 bp, 9 predicted proteins | sample MGYA00519921_ERZ827108 | MGnify/ENA primary metagenome ERZ827108 (study PRJEB31778, sample SAMEA3449258) | human gut metagenome | biome: human gut; feature: human-associated habitat; material: faeces | place: United Kingdom | collected 2010/2012 ... | reverse complement strand
GTTACCGGTGGCGTCGTATGTGCCGCCGATGTGTGATTTAGATTACTATAGCATTTGCGCCGAGGTACCGAAGAAAAGTATTCTACAAAGAAAAGCGGGCAGCAAGTAACAATCCCCGCGCAGCTGGCAGACCGTATTACACGTTTACGCGTTACGCGAGGAACAGAGGGCTTTGCCCGCATAGGAAGAACCCCCAGTTTTACTGGGGGGATGCTTTTGCTTTTTCGTGGCTTAAACCACAAAAAGATATAAATCAATGGAGGAAGGAAAAATGAAGAACATGAAAAAACTTGTAGCACTCCTGCTTGCGATGTGCATTGCAACATCTCTTGTCGGCTGCGGTTCTCAGAAAAGCGAGACACCGGACAACGTAGGAGAGGTGTCTTCTGCCAATCCAGTCTCTGACGATCAAGCTGCTGCTGATGAGGTGTCCAAGATGATTGACGCAATCTATGTGCAAGAACGAAACGAAAACACGGATGAACAGTGTGAGGCCGCAAAAGCTGCCTGGGATGCCCTGACGGATGCCCAAAAGGAATTGGTTTCCGGCGAATTTGCAGATCCAGACTATTTTGGACGGGATACTGGCGATGCTTCTAAAGATGATCCCCGCAACGGTGATGAAATCGGCGAAAATGAACTGCTCGTAGTCAGCTTCGGAACCTCTTTTAATGACAGCCGTGTTGCTGACATCAAGAGCATTGAGGACGCTTTGCAGGAAGCCTATCCGGACTGGTCGGTCAGAAGAGCCTTTACCGCCCAGATCATTATCAACCATGTGCAGGCTCGTGACGGAGAAAAGATTGATAACGTCCAGCAGGCGCTTGACCGTGCGGTAGAAAATGGTGTTAAGAATCTGGTGATTCAGCCTACCCATCTGATGTATGGTGCTGAGTATGATGAGCTGGCAGAAACCGTAGAATCTTATCAGGATAAATTTGAATCGGTTAAGATCGCCGCTCCTCTTCTGGGCGATGTCGGTACCGATGCAACTGTCATCAATGAAGATAAAAAAGCTGTTGCAGAGGCTGTTACCGCAGAAGCAGTTAAGACAGCCGGATACCAGACTCTGGATGAAGCAAAGGCAGACGGCGTTGCATTCGTATTTATGGGTCACGGTACTTCCCACACAGCAAAGGTATCTTACAGCCAGATGCAGGCTCAGATGGAGGCTCTGGGATACGACAATGTATTCATCGGTACCGTTGAGGGTGAACCGGAAGCAACCGCCTGCGATGCTGTTATTGAAAGCATCAAAGAAGCTGGTTATAAGAAAGTCATCCTTCGTCCTCTGATGGTCGTTGCAGGTGACCATGCAAACAATGATATGGCAGGCGATGATGCTGATTCCTGGAAGAGTATGTTCAACGCATCCGGCGCTTTTGAGAGCGTTGATACTCAGATTGCGGGCCTCGGTCGGCTTCCGGCCATTCATGAGCTATATGTTGCACATACTGGTGCTGTAATCGATCAATAAAGGAACAGATCGAGCATGAAAAAAAGAACGGCACTCCTGTGTATGGCTGTTTTGATCGCTGTTTTCGCCGTTGGATGCAGCAATCAGACGGATCCACCTGCTCAGGACGGCTCCAGCCCGCCAGCTGTTTCGCAGGAACAACAAACAACTTTGGAAGATGGCATCTATTCTGCTGATTTTGAAACAGACAGCAGCATGTTCCGCGTCAACGAGACATGCGATGGTAAAGGAAAGCTGACGGTTCAGGACGGTAAAATGACCATTCACATTTCGCTTACCTCTCAGAGTATTGTCAATCTTTTCCCGGGCACCGCAGAGGATGCCCAGAAAGATGGTGCAGAACTTTTGCTGCCTACTGTGGACACCGTAACTTATGAGGATGGAATAAGCGAAGAAGTCAACGGTTTTGATGTTCCGGTTCCGGCTCTGGACGAGCCGTTTAACCTTGCGCTGATCGGTACAAAGGGAAAATGGTACGATCATGAGGTAATTGTATCAAACCCGGAAAAACTTGAATAAACCATGTTCTGTCCCTGCTCTTAACGGCAGGGACAGATTTGTATCTGGAGAGGAGGACGAATATGAGGAGAAGCACATTTCCTTATCTGGTGAAAAAATTTTGTCTTGGGCTATTGATGGTGATGTGTATCACATCCATTATGGTATTTCCTGTCTCAGCATCTGCGGAAGCAGCAACGGTCGATCTGGAGAATGGTGAATGATGAAGTATTTTCCGCACCGTTTGCACTTTCAAAAACGGGCCTTTCGTATGTCGTTCAGGAACGGTTTTCTTTGGCTGCCTTCTGCCGGAGCTTTTCGAGCGCGGCGGCATCGATCTGATTGACGGCTACAAGCTTTCCGCCATAGAACACTGCCCAGGTGTTGAACGCACAGGGCAGGGATTTTGCCTCTTTGAGCGTGTCCACATGGACGAACCGCGCGGCGAGCCGCGCGCGCTTTGTCTCCGCGCCCGGATGCGCCGTTTTCAGGCGGATGACGCAGCAAAGGTGCTCGGAGCCGATATCCTCCGGCGTCAGATTTACAAATTCTCCGTCCATACCGCTGCTCTGTTCAGCCGAGATGCTTCTGGAAGAAGCTCACGTCCAGATATTTTCCGAATTTGAAGGCGACAGCGGGCATCACGCCGATCTCCGTGAAGCCATTCTTGCGGTGGAAGCGCAGCGAGCCTTCATTGTCGGACGTGATGATGGAGATGAGATTTTCTATGCCGCGCTCGCGCCCCAGCCGCTCGATCTCCGCATAGAGCTTCTGCCCGACGCCGCTGCCGCGGCAGGCGCGGTCTACATAGATCGAAAGATCGGCGGTGCAGCGGTAGGCGCTGCGGGGGTTGAACACATCAAGATAGGCGAAGCCGATGGGCTTCCCTGCGCCGTCGCGCGCGACGATATACGGATAGTCCTTCGTGATGCGCGCCGCACGCGCGCCGAACTCCTCCGGCGTGACCGGCTCCTCCTCAAGCGTGATACAGGTGTTTTCAATATAGTAATTATAAAGCTCCGTGCACGCCGCGATATCCTCCGGCGCGACGGGCGCGAGCGTTACCGCCGCGCGGCGCGCGGCGATGGCAGCTTCCAGAACGGCAATATCCCGCCGGTCCTTTTCGCGGTTGAGCTGCCGCTTGAGCGCGAGCACGTCCTCGAGCGGCGCGACCGGGATGCCGTTCAGAAACACCGTCTCACCCGGGAACATGTTTTCATAGATCTCCACGTCCGGCGCGGGGACGAACCGCCGCGTGCCGTCCGGGAGCACCTGCACATCGCAGCGCTGCGCGAGCGCGTCGCCGAGCTTTTTCGTGCACCATATGTCCAGATCGTGCGTCTCCTCGCGCAGACCGTGAAGCACCATCGCACCGCCGGCATTGATGCGGTATTCGTTCGTGTCGAGCGCGAGCTCCGCGAGCCGCCGCCGAATGTCCTCTGCCTTCATCGCCTTTTCCTCTCTTTTTCCTAAGAACTTTCCCTCAGAATGTAGCACACATTTCCCTGTGCTTCAATCGGTTTTTTTGTACAAGAGTTTTTTGGGCCAACGCCTTGCCAATTCGACGGAGAACCCATATAATATACACATTATGAAAAAAGGATTGAGCTTGAAAACGGCGCTGACGGCTCTGGCGGCGTCGTTTGTCTGGGGAACCGCGTTTGCCTTTCAGCGCATGGCCGCAGGACATATCGGAGCCATCACCTTCAACTTCTATCGCAGTGTGCTCGCAGCTTTGTCGCTGGGAGTTCTTCTTTTTGTATCCAACCGGCGGAAAAAGCCGGAGGAGCGGAAGAAGAGCGACCCGAAAAAGATCGCCATCGGCGGCACCGTGTGCGGCGTGCTTGTGATCGCCGCGTCCATCGTGCAGCAATACGCCATTGTGGACGTTGAAGCGGGCAAGGCGGGCTTTCTGACGACGCTGTATATCCTGCTCGTGCCGCTCTTCAGCGTGGTGTTCCTGCATAAGAGAGTTGCGCCGAGTCTCTGGGTCAGCGTCTTGCTGGGACTCACGGGGCTCTATTTCATCAGCGTGAAGGAAGGCTTCACGATCTCCCCGAGCGACGCGCTGGTCCTTTTGAGCGCGGGGATCTATGCGGTGTACATTCTCGCGGTGGATTACTATGTCCGCTTCTGTTCGCCGACGGAGCTCAACTGCGCGCAGTTCATCGTGGCGTCCGTCGTCTGTCTCATCGGCATGTTCGCCGTGGAGGAGCCGACGCTCGCCGAGCTTCGCGACAACATCATCCCGATTTTGTATCTCGGCATCTTCTCGAGCGCGATCGCCTATACGCTCCAGTTTGCCGCGCAGCGCGACGGCAACCCCGTCGCCGTGACGCTGCTTTTGAGCATGGAGTCGGTATTCAGCGTGCTGGGCGCGGCGGTGCTGCTGCACGAGTTCCTGTCCGGACGCGAGCTTTTCGGCTGCGGCATCATGCTCTGCGCCGTTATCCTCGTCCAGCTTCCGGAGGGCTTCTGGAAGCGGAAGATAAAAGCGAATAACGAATAACGAGTAACGAACATCCCCGCTCCGGTAAAGCACCGAAGCGGGGATTCCTTTCGCATTCAAAGTCCTTACGAATCTGCGGGCTTCTCGGAAGTCAAAAGATCGATAATCCGCCCAACCGGCGAAGCCGTCGCCCTTGATGAGGATCATATACGTCCCCTCCCGCGCCAGCGCGGTCACTTCCGTGCCGTCCTTCAGCAGCCGCGAGACCTCCTCCCGCGCCAGATCGTTCGTGATATAGATCCCGGCGCCGGCGGTGGATTTGACATAGTACGTCTCATAGGCGGGCAGCCAGCCGTGCGGAGGACTTTCCACATCCGGAAAGTCCGCGAGATCCTTATGGCCGGGGCAGTAAAGCGCCGTCGGCGCGTCCTCAAGCATGGAGGCGGTGGCCCAGCCGACGCGCCCGTCATTTACAATGATCAGCGCCGATTTCCCCTGCCGGGCAATGACGCGCACCTCCGTGGCGTCCAGCACCTGATCGAAGTGCTGCGTCCGGTTCACGTCGCTGGAGAGAAAGATCGCGTACCCGCCGGAGGATTTTACATACTGTACCTCGTATTCGGGAAGGTATTCTTCCGGCCGCTCCACATAGCCGAATCCGTCCAGATCGGCGGCGTTCGGCGTAGGCTTCGGCTCCGGCGTTGCGGTGGGCTCCGGGGTCGGCGTGGGTGTGGGGGCCGGTGTGGAGGTGGGCTCGGCGGTCGGCGCGGGAGCGGGCTCCTGTGCGGCGGCTCCGCAGCCGCACAGCGCAAAAAAGGTTAGTGCAAGAAGCAGGGCAAGACACTTTTTCATCGTCATCGATCTCCTCGTACGGAAAAATTTGACGGATTTATTATATTCTTTTCTCCGGAAAGTTGCAATAGCCGCGTATTGCGTTCCGGTTTTCGTCACTGTCAACCGCCGGTTTATTGCAGGAGAGGCGGGAACGTGGTATGCTGCAGCCAACCGTAATTTACTGCCGCGCGGGGTCTCTCCGCGCACGAAAGGAGTTTATATGCGTCTCAAACCCATCGCCGTTGACGATTTCTGCGCCGTCCGCTCGCTCGCGAACGTCACATTCTCCCCCGCGGGGACAAGCGCCTGCTTCACCGTGAGCCGGGCGGAAAAGGAAAAGAACTGCTACGAATCGCGCCTGTATCTTCTGAAGGACGGTGCGGTCCGCCTGCTGACCGGCGGCGGAAAAGAATCTTCTTTCTGTTATCTTGACGAAAACACCGTCCTCTTCGCCGCCGACCGCGAGGGCGAAAAAGAGCCGTCGCTTTCGAGCCGGTATTATAAGATCGCGCTCGACGGCGGCGAGGCCGAGCTTGCCTATACCTTTCCCATCCCCGTTTCGCAGGTGTTCCCGCTGCCGGGCGGCGATCTTCTCGTCACCGGCTCAACGTTCCCCGGCTTTGAAAATCTGTATACGGGCGACAAAAAGCTCGCCAAGGCGTACCTTGCCGAGAGGAAGGAAAACGAGGATTACGAGGTCGTCACGCAGCTTCCGTGGTGGTGGAACGGCGGGACGTACACGCGCGGCGCGTACGAGAGCCTTTTCTACTACGACGCGAAAAAGAAGTCCCTCACCCGCCTGACCGCGGCCGGCCTTTCCGTATCCGACGTGCAGCTCACGGAGGACAGGAAAACCGTTTACTACAGCCTGCTCGATGTCTCCGTCCCCCGCCCGGCGTACTTCGGCGGCGCGGATCTGTACCGCATGGAGCTCTCCTCCCGCCGGGAGGAAGCCGTTGCCCAAAGCCGCCCCGATTTCAATATCGCTGCATACGCTCTCGGGAGATCCTTCCTGCTTCTGCTCGCCGCAGACGGAAAGTACGGCATGAACACCGATGTTGATTTCTATACGCTCGACTACGAAACGCTTGCCGTTTCGCCCTGCGCCGTCTACGGCGAGTCCATCGGCTCGTCCGTCGGCAGCGATATCCGCCACGGCGGCGGACGCACGATGAAGATGGACGGCGACGTGCTGTACTTTATCTCCACGCGCTTCGACAGCGCCGGCCTTTATAAGCTCGAAAACGGCGTCGTCTCCCCGGTCACGGAGCGCGGCGGCTCCGTTGACTGCTTCGACCGCTGCGGCGGGAAAATGCTTCTCTGCGCGCTCTGGGATATGCGCGCGCAGGAGCTTTACGACGAGACCGGAGCGCGCATTACGCACTTCAACGACGCCGCGCTGCGCGGAAAATATGTCGCCCGGCCGGAAACGCTCACCTTCACGGCGGAAGACCACGAGGTGCACGGCTTTGTTTTGAAGCCGATGAACTTTGAGCCGGGCAAAAAATACCCCGTTATTCTCGATGTCCACGGCGGCCCGAAAACCGTGTACGGCCCGGTATTCTACCACGAAATGCAGTACTGGGCGGGCAGGGGATACTTCGTCATTTTCTGCAACCCCACGGGCAGCGACGGGCGCGGCGCGTTCATGGACATCCGCGGCAAATACGGCACGGTGGATTTCGACGATCTCATGGCCTTCTGCGACGCGGCGCTCGCCGCTTACCCGGAGATGGACAGCGATAACTTCTTCGAGACCGGCGGCTCTTACGGCGGCTTTATGACCAACTGGATCATCGGCCACACCGACCGCTTCCGCGCCTGCGCCAGCCAGCGCTCCATATCGAACTGGACGAGCTTTTACGGCGTATCCGATATCGGCCCCGACTTCTCCGAGGACCAGTGCGGCGCGTCCCTCTGGCCGGACGCGGAGAAATTCTGGCAGCACAGCCCGATGAAATACGCCGACAAAGTCAAAACGCCCACGCTCTTCATCCACGCGCTGGAGGATTACCGCTGCCCCGTCGATCAGGGGTATCAGATGTACTCCGCGCTCGCGGCGCACGGCGTGGAGAGCCGCCTTATTCTCTTCCGCGGCGAGAACCACGAGCTTTCCCGCAGCGGCAAGCCGAAGCACCGGCTCCGCCGTCTGAACGAGATCACCGGCTGGTTTGACGCCCATCGGGGATAATGCTCTCTCCGCAGCGGAGAGTCTGCCCCTGTTAGGGGTTTCCGATAACTTGCTTGCCTCCCCTGACAGGGGCGGTGGATTTTGCCGCAGGCAAAAGACGGAGGGGTTTCCCTTTTAGGCGGGCGGGGCAGAGCCCCACCCCTACAAGAATATCTGAATTGTGCCCGTAGGGGCGGGGCTCTGCTCTGCCCAAAGTACAAAAAGCGAAAAAGCCGATGACTCAAACGAGCCATCGGCTTTTCATATGGATGGGAAAGTATTACTTTTTCTTTCTCCGCCGGAAGGCGATACCGGCGCCGATACCGACAGCCACACCGGCCAGACCGACCGGGAGGAGTATCCGCCACACGCTGCCCGTCGAAGCCGGTTCGGTCGGCTCGGCAGCGGGTTTCGCGGTGGGCCCGGGCGTGGCGGTGGGGGCAGGGGAGGGGCTTGCCTCAACTTCCGCAGCGGGGATCGCTTCCGTCTCGGTGCAGCCGCAGAGCGTGCAGACGCGCTCCTGCTCGCCTTTCTCGCTTTCCGTCGGCTCCTGCGTGACGGTCCAGTCTCCAAAGGTGTGCGCGCCGGTTTCCGTGAGAAGCTTGCCGCAGCGGGAATATTTCTGCGTGTGCTCCGTCTCGGTGACGGTCCATTCCGGCACGCAGCCGTCCACATGGTTCGAGCGGTCGATATCGCCGTATCTCTCGCCGCAGACCTCGCACTTTGCCCGCCGGAGGCAGGTCGCCGTGCCGCCGGTATGTTCCCCCGCGGCGGGGATCGCCGTGCCGGAGCTCAGCAGAGCATCGCAGCCTTTGCAGTATGTATCCCCGGTGTAGCCCGCCGCCGTGCAAGTCGCGTCCTTCTTGCCGCGCACTTCCGTGCCGCCCACATGGTTGGCGGCGTCCTTTTCGCCGTAGGGCTTATGGCATACCTTGCACACGGCAGAGTCTTTGCACGTCGCCGTGCCGCCGGAATGCCCCGTGGCGGGGATCACCGTGCCGGAGGTCAGCAGGGCATCGCAGTCCTTGCAGTATGTATCGCCGGTATAGCCCGCTGTCGTGCAGGTCGCTTCCACCGCGCCGCGGATCTCTTCGTTGCCGGTGTGGTTGTTGGGGTCAAAATTGCCCCACTCGTATACATACGTCTCCGTTCCCTTGTAGTAGCAGGTGCCGCAGTTCTTGTAGTACACAGGCTTAGAGACGCAGGTGGCCGGAGACTTAAGGTGCATATTGCCCTCCGAGAACCAATGCGTGCTCTTCGCGGTTTTCCCTTCGGTGCAGTAGAGGCAGCGAACCCAGTGGTATTCGGCGTCTCTTCCTACGTCCGTGTCAGAGCGCCAGTCCCAGCGCGCAGGAAAAGTATGATCGGCATGGAAGTACGTTCCGCCGCAAACGGCGCAAGTGCCGTATGTGCCGCAGTGCGCAGTGCTGCTGTTGCAGTTTCCCGTTTCAGTCTCGCCGCAGCCTTCGCGCTGGCAGGTGCGGGTGTGGGTGTTGTCGCCGTTGGACTGCCAATCGCTCCAGATGTGGCCGAGTATGCCGTATTGAGCGCCGCACAGCTCGCAGGTTTTGCCTGTGGTGCAGGTGGGCGTTTCGGTGCCGCCAGTGTGTTTAAATATACCACCATGATCATTAGAACCGCCCGAGCACTTCTGTTCCGTCCCGCAAGTTATACATTTAATAATTGTCCAATGGAGCGCTGGGTCAGGCGTACTGCTGATAGGGGTGGGAATGAACCCTGTGACCCGGAAATTTTTAAACGCTTTGCATCCGTAGCACCAGGTTTTAATCACCGTCGATGACGTATCGTCCACTGCCGCCGCCGATGGCGTCATCCCCGGCAGAAGGTTCAGCAGCAGCACGGCGGTAAGGATCCCGATCCAGAATTTCTTCTTCATCCTCATACCCTCCTTGAAATAATATATTTCTCTCCGCTCTGGCATACACACCAAAAGTATAACATGCCGCGGAGAGAAACGCAACAGCAAAAAAACAGCCGTCCCATGAAGGACGACTGTTTTTACTGGTGCGCGAGGGGGGGGCTTACCCGCCGTGCGCGGCGGCGGGTCGCGGCTCCGGAGCGCCCCCGGCGCTCCATTCACTCTCGCTCCCGTTCAAGTCCCGGGGATCAAAAAGAAAAATGACCGCCCGTAGGCGGTCATTTCCTTTTTGGTGCGCGAGGGGGGACTTGAACCCCCACGTCCGGAGTGGACACTAGAACCTGAATCTAGCGAGTCTACCAATTCCACCACTCGCGCATGCTGTCAGCTTGCCTATAATAGCATTTACGCTCAGAATTGTCAACAGAAAAATTTCCTGTTCCATCATTTTTCTCCCGCGGGGGAAAGCCTTGTTTCCGCGCACAGAATGTGGTAAAATTCTTCCAAAGAGGTGTTGCATCATGCATATGACCGATCTCATTGAAAAGAAAAAACAGGGTCAGACTCTCACGCAGGAGGAACTGCATTTTATCGTCCACGGCTACACGGCGGGGGATATCCCGGATTACCAGATGTCCGCGCTGATGATGGCGATCTATTTCCGCGGCATGACGCCGGAGGAAACGGCGCAGCTCACCATAGAAATGGAGCACTCCGGCGACGTGGTCGATCTCTCGCCGCTCGGCGAGCACACCGCCGACAAGCATTCGACCGGCGGCGTCGGCGACAAGACCTCGCTCGTCCTGTGCCCGATGGTGGCGGCGTGCGGCGGCAAAATGGCGAAAATGTCCGGCCGCGGTCTCGGGCACACCGGCGGCACGATCGACAAGCTCGAATCCTTCCCCGGCTTTTCCACCGCCATGACGCCCGAAAAATTCCTCGAAAACGCCGAGAACGTCGGTTTTGTGATTGCCGGGCAGACGGCGAATCTCGCCCCGGCGGATAAGAAAATGTACGCGCTGCGCGACGTGACCGCGACGGTGGACTCCATCCCGCTGATCGTTTCGAGCATCATGGCCAAAAAGCTCGCCTCCGGCGCGCGCACCATCGTGCTGGACGTAAAGACCGGCTCCGGCGCGTTCATGGAAACGGAGGAATCCGCCTTTGAGCTCGCGCGGCAGATGGTGAGCGTCGGCAAGCACGCCGGGCGCAACATGGCCGCCGTCGTGACCGATATGGATCAGCCGCTCGGCTTCGCCGTCGGCAACGCGCTGGAGGTCAAGGAAGCGATCTCCGTCCTGCGCGGCGCGGATGTGCCGGATCTGCGCGAGCTGTGCCTCGTGCTCGGCACGAACATCCTCGTCCGCAGCGGTCTCGCCGAAACGGAAGAGGAAGCCCGCGCGCGGCTGGAAAAGTCCATCGAGAGCGGCGCGGCGCTCGACAAGCTCGCGGCCATGGTCCGCGCGCAGGGCGGCGACCCCGCCGCCGTATACGACACGTCCCTGCTGCCGCAGGCCCCGGTCGTGCGCACGGTCAAGGCTCCGTGCGACGGCTACATCGCCGCGATGGAAGCGAAGGACATCGGCCTTGTCTCCATGCATCTCGGCGGCGGCCGCGCTACGAAGGAGGATGTGATCGACCTTTCCGTCGGCGTTGTGCTCGCGGCGAAGGACGGGGCGTATCTCCATACGGGCGACACGCTTGCCACCATCCACGCCAAAACCGAAGCGGACGCCGCCGCGGCGGAGGAAGAGCTTTTGAAGTGCTACACCTTCTCCGACGAAGCGCCCGTCCGCCCGCCGTTCATCCGCGGCGTTGTGACCTGATTCTGTTATTATTTAAAATAGGAGTGACCCAATGAGAAACGAGTATCCCCTGTATCTGAACGGCGCATGGACGCCGCAGACCGACGGCTGCGTGCGCGAGGACATCGAGCCCGCGACGGGCAAGCCCCTCTTCACGGTACACCGCGCCGGCCCTGCCGATGTGGAGACCGCGCTTGCGAGCGCCGCGGCGGCGTTCCCCGGCTGGGCCGCGGCGATGGCGGACGTGCGCGAGCGCGTGCTGCTGCGCGCCGCAGACGTTATGGAGAGCCGCGCGGAGGAATTTCTGGAGCTGCTCGTCCGCGAAGGCGGCAAGGCGCAGTCCATCGCGCGCGGCGAATTTGCCGGCAGCGTGAATCTCTTCCGCGTCGCGGCGGGCGAATGCCGCCGCCACACGACGGAGATGTACCCGGCGGGCAAGCCGGGGCAGATGTCTCTGGCTGTGCGTCATCCGCTCGGCGTCATTCTGGGAATACTCCCGTTCAACTATCCGCTGATCCTCTCGGTGAAAAAGCTGGCGTTCGCGCTGGCTGCGGGCAACAGCTTCATTCTCAAGCCGTCGCCGCACACCCCGGCGGTGTGCCTGCTGCTCGGCGAGGTGCTGCACGAGGCCGGTCTCCCGGCGGGCGTGCTCAACGTTGTCCCGGTCGCGGACGAGAGCCTTTCCGCGGTGCTCGCGCAGGATAAGCGCGTGCGCATGGTGTCGTTCACCGGCGGCGGAAACGCCGGACGGAAGATCGCCATGGCCGCGGCGCAGGACTTCAAGCGCACGGCGATGGAGCTCGGCGGCAAAAACCCGCTGCTCGTGCTGCGCGACTACGATCTCGACGAGGCCGTAAAGACCGCGGGTCTCGGCGCGTTCAGCAACCAGGGGCAGCTCTGCATGGCGACATCGCGCATCCTTGTGGAAGAGCCGCTGTACGAAGCGTTCTGCGAAAAGCTGCGCGACTACGCGCTCTCGCTCAAGGTCGGCGACCCGACCGACCCGGACGTGTTCATCGGCCCGCTGATCGACGAGCGCCACTGCGATTTTGTCCGGTCGCAGGTGGACGACGCCGTGGCGAAGGGCGCAGCGCTCCTCTGCGGCGGCACGCACGAAGGGCCGTTCTTCCGCCCGACGGTGCTCTGCAATGTGGACGAGAGCATGCGCATCTTCTATGAGGAGAGCTTCGCGCCGGTCACGAGCGTGATTTCCGTGAAGGACGCCGACGAAGCGCTCGCCAAGTGCAACGACAATCTGTTCGGCCTCTCCGCCGCGGTGCTCACGCACGATCTCGACCGCGCCATGGAGCTCGGCATGAAGATCGAGGCGGGCATGGTGCACATCAACGATCTCACGTACCTCAGCTCCACGACCGCCCCCTGCGGCGGCTGGAAGGAGAGCGGCGTCGGACGCGAAGGCGGTCAGTTCTCCATGGACGACTACACCGAGCTCAAATGGCTCACATTCCAGAGCAACCGCGCGTGGTAAAACGATAAGCGACAGAAAACCGCCCTTTCCAGAATATCCCCGGAAAGGGCGGTTGAGCTTGTCAAAAAAGTATTTTTGACAAGCTCTCAAACGAGACCCACTTCGTT
>ERZ827108.3595-NODE-3595-length-12713-cov-11.562648_pt1 | contig 12713 bp, 6 predicted proteins | sample MGYA00519921_ERZ827108 | MGnify/ENA primary metagenome ERZ827108 (study PRJEB31778, sample SAMEA3449258) | human gut metagenome | biome: human gut; feature: human-associated habitat; material: faeces | place: United Kingdom | collected 2010/2012 ... | reverse complement strand
TAATGGGGCATGACGAGGCAATTATTTTTGAAAAGACCTACGGAGTGCTTACCCCAGAGCTCCGTCAGATGTGTAATGACATGGTAGAACGCGGAGTTACGGCAGCCGCCATGGAAAGCACCGCAGTCTATTGGGTGCCGGTGTGGAACGAGCTTTGCGAGTCAATGGAACTCAAGCTTGTAAACCCGTACTTCATAAAGCAGCTCCCCGGTCGCAAGAGTGATGTAAAGGATGCGCAGTGGATAGCCGAGTGTCTACTTAAGAACCTCATAAGAGGCAGCTTTGTCCCTGAACCGATAGTACAGGACATGCGTAAGCTTAACCGCCGCATATTTGACCTGCAGGAAGACATCACCTACTATACCAATAAGCTTGACGCGGCTCTGCAGAGATGTGGCTTCCGCTTGAGCAACTATGTCTGCAAGATCACAGGCAAAAGTTACCGCAAGGCCGTTGCCTCGATTGCGGAGGGGGAGACTGATCCGGAAACAATCCTCAAATGTATCCACGGTCGTGTGGTAAACAGGCATGGCCGGGACACATTGCTTGCCGCCGTGACAGCATCGTTCTCCGAAACGGATATAACGGTAATCCGGCAGTATTGGGAACTGATTGCCATCTACGTCCGTCAGTCCGAGGAATGCCAGTCACAGCTTACGGCCTTATGCGAGAGTAATTTCCCCACGGAATACAAACGGCTTCAGACCATCCCCGGTGTCAAGGAACGCGCCGCCACAGCCATAATTGCGGAGACCGGAGTGGACATGAAGATGTTTGCCACAGCCGCAGCGCTTGTGGGATGGTGCGGACTAAAGCCCAGAAACGATGTCAGCAACGGACGTTACAAAAGCCGGAAAATCACGCATGGCAACAAATACCTGCGGAAGATCCTCATCGAGATATCATGGACTGCGTCAAGAACGCGAAACTGTTTCTTCTCCAACTTCAGTTACATTCAGGTCACTCAGAAACACAAAAGTAAAATGAAAATACAGGTGGCAATCGCCCGTAAGATACTCGTTGCCGTGTGGCACATGCTTTCCAAAGGAGAGGACTTCATCGACATCTATCTCAAACGCCTTGAGGAACAAAGACTGATGGAGGAGAAACTCAAATCACTTGAATTGAAAATGGCCTGACGGCCATTTGACATACCTTCCGGTGCAATGTAATTAACTTTGTGGTGCATCGCAGCCCGGTTCGCAAATTTGCAAACGCATCGGAAGGAGTTGGACACCGGCATAAGCTAACCAAGCTTGTAGAGGAAAGTAACAATCTTATATCGCTGTCTGTCGCTCAACCGCCACGGATTTGATCACTATGCCCGTATGTCAGAAAATGTGGCAGACTTTGCCTTTTTTGATGCTATTCCTGAATGATGTTGACAAATACGTTTTAGAGGAAAGTTACTGAAAAAATGTAAAAAATGCAAATTTTCCTCCGACCGGACATAGCGCAAGCGTAGAAAATTTATGTTCAAGCGGGAGGATAAAACAAAACGTGGAATTCGCCGTATATGATAATAGGTAGGGCTTCTGCAATGAACGCCTGCACCTATCCATATGTGAATATGGACGATTTAATAAGTGCAAGCTTAGATTAATTTCTAAGTTTAAAAACAGTCAAAGAAAATGGAGGAGTGCTGTCGGGATGACATCGCTCCTTTTTGTATGCATTTTGACTATCCATCAACAGGAGACATGGTGACGCCGGCAATGCTGATTATGGACGCTCAACTCCGCATACTCTCTTCATAAGAGATACTTAAAGCAAACGCAAAGTTAATCACTTTAGTCTGAATTTCCAAAGATTCAGCCAAAAATATTTGATTTTTAACATTAGTTCAGGATGACGGTATTGAATTGATATTGGCGAAACCAGCGAATTGTTGTGTGAATTTTAAGATTTTTGTATAGAATCGTCTGCATCTCAGTCAGAAAGAATTCTTCAATATCTCTTATGAAGAGATGTAATTCGCTGACATGTCATAACTGCTTCATATATAAGTATAAGGCTGTCGATGACTGACACAACACACTGAGTAAAGGGACGTATGTCCGCAAAAACGAAGGAACAATAATTCAACTTTGATTTTTGAGATTTGCAATGAATAAAAAGATACATCTGCTGATGCTGGCCCTTGCCGCGCTCTGCGCACCGGCTGTCGCCCAGAACGTAGCGCTGAAGACGAACCTGCTCTATGACGCGACCTGCACCCTGAACGGGGGTGTAGAGGTCAGGCTCGCGCCGCAGTGGACCGTCGAGCTCGGCGCGAACCTGAACGCGTGGGACGTAGACGGGCGCAAGTGGAAGCACTGGGCCGTCCAGCCCGAGGCGCGGTATTGGTTCTGCGAGGCGTTTTCCGGACATTTCGTTGGAGCGCACCTGATCGGAGGACAGTACAACTTCGGCCACCTCGACATGCCCTTCAGTTTCCTGGGCACCGACTACCGCAACCTGAAGGACTACCGCTACCAGGGCTGGATGGGCGGCGCGGGCGTGGCGTACGGCTACAGCTGGATTCTGGACCGCCACTGGAACATCGAGGCCGAGATCGGCATCGGCTGGGTGTACACGCGCTACGACAGGTACGAGTGCGCCGACTGCGGCCAGAAGGTTGACAGCAGGCGTCCCCACAACTATTTCGGACCGACCAAGGCGGCCATCAACCTCATCTACACATTCTGAACGACATGAAGCCATACATCAAATACGCAGCCGCGGCGGCGCTGTCACTGGCGGCGCTGTCGGCGCAGGGCGAGAGCCTGGTGAGGCTCTCGGACATCAACATCCGCCGCGCCGGCGACAAGCTGGACGTGGCCATGGACATCATACCCAGGGAGATCAGGCCTGGACGCGACAACGAGGTGATCTTCACCCCGGTTCTGATAAGCCAGGAGGGCACCGACTCGCTCTGCCTTCCGGCGGTCCGCATAGCCGGACGCAACCGGTACTACACGCACGTGCGCAACAGGGACATCGCTCCGGGCGAGAAGGTCTATCCGGCAAATTCCAAGGAGGTGATCAGTTACCGCCGCGAGGTGCCGTACCAGGCGTGGATGGAGCGCTCGCGCCTGGACATGCGCCAGCAGGTGGGGAACTGCTGCAGGCCTCTGCGTCCCGACGTTGACACGCCGCTGGCAGTGCTGGACTTCGAGGAGCCCAGGCTGAACGCCGCGTTCCGCTTCGTGGAGCTGACGGGCGACAGCGCCATCGAGCTGACGGCCGAGGGGCGCGCCTACGTGGACTTCGTGGTGAACCGCACGGAGATCAAGCCGACGTACCGGCGCAACAAGGACGAGATAGCCAAGATCATAGCGTCCATCGACAAGGTCAGGAACGACCCCGACGCCACGATAACGCGCATCACCATCAAGGGCTACGCGTCGCCCGAGGGTCCGTACGACAACAACGTGCGCCTGGCCATGGGGCGAACCGAGTCGCTGAAGGAGTACGTGCGCAGGCACTACAGCTTCGACCCCGAGATCATGAACACGGACTACGAGCCGGAGGACTGGGAGGGGCTTCGAGAGTGGCTTAAGGGCTGCACGCTTCCGCACCGCGCCGAGATCCTTGCCATAGCGGAGTCGGACATGTCGCCGGACCCGCGCAACAGCGCCATCCAGACCCGCTACCCGCAGGAGTACAAGCTGATGCTCGACAGCGTCTATCCCGGGCTGCGCCACTCGGACTACACGGTGAGGTACCGCATCAAGGCGTACGCCACGGTTGAGGAACTTCTGGAGGTGTACAGGAAGACCCCGGAGCGTATGCGTCCGGTGGACTTCCAGCGGATCGCGGCGGTGTATCCCACGGGAAGCAGGGAGTACCGCGAGATAATGACGACGGCCGTGGAGCGACACCCGTACGACCCGGAGGCGAACCTGAACGCGGCGACGATCGCGATGCAGGACGGCGACCTGACGGGGGCGGCGAGGTACCTGGACCGCGCGGGCGACAGCGCGGAGGCTGTGTACAGCCGCGGGGTGCTGGCCGGACTTAACGGCGACCTGCAGCGTGCCAAGGCACTGTTCGACCAGGCCGCGGCGCAGGGCCTGGAGATAGCGCGCCAGGAGTCGGAGCGCGCTGACGCGCTGCTGAGACGCCCCACGGTGGAGTACCTGATCACCCCCACGGGAAAGAAGGAATGATCTGTAACCGCAATGTGGAATCAGTAACGAGTGATCAGGAATCAGGAATGTGGAATGACATCTCTCCCGCCTTTCCCATACCTCTCACACCTCTCACTCTTCCCACACCTCCCACTTTTCCCACCTTTCCCAGAAAATAACCAAAATAACACAGAGAGAAACAACATAATAAACTAAGTAGGGTGTTCAGTTTGATGTTCCAACTTTTTAGCTCTGGTATCATCTGCAATATTCTGTAAATTAGAGCAATACCATCATAAGGTAAGCCGATTTTTGAATCAAAAAAAGCATAGTTTTTAATGCCGTAGTATTCAATAAATCATTTGATGAGTATCAGCAACTTATGACATGTAGCACTTAAATTTCGTCTCAAAAATGAGAACATAGAACTGAACACCCTATAAACTAAGTAATAACTTTTTTAACAATGAGAATCAAATCAACATTACTGTCAATGCTCGCCGGACTGGCGGTCGTTGGCTGTTCCAGCGGTGATGACGGTGACCTGAACGGAGGCGCTTCAGGCAACGGTTCCACCAGTTATCTGGCAGTGAATCTGGTATCTTCCGATGTGACCCGTGCGCAGCAGGGTTACGAGGATGGTGATGAAAATGAGAACAAAGTCACCAGTGTACGCTTCTACTTTTTCAACGGCGCGGGGGGAGCGGCCAACGTCAAGCTGACAACAACGGGAAGTTACGTTAACTACTATGACTGGACTCCAGGGTCTACGGACCAGTCAGACGATACCAACACAGGCGACGACGTGGAGAGCAATCTTGCGGCTACGATTGTCATTAACACGCAATCCGGCGACAAAGTGCCTCAGATGATGGCGGCCGTGATCAATCCCACAGGTCTGGACGCGGCTTCCAAGAGCCTGAGTCAGCTACAAGAACTCAACGCCGATTACGCAGCCACCGGACTTACTGATAAAGGCAAATTCGTTATGTTCAACTCGGTATATGGCGCAAATGGAGCCGAAGTCTGTGCAGTGCCCATCACCTCGGACAATCTGCAGAAGAATGCCACCGACGCCAAAAACCATCCCGTCACCATCTATGTGGAACGTAACGTGGCAAAGGTGAAGACTACGATTGGCGTTAACTTCACTGAGGGCAAGTTGGCTCTGAAGGACACTGATGGCAATTTTATTACTGTAGACGGTCAGCAGGTTTATTTACAGATAGACGGCTGGAATCTGACGGCAGATACGGACAAGGGGAGACTTGTCAAGAAAATCAATCCGGCATGGCCGGGCACATGGTGGAACGGCACGCACCGTAGTTTCTGGGCTATCAATGATATGAGCGCGATCAACCGGTATCACGAGTATGGCGGCAGTCCGTTGACGTCACCCTTGTACACCAATGAGAATGCCCAGACTGTCGATATAAATGGCACCGACGGTCTAGCCCAATACCACACCAAAGTTATGATTAACGGAACCCTTTGCAAAGCAGACGGCTCGCCATTCACAATCGTTAGGCACCTTGGCTCATATTTTGCCGACACCCCCTCGACTACGGAGACCGACAATTTCAAGGAACTGAAGAAAAGTATCCTGAGTCAATTACGCGCCTCCGGCAGACATTACTATTTTGACACCACTGTAGAAGGAAGGCCCGGTCGTTTGGAACTGGGAGTGGAGGACCTGAAGATTGTACCTGTTCCACAAACACCTGACGAGGACAGCAAGAACTGCTATGTCTATGCTCAGTTGACAGATGCGGCGAAAGCCAAGACATGGTACACGTCAATGGATGAGGATGCCACCGCGTTGGAAAATACTTCACAGATGGATGCCGCTCTCGCAAACCAAGAAATCGTAGACCCGGCATTGGCGTGGAATTCCGGCATGACATATTATTATTATGAAATCAAGCATCTTAAGAATAACAGCAATCAGGATATGATAGGTGTGGTCCGCAACCATGTGTACGATACCAAAGTTACCAAGATCGCAGGCCTCGGAACCCCTGTCTACGATCCGGGCCTGGTTATCTATCCCGAGAAACCGTCACCGAACGACCATTACATCGCGGCTGAGATCAAGATCCTCTCGTGGCGTCTGGTTTCAAACGATTACGAACTGGACTGGTGAACTGACCCTTGACGCCGTCAGACGTTTCTGACAGACACAGCGCGGGGGAGGCGGATCCCGTCTCCCTCCGCATATAAACAACAGGCAGCAATGCACACAGTACCCGCCCACCGGTACACAAGGGAGGTGTGGCATCCGATTCCTGAATGAAACGCGGGAATCATCCTCAATCTGAATATTACGATGCGGAGCCTCCGCACACAACATATTGACCTCACCGGTATTAACATAGAACCTGCAAATATAAATGGATATACGCTCAATCATAAGGAAAGTCACAGCCAATATCTGCATGGCGTTAGTCATTGTGACGGTCCTTCCGTCATGCGACGGCTTGATTTACGAAGGGGAAGGAGACTGCTCGGTGCATTACCGGCTTAACTTCCGCTATGACATGAATCTGAAGTGGGCGGACGCTTTCGCCAACGAGGTATCGTCGGTACACCTGTATGCCTTCAATCCATCCGGAGTGTTGGTATGGCAACAGGAAGACCCTGTCGACGAATCGGAAGCTCCGGACTATTCCATGGAGCTTGACCTGCCAGCCGGCGACTATCAGCTTCTGGCCTGGTGCGGACTGAGTAACGACGGACAGCAGAGCGAGTCCTTTGCCGTGCCTGAAGCCGTGGAAGGGGAAACCAGGATCGAGGATATGCAGTGTTCGCTCAACAGACTATATGACGACGCCGGAGCCTACAGCAAGGATAGGCTGTACCGTCTGTTCCATGGCCGTCTGGACGTGTCGTTGCCTGAGGACGGGTCCGGTGGCAATTATGAGTACACCATGTATCTCACCAAAAACACCAACCATGTGCGCGTCATACTTCAGCACCTGTCGGGGCAAGACGTGGATGTTGATGATTTCACATTCCGTATCGAGGACGAGAACGGCCTGATGGCGCATCATAACGGATTGCTGCAGGACGAGAACATCAACTACCGCCCCTGGATGACGCAGACCGGCGAGGCCGGTGTGGGCAAGGATGACTCGCGTGCGGTCATCAACGTGAAGGGTGCCATCGCCGACCTGACAGTGGGGAGAATGACCGAGAGTCACCGCAAAAGAATGATCCTGGCCATCACGCGCAAGGACGGCGAGACTGTGGCGCGGATTCCGGTCATCGATTATGCGTTGCTTGCCAAGGACTACTACGAGGAGGAATATGGACATAAGATGACGGACCAGGAATTCCTGGACCGAGAGGACGACTATGTGCTGACATTCTTCCTAGACGAGAACAATGAATGGATCAGCAGCCAGATACTGATCCACTCGTGGGTAGTGGTGCCGAGCGAAGTGGAGATATAATGTCATAGGGGATTTAAGCAAATGAGAACCGGTATTATACATAGCGTCGCCGTCTGTCTCGCGGTATTACTGTCGCTGCTCCCGGTGGCGTGCGACAGTAACGATAGATCCGTGCCTGATGAGCCTGAATCCGTCTTGCTCCTGAACATAGGGACAATCGGTGGAACAAGGGCCGGGGCGGAGGATCTGCCCGACAATGAGAAGATGAACAGCCTGCGTGTCATAATCTTGCATCAGGACGGGAGGGTGGAACACAACAGGTTCTATTCCCGTGAGGGCGCGCTGGTACAGAGGCAGATCGTGCTGAAGGTCACACCCGATGAAAAGAAGAGGATATATCTCTTCGCTAACGAGGAAAGCGTATCCCTTGAGCCGGTGCATGGGGAGAACTCGTTGTCGGATTTGTTTGACGGCTACATCGAGGACTCGTCCGGTTTTGAGGACGCAGTGAAGGATCTTTATTTCGCTCCCGACTATTCCGGGGCTAACCCCATACCCATGTCTTCGATGTACGAGATTGATTTCCCCGCAAAAGGCACCTTCAACGGAGAGTTTTATCTGGTGCGTGTGGCGACCAAGTTCACCGTTAACTTCAGGAACATGCGCGGAGAGCCGGTGACTGTCAACAGGTTCAGCATTCGGAGTCACGCCGATAAGAACTTTCTGATGGCGCATGTCGATGACAGCGACCGGAACCGGCTGCTTTTCAACGGGAAAACGTGGGTGGAATGGCTCAAGGAAGTTTCCGACGCCTCGTCGGCTAACGATGACTATGCCGTTACGGAAGCCGCAGGCTGGCTGAAGGATTACAGACTGCCTGAACAAGCGTATAAAAAGATTGTATATACGTCCGCCGCTCCCGTCACTGTAGGGCCGGCGGAGTTTGACGTGGACAATCTTGATGACATAAGACCGGGCACTGCATCGGAGACTTTCTATCTGCCCGAGAGCATCAACCCCAAGGAGAATGCCGCGGACGGCGAGCAGGAATATGTAATGTCCGTCCATATCGACGGCGTGACCGCGCCGTTCGATTTCGTCCTGCCGAATCTGAAGGCTCTGTTCCGCAACACCAACGTGATCGTTAACATCACAATGACCGAAGATCTGCAACTCATAGTGGAGGTTATTCCGTTCACGTCCGTAGAGGTCGCGCCGGATTTCGGCCTGGTCAGGGATGGATTCACAGGATACATCGTGGGTAAGGACAGTGGGGGCAGGAAGTGCTGGTACGACGGGAATTATTACGACCCCAATAATGCGACGCCGTTATATCTTGGCCCGAATGGCAACCACGGGAACTTTGTGACCATCAACGGCAAGGAATATTTGCTGGTCTACGCCGATTACGCGAGGACGGCTGCCAATCTTGACCATATTTTCGAGAAGGAGACCGGGAAGAAATATTTGCTCTATCCTGCAGGCAGAACAGGTTATGAGAATGTAAACTGGACCTTTTACCTGAATGGCCTGCGACATTACGTATGGCTCAGCGAGGATTATAATGAATGGAGTGTGGGAGAGAAATGGGATTCTAATCTGGGAAAAAATGTAGAGGCCTGGTTCTGGAAGACAGGGACGACATGGTACCGCACGCTGAACGAATGGGACAGGCTTGACTGGAACAAGGCAATCTGGGATAATGATCCACGCGTTTATCCGAGATTCTGGTTTGACGTTCTCGGCAATCGGTATCCATGGTCGGATGGGGATACGAAGGAGAAGAGGGCTGCTATTATTAAAGAATGGGTTAGGTATCTTGAATGATATGTAACTCCATAAATCATATATAAATGATAAATTAAGATGTCACCTTATAATGTGAAGCATAAATGTATATTCTCGACGATCATGGCATGCATCGCCATGATTGTCGGTATGGCGGCATGCTCCGATGATTTGCGATACGGGAATGAGGACATTCCGGATGCGGAGGTCGAGGTTGATGGGGAACTTGTTTTCAGACCCCTTGTTCCGACTGCTGTCCTGACACGTGCCGACGCTCCCGAAGGTACACAGTACCGGGGCATCAGGTCCCTGTATGTTTTCTTCTTCAATTCAGACAGGACAATCAACAAAGAGTACAGCGGACCTGTGGATTTCATCCCTGCTCCTTCGCAGGGCTCCACGCATGAGCGCGTATCGTTCAAAAAGAAGATACAGGCTGGCCGTTACTATGTCTATGCCGTCGCCAATGTGTCTGAGGCAAGTTTGAATGCTTTCAAGAATCAGCCGAATGAGGAAGATGTCACAATCGAGAACCTGAAAAAGATAAAGGTAGACTGGAATCGGAGTGACATCGGCGCCAATCTTGCCATGTTCGGTGTGTTTGGGCAAGATGATGGTGGAGATACTCCTGACAATGAGTCTTTTGAAGCGGATCGACTTCTTACCGTCACCCCGGCTTCCAACAGCATTCATTCCTGGGTGCGCAGGGCTGTCTCGAAGGTTACCTTGGATTTCAATGGCGACAATCTGCTGGATGGTGTCACTGTTTACATAAAGGATGCGCGTCTTGTTGATGTCGCATCGGCTGCCCTGCTCGGAACAGACGGCTCACACATTGACGGTACAGACATCACTGTCGCCCAGTCGGACTATATAATCACCTATGGTAAAGGTTCAGCCCATACCGGATGGCCGGCAGTGACAAGACAAGGTGCGTTCACTCCACAGAACGTATGGGAAGGGTCGACGCTTGAGTCCTTTCACGACGAAGACGCTCAGGCGCTTCCCTGTTATGAGAACATGCAGGGCGAGACTGAAGGCAATTCCAAGCTTCAGGACAACAATGGAGACGGCGTTATCGACTCCATCTTCAAGGACGGTAAGCAGTACGGCACTTATCTTGAAGTGAAGGGATACTATGTCGCCAATCGGACCGAATACAAGTCTCAGGGTGACATCACATACCGTTTCATGCTCGGCAAGGACGCCCTGAGGAATTTCGATGTGGTCCGGAACCACCATTACAAGATCACCATGAACTTCAAGGGGTATGGCAGCGACATCGACTGGCACATAGAGTATTCCGAGAGGTATCTTGATGCGTCCTATCCTATGGATGTGAATTATCAGGGCAAATTCTTCAAGCCGAATCTGGACTATGGCACAACTCCTAATGCCGGCCATGAATTTGATGACCGGAACGTAATCACCGTAACGAGCTATAAGACCGATGGGGCCGTCAAATCCTGGATAGAGCCGGACAAAATAACTTATTCAAGTTATACGCATAACGACGAAACCGGAGTTTGGGTATCGGATATTAAAGACAGCGAGACGCCTCCGGCATGGCTTGAAGTCTCCGAAGGTGATGTGAGCGAGGACGGCTCTACAAAGCAGTATACCTATGTGGCGGAAAAGTCAGTCCCGGTCATTAAGACAATCAACGGCTTGTTTCCGACGGCACCCTTACGCTCTGCGGCTACCAATGCCTATAACCTTTCCAATGCAGATGGTGGGAACAGCATACAGAATACCGCCAACTGCTATATGGTCGGAGCTCCCGGTTGGTATAGTTTTCCCTTGATATACGGAAACGCTGTGACAGATGGCGATACCCTTCGTGCTTCATTTAGTTCAACGAACATCAAGAACCATCTTGGCAGGAATATCAAATGGGCGCGAATCAAGGACAACGTAAGACTTGCCAATGCAAGCGTCAGGATCTTATGGCAGGATTTCGATGATTCCGCCCAGCCCTTCGAACTGATCGATCAGGTGCAATATGTCCCGGGGCTCTTTGATGGAACAGGGGGTATACGTTTCCACATTGGAACCATTAAGGAGGGGAATGCCGTCATAGCCCTGATCGACAACAATGCGCCTGCAGATGACTTGGTCAACATAGACCGTGGAAACGTCTATGGGACAAGCGGAAGCACGAAGGCGGTCTGGAGCTGGCATATCTGGGCCACCCGGTTCGGAACAAAGGATCTCGAGAAGGACATCCGGGTCATCAATCATGATGAACAGCCGTACGATGTCATGCCTGTCAATCTCGGATGGTGTTCCGGAGACTACAAAAGTGATGGAAGTACGGAGGAAGACAAGGGAATCAAATACTACAAGCGTCGCAAGTGCGAGATTACATTCACATTCGGTGATAGGCAGATCGTAAGGACTATCGAGCAGTATCCACATCTGGTCTTGCCTCGCGGCAACCATCCTTATTACCAATGGGGCCGCAAGGACCCGTTCGTCGGCACTAAGGCCGGTTCCTCAAACAAGGACAGGTATGTGTATGACAGTAGTAATAAGAAAACCCATTTCCCGAGATGGTCACAGTATTCTCCTCCTCAGCTTTTTTTAGATCCTGAGATCACGGGCAGTCCTGAATCGTTTGTCCCGGATAAGCATAATCAATATAGAAGGACTACTAAAGAATGCCTCCATGAACTTATCCAGAACCCGGACAAATGGCATAATTGTCCTAAACAATATAACGATAAATATCCGGCATCTTCCAGTGATCGTTGGAAAAGTGCAAATGAGACATTCCCGGACTTATGGTCAAACAACGGTATAAAAACGGTTTATGACCCCAGTCCTGCAGGCTACCAGGTGGCGGAGAGGTCGGTTTTCACGGGTTTCACCGTACCCGGAATTACCCAATGGGCAAGGCAATACTGGTATGACGTGCGTGAGGATCATATGGATCTTGATTATTACTCCCTGGACCAGGTCAACAGTCAGGTAATTGAATTATATACCGATACCAGGAAACTGCAGTCCATATCTTTCCCCATCACGGGTTATCGTGATTATGATCAGGATGCGTTTGTGGTAAGTTACAGTAACATTGGTCAGAATTATTATGGAATAGGTTATGTGTGGCTGAATGCTTTCTGCGATAATGACAATTCCTATCATCTGAAATTCCAACGTGGCAATCTGTCGGAGTCTGAACTGCAGAATAATTGGCGTTGGGGTGGCTCCGTAGTGGGAGTCTATGATGATTTCTTCTATAATACCGACGGTTTTGGAGTCCGTCCGGTCAGGATCCGCAACGCCGGGGTGTCCGGTAACTAACCATAAGGTGTTGCCAAAACCATCTTAGAGCGCGTTCCTTAAAATTTAGGGGCCGTAGGGGCGGCGATTTTTGAGCAGATTTTGAAAGGCGCAGAAGGCGCGATGCGGGCATCGC
>ERZ827108.3593-NODE-3593-length-12732-cov-5.543741_pt1 | contig 12732 bp, 10 predicted proteins | sample MGYA00519921_ERZ827108 | MGnify/ENA primary metagenome ERZ827108 (study PRJEB31778, sample SAMEA3449258) | human gut metagenome | biome: human gut; feature: human-associated habitat; material: faeces | place: United Kingdom | collected 2010/2012 ... | reverse complement strand
GCGTCAGGTAGCCCAGCCCCACGTCGGCGAGGTATTGCAGGCGGTTGCGGATTTCCACGAGGATTCGCGCCGCGGTCTTCGTGTCGTGCCCGTCCAGTTCCAGCCCGGCGAAGAACGCGATCAGTTCGTCGACCGGCATCACCACCAGGTCGGCGACGGTCTTGCCGCCCACCTTCACGTAGAGCGCCTCCCTGCGCAGGCGGCTGCCGCCGCATTCGGGGCAGGTGGTCTTGCCCGTATAGCGGGCTTTCATCACGCGGAACTGGATCTTGCGGCGTTCCGAGTCGATGTAGGCGAAAAAGTCGTCCAGCCCGTGGAAATATTCGTTGCCGCGCCACAACAGGCGTTTCTGCTCCTGCGTCAGTTCATGGAACGGCGTATGGATCGGGAAATCGAACTTGTAGGCGTTCTCCACCAGCTGCTCCTTCCACTTGCGCATCGTCTCGCCGCGCCAGCAGGCCACGGCGTCCTCGTAGATGGTCTTGCTCTTGTCGGGGATCACCAGGTCTTCGTCGATGCCGATCACCTTGCCGTACCCCTCGCACCGGGGACATGCCCCCAGCGGGTTGTTGAAGCTGAAAAGGTGTTCCGAGGGGTGCTCGAACTGGATGCCGTCGGCCTCGAAGCGCGACGAGAACTCCGTGGCGCCCTTGTCGGTGATGACCGTGCAGATCCCCTCGCCGTAGGAGAACGCCCGGGCTACGGAGTCCCGCATGCGGGTCTGCGTATCGTCGTCCGCGGCGATGCGTGCCCGGTCTATGACCACGAGGATCTCCTCCGCCCGGGTCTTTTCGTCGACCTGGGGCAGGATATCCTCGATGAGCCGCGTTTCGCCCTTCGTCCAGACGCGCATCAGGCCGTCGGAGAGCAGCAGCGTGAGTTTCTCGATGATCCCCTGCCCCCTGCCCAGCGTGAGCGGCGCCGCGATCACGACGCGGCCGCCCTCGCCCTGCTGCTGGATGTAGGCCGCCACGTCGTCCACGCTGTAACAGCGCACCTCCTGCCCCGACACGGGCGAAAAAGTGTGCCCGATGCGGGCGTAGAGCAGCTTCAGGTAGTCGTATATTTCGGTCGTGGTACCCACTGTCGAACGGGGATTGCGCGTGTTGACCTTCTGTTCGATGGCGATCGCCGGCGCGATGCCCGTGATGATGTCCACGTCGGGCTTGCTGATCTTCCCGAGAAACTGGCGCGCATAGGCCGAGAGGCTCTCGACATAGCGGCGCTGCCCTTCGGCGAAGATCGTGTCGAAGGCCAGCGTCGATTTTCCCGAGCCCGACAGGCCCGTGACGACGACCAGCTTTTCGTGCGGGATCTCCACCTCGATATTCTTGAGGTTGTGCACCCGCGCACCTTTGATATAGATGGATTTTTCGTGTGCCATTTATTGCTCTTCGGGGACGGAGCCCCCGGCTTTTTTCAATTTTTCAATCAGTTCCGCCGCACGGCTTTCGCGGATGGCGAAGACCATCGTGCACAGGTTGTCGAACTCCTGCGATACGATTTTCGGCTGCTGCTCCTTCACGACGCGCATGATGTTGTTCAGGACGATGTAGGGGAAATCCACGCGGACGGTGCGGTCGACGGTGCGCTCCACGATCCGGGCGGCCCCGATCGCCGCGGCCGCCGACTCCCGGTAGGCTGCGATCAGCCCCGGGACGCCCAGTTTCGTGCCGCCGAAATAGCGGACGACCACCACCAGGCAGTCCGTCAGCGAGTTCGCGAGCAACTGTCCGAGGATCGGCCGCCCGGCCGTCCCCGAAGGCTCCCCGTCGTCATTGGCGCGGAAATGCTCACCCCCGGGCCCGAGCCTCCACGCATAGCAATGGTGTGTGGCGTCGTAGTATCTCTTGCGCAGGGCGTCGAGTATTTCGCGTATCTGTCCCTCGTCCTGCACGGGATAGGCATAGGCGAGGAATTTGCTGCTCCGCTCCCTCGATGCCGCCTCGGCGGGCGCCGCGATCGTCAGATAGCTGTCCCCTGCTTCCACCCTTTAGCGTACTTTCTTGAAGAGGCGCTCCCAGCGGATATTCGACGGGAACGACTTGTTCGCGTCGAGCGACAGCCATACGAACGAAGCCTTGCCGACGATGTGGTCTTCGGGCACGAAGCCCCAGAAGCGCGAGTCGGCCGAGTTGTGGCGGTTGTCGCCCATCATCCAGTAGTAATCCATGCCGAACGTGTAACTGCCGGCCTCGGCGCCGTCGATGTAGATGCGCCCGTCGCGTTCTTCGAGCTCATGCCCTTCGTAGGTTTCGATGATGCGGCGGTACAGGGGCAGGTTTTCGGCCGTAAGCTGCACCGTGGCGCCCTTCTGCGGAATCCAGATCGGCCCGTAGTTGTCCTGGCTCCAGCGCGGTTCCGCCCACTGCGGGAAAACGTCCGTGTTGGGCGTGTAGATATAACGGCGCACGGAGAGCACGTTGCCGAGCGCTCTGACCTTTTCGGCCGCCTCGTCCGTGAGGAACATGTAGTACATCGAGCCGTTGCCCGTGTATTCGGTGATGCCGAGGTTGTCGAGGGCATATTGCGTCAGGGGCGAAGTGACCTGTACGACATACTGGTACTGGATGCCGGGGAACGGCTCCTGAGGCGATCCGTTGACCCACACCTGCCCGTCGCGCACTTCGAGCGAATCGCCCGCGATGGCGACGCAGCGCTTGATGTAGTTCTCGCGCTTGTCCACCGGGCGGCTGACGATGGTGTACTTCTCCGCGAGGCGCTTGCGTCCCTCCTCCTTGCCGAACGACTCTTCGTAGCCGCGCAGCACGTCGTAGTAGGTCACCGCCTGGTTTTCGAGCAGTACGGTGTCGCCCGCCGGGAAATTGAAGACCACCACGTCGTTGCGTTTGATCCTGCGCAATCCCTTGAGCCGGTGGTAGGGCCACTTGACCGCCTCGGAAAACGATTTTTTCGTCTGCGAGAAAGGCATCGTGTGGTGTACGAACGGGAACGACAGCGGCGTGTTGGGCATCTGCGGGCCGTAGGTCACCTTGCTCACGTAGAGGTAGTCGCCGATCAGCAGCGACTTTTCCATCGACGAGGTGGGGATGACGTACATCTGGAAGATGAAGATGTGCACCAGCGACGCCACCACCGTGGCGAAGATGATGGCGTTGACCCATTCGTAGACGGTCTTGTAGGTCTTGCTCCGCTGGCAGAGGCGTACGTTGTGGCACCACACGTAGCGGTAGAAGAACTTCGAAATGTAGAGGTCGAAGATCACCACCAGCCCCAGCAGCAGCCAGAGGTTGCCCGTCCATACGACGAACCACAGCGTGTAGAGCAGCGAGGCGAGCGTGAAGCCGACCCATTTGTTACGGAAGAATGCCTTGATCTTTCCCATGTCCTAATCTTATCTTATTTCAGCAGGTCGTCCATCGAGTAGACGCCCTGTTTGCCGCAAAGGAACTCGGCGGCTATTACGGCCCCCATTGCTAACGTGCGGCGGTTCTTAATCGTATGTTTGAGCTCGAGAATATCGTCCTCCGACTCGTAGGTCACGGTGTGTATGCCCGGTACCATGCCCTCGCGTACGGAGTCGATCACCACCTGGCGGGGCGTCGCTTCGGCCGGGCTCCCGATGCGGTTCGCGGCGTGTTCGATCCCCGGGGCATAGTTCACCCACTCCGTTTTGGCGGGCAGGCCGGCGATGACGCCCTCGGCCAGCGTGATGGCCGTACCGCTCGGCGCATCCTTCTTCTGGGTGTGGTGTACCTCCGCGATGCGTACGCCGTAGCCGCCCACGCGGCCGATCATCTCCGCCAGATAGCGGTTGAGGCGGAACATCAGGTTTACGCCCAGGCAGTAGTTCGAGGCGTAGAACAGCGCCCCGCCCTTCTCGCGGCACAGCTCCTGGAGCTCCGGCAGACGATCCGTCCAGCCCGTCGTGCCGCTCACCACGGGGGTGGCGTTCTCGATGCAGGTGCGGATATTGCCGTAGGCGGTCGTGGGCATGGTGAATTCCAGCGCCACGTCAGCCTGTGCGAGGTTGGCGGCGTTCAGGTCGGCCGCATTGTCCGTGTCGATCACGAGCGCTACGCTGTGGCCGCGTTCGAGGAGTATCTTCTCGATCTCGCGCCCCATCTTGCCGTAACCTATGATAGCTGCTTTCATATTTTTCCGGATTATAAAGTCGTGCAAATCCCGTACGGGGGCTGCGGAGCCGGGCGCAGGTGCAGACTTTGCCTACACGCTGCCGGGGCTGCCTGTCCGGGCGGGAATTTATTGTGAGGCAAAGATAATACAAGCTGCGCCGACTGCCAAATTTATTTGGCGGTTGTGGCCGTGCGGTTTATTTTCCGGGGAAATCGGCGCCCGTACGGCATACCTCCGCCCCGTCCTCTCCTCCTGTTCTCCTCCGCCATGCCCTGTTTCCTCGGCACGCCGAGTCGCTGCCCTCCTCCGCTATGTCCGTTCCCTTCGGCACGCCGCTCCTCTCTCGCCCCATCGCGGCCATCGGATTACCTGCTGCCCTCCCCTGCATCGTTTCCCGCCCCGGCCTTTTCCCGGACATCCGTCCTCTTCGGCCTTCTTTCCCCGGTATCCACCCTACTCATGACAGACTACTCTCTTCTGCATCTGCCCTGCCCCGGTATTCCCTTTCTTGGCATCCGCCCGCCCCCGCCCGCCCCCGTCCCTTCTCGTCCCTTCTCGTCCCTTCTCGTCCCTCCTCTGTATTCCCTGTTTCCGGCCCCGGTCGTGCCGGCCGTTTTTTCGGGAGGCCGGCGATTTTGGCATGAAAATGCGAAATACTTCTTTATTTGGGAAATAATTGTTAACTTTCTGCTGCTTTTAGCTTTTAATGTGAAATAGAAACAAGTCGAAATATTTTTATATTGTTAGGGATATGAAAAACGAATCAAAGAAAACACGCACCGAATGCGACCTGCTCGGTTGCGTAGAGGTGCCGGACAACGTATTGTACGGCGTGCAGACCATGCGCGGACTGGAGAATTTCGCCATCAGCAAATTCCGCCTGTGCGAATACCCGCGTTTCATCGAGGGGCTGGCCATCGTCAAACTGGGTGCCGCCATCGCCAACCACGCGATGGGGCTTCTCTCCGACGAACTTTTCGGAGCCATATCGCAGGCCTGCCGCGAAATCATGGCAGGCAGGTTCCACGAGTTCTTCCCCGTGGACATGATCCAGGGCGGCGCGGGCACCACGACCAACATGAACGCCAATGAGGTCATCGCCAACCGTGCGCTGGAGATCATGGGGCACGCGCGCGGCGAATACCAGTACTGCTCGCCCAACGACCACGTCAACTGTTCGCAGTCGACCAACGACGCCTACCCTTCGGCCATCCACCTCGGGCTTTACGCCACGCACCTCGAACTGCGCCGGCACCTCGAAGCGCTGATCGCAGCCTTCGGGCGCAAGGGCGACGAGTTCGCCCGCGTGCTCAAGATGGGGCGCACGCAGTTGCAGGACGCCGTACCCATGACCCTCGGGCAGACGTTCCACGGTTTTGCGAGCGTCCTGCGGGGCGAGGTCGACAACCTCGACCATGCGGCGCAGGAGTTCCTGTCGATCAACATGGGTGCCACGGCCATCGGCACGGGCATCTGCGCCGAGCCGGGCTATGCCGAGCGCTGTACGGCGGCCATCCGGGAGATCACCGGCTGGGACGTGACGCTGGCCGAAGACCTCGTCGGGGCGACGTCCGACACGGTCTGCATGGTCGGTTACTCCTCCGCGATGAAGCGCATCGCGTCGAAGATGAACAAGATCTGCAACGACCTGCGGCTGCTGTCGTCGGGGCCCCGCTGCGGGCTGGGCGAGTTCAACCTCCCGGCACGCCAGCCCGGTTCGTCGATCATGCCCGGCAAGGTCAACCCCGTGATTCCCGAGGTGATGAACCAGATCGCCTTCAAGGTCATCGGCAACGAGCTGTGCGTGACGATGGCCGACGAGGCGGCGCAGATGGAGCTCAACGCCATGGAGCCGGTGATGGCGCAGTGCTGTTTCGAGTCTGCCGAACTGCTGATCAACGGCTTCGACACGCTGCGCATCCGCTGCGTCGACGGCATCACAGCCAACGAGGAGAGGTGCCTGCAATATGTCCGCAACAGCATCGGCGTGGTGACGGCGCTCAACCCGATCATCGGCTACAAGAACTCCACGAAGATCGCCAAGGAGGCGCTGGAAACCGGGCGCGGCGTCTACGAACTGGTGCTCGAACACGGCATCCTCAACCGCGACGAACTGGACGAGGTGCTCCGGCCCGAGAATATGATCCATCCCGTAAAACTGGCGATAAAACCGCGGCGCTAACCGATTTTTTTGTATTTTTGCGCAAACCACTCCGATCGCGATGCGCTATTTTCTGGAACTCAGGTACAACGGGGCCGCCTATTGCGGCTGGCAGCGGCAGCCCGACATGCCGTCGGTGCAGCAGACGCTCGAGAGGGCGCTCGCTACCCTGCTGCGGGAACCTGTCGAGGTGACCGGAGCGGGACGCACCGATACGGGTGTCAACGCCTCTTATTATGTGGCGCATTTCGATTGCCTGTCGCCCGTGCCCGACCCGGCGCATACGGTCTACAAGCTGAATTTCCTGCTGCCGGGCGACATTGCCGTGGGAAGCATGACGCCCGTGGACGACGGCGCGCACGCGCGTTTCGCGGCGCGCGAGCGCGAATACCGCTACTACATCGAGCCGCGCAAGAACCCTTTTACGCGGGGCACGACGTGGCAGTATTACGTGCCGCTGGATGTCGGGCGGATGAACGAGGCGGCGGCCTGGCTGCTGCGCTACGACGATTTTACGTCGTTCGCCAAGCTCAATTCGAACAACAAGACCAATATCTGCCGCGTCATGCACGCGGCATGGACGGTCGACGGGCCGGGCGTGCTCTGCTTTACGATCCGTGCCGACCGTTTCCTGCGCAACATGGTGAGGTCGCTGGTCGGGACGCTGGTCGACGTGGGGCGCGGGCGTTATAGCCCGCAGCAGTTCCGCGAGATCGTCGAAAGCCGCGACCTGTCGCGCTCGAGCGGCGGCGCCCCTGCGCAGGGGCTTTTCCTGAGCGATGTGGTCTATCCGCCGGAACTTTTCGAACGGAAGGTATTTTACTGATTTTTAATAAATATTATCGACTATGATTGGGACAGTTATTTGGCTTATCGGTGTCTTCTGCGCAATATGGTGCGTGATGGACATCTTCAAGAAAAACATTTCGACCGCGGGAAAGGTGATCGCTTCGATCGTGGTGCTGCTCACCAGCTGGCTGGGTTTTGCGGTGTATTATTTCTACGCCAAAGACCACCTGCAGGAGTGGTTCAAGTGAAAGGCGGAATGGGTTTGAACTGAGGGAGATTTCATTGCGAATCTCCCTTTTTGTTTTGATATTGGATTTAAATGCCTATATTTGATCGCCAATTCCAACTTATATGAAAAAATCCCTGTGGACGCTGTTGGCTGTCGGATGGATGGTCACTTCTTCCGCGACACCTCCGGCGCATCTCGTAGATTCGCTGGAATCTGCTTACCAGGCGGAGCCGGATGCCCGCAAACGTGTCGATATTCTGCTGAACCTGAAAGACCTGAACGACTCCTCGGAAGACGAATTGTATTACAGCCGCAAGCTGTTCGACGAGGCGGCCGCCGTCGGTGACGGATTTGCCGTCGGGGCGTCGCTGGGTTCGCTCGCTGCGCACTACATCTCTTCGCCCGGTGCCGGGGATTCGCTCGCCCGGGTGCTGGCGCAGGCGGAGCCGCTGATGCGGGGCAGCGGCATGGAGGGGCTCGGGGCTTATTACCGCATGGTGGAGCTGGCACGCAGGATACAGGTTGCCGGGGCGGAGGAGTCCGCGCGGCTGTGCCGTGAATACATCGACTCGGTACGGACATTGCCCCCGGGCGATGTATACGAAGAGGCGTCGCGGCTCTTCCTGAAAGGCATAGCCGCCTTCAGGCTGGTCTCGGCCGAAGGAAACCTGCAGATGGAGCGCGGCCTGCCTTTCTGGAACGACGAACTCGCCCTGCTGGGGCGGATGCGTCCCACGGCACGCCGGAATTTCCATGCCAACCTGATCACCTGCCTGATCGCGGCTTACAGCAGTTTGGAAGACCAAAGCGGGCTGGTACATGCGGCCGACGGTTACCTTGCGATGCTCGACGAGTATTACCGCGATCCGGAGATCGTACGGCGCAGGCCCTATATTTCCAAGGAGATGTCCTACCTGGTCTGTTACTATTCGATGTGCACCTCGCCGCTGCTCGACGAGCGCAATCTGCAGGCGTATTACGAGCGTTACCGCCGTTTCGCGGACTCCGCGGCGGCGGATGCGGGCAACCTGCTGACCAACAGGCAGGGATTCTATACGATCAGCGCAGAGTATTACAACCGCCGGGGCGATTACCCCAGGGCGCTGGCTTACCTCGATTCGCTGACTGTGCAGTTGCGCCCGGGCGGTGTCACGTCGCAGTTGGTGGCGATATCCGCTAACAAGGCCAAGATCCTCGAACGCATGGGGCGCTACAAGGAGGCATGCGGGGTTTATAACGAAGTGGTCGGCCTGCGCGATTCGCTCTCGTCGCACAGGTATGCCGAGAAGGTGGGCGAACTGGAAGTGCAGTATGGGCTGGACAAGGCTGAGCGTGATAAAGCATTGCTGCTGGCTCAGAAACGGCAGAACTCGCTCTACTTCGCCCTGACTATCCTGCTGCTGGCCATCATCGCCGTTGTCTACCTGTGGCGGAACCTGCTGCGCATCAAGCACCTGCAGCACAATCTGTCGGTCGAGTCGCAGCGCGCGCAGGAGAGCGAGCGGCTCAAGCGGGACTTCATGGGGTCGATGAGCCACGAAATACGCACGCCGCTCAATGCCATAAGCGGCTTTGCCGAGCTGATCGCCGGGGAGGATCTTTCGGAGGAGGAACGCCGGGAATTCGCACAGATCATCCGCGATAATACGCAGCTCTTTACTTCGCTGATCAACGATATGCTCGAAGTGTCGCAGCTGGATAATACGAGGGCCGAAATGCCCCGGAAGCTGCTCGACATCAGTAAGATTATCCGCGCCGAAATGGAACACCTGCCCGTAAAGGAGGGCGTTGAATACCGGCTGGAACTCGCGGCCCCGGAGATCGTATTCCCGTTGCACCGGAGTTACGTGTCGCTGCTCGTACGCGAGTTGCTGAAGAATGCCGTCAAATTCACCGAACAGGGATCCGTGACGGTCGAATGCGGCCTGACGGGGCCCGGTACGCTGACCTTGTCGGTCACCGACACCGGCTGCGGCGTGAAACCCGGGCTGGCGGAAAGGGTTTTCGATCGCTTCTACAAGGTCGATCCCTTTGCGCAGGGGCTGGGACTGGGCTTGAGCCTCTGCCGGCTGATCGCGGAGAAATTGGGCGGAACGATCGGGCTCGACACGACCTATACCGGGGGTGCACGGTTCGTGGTGACGCTCCGGGATACCTGACCTGCGGCTTTCTCCTTAATTATTTATGCAGCAGCATAAACATAATTACAATGCCCACCAGATAGTCTTTCAACGGCGTTCGCAGTAAAAAGCTCGCCCGCTGAATCTCCGAAGTAACCTGCCGGACGGTCAGGTTGAATTTTTCCGCAATTTGATGGTAAGTCATATCCTCCAGACGGCTTGCCAAAAATACATTACGGGTAAGAGACGGCATCTTGGCCAGTTCGCGCCGGTAAATCTCGATTATTTCGGATTGGAACAGTTTGCCGATCTGTTCTTCGTTGGATAATGTATTGATGCTCGATTCGATCCGCCATTGTTCCTTTTTATAAAGTTCGCTTTGGGCTTTGAGCATGGATTTGCGCTTGCGCAGGTGCGAAATACAGCGAGTCTTGACGTAATTGTAAATATAGCCTTTGATATTCACGTCGAAGTCAAGGTGTTCCCGGTGTTCCCACAAATACATGAAGCCGTCGGTCGTAATATCCGTTGCCATCTCCATGTCATTTATATAGGAGTATGCGATTCGGATAAAACGCTCCTTGTCGTTGAACAGCTTGTCGAACTCTTCGGCTGTCAATATTTTCGTCGGCTTCCCCATCCCAATCTTTCGATACTGTTTCCAAAGATAGTAATTATTCCCGAAAATGCAATTCGAGGATTCATCCCCGGTTTGTCGTTTTGGATGTTTTGAAAGCGCCTTCCAAAAAAGGAATGAAACTATTTTTCAGGGAAAAATAAGGCTCCGGGAAGCGAAAGCAGATGGTCAAACCGCTTGTTGTCAGGATGTTGACTAATTAAATAATTTTACATTATTATTAAATATATTTATTTGTGAAAAAGGCTGTAAACTCGGTTCGCTCATGCGTTTAAAAAGAGAAAGCAATGAAGCCGGTATATAATTTAATTGCAAGATAATGGATCAAGAGGTAATATACAAAGCCCTGCGCGGCGAAGCGACCCCAGGTGAGCTGGAACAGGTAGCACGGTGGCATGCCGAAAATCCGGAGGAATTCCAGCGTTGTGCGGATGAGGTGCACATGCAGATCGACATGATGGAGCTGTACGGCGAGGAGATCCGGCCGGCAAGCTGGATCGTTGCGCACTGGAGGTCGGTAGTCCGTATTACCGTACAGGCCGCCGCCATGCTCGCCATCGGGCTGTTCGTCGGGGGATATATCAGTAAGGAGCGCACCTACGATATGCTTGCCGGGCAAATCAACACGTTGCAGGTTCCTTACGGCCAACGCCTGAAGTTCACGCTCCCGGACGGTTCGAGCGTTCAGCTCAATTCCGGCGCGAGGATCGAATACCCTACCGTGTTCAAGAAAAATCTCCGCAAAGTGAAGCTTTCCGGCGAGGCGGTGTTCGATGTCGAACACGACGAGGATCGTCCGTTCGTCGTAGAAACTTTCGCATCCGATATTCGGGTGTTGGGTACGAAATTCAATGTAATCGCCGATGAAAGGCACCAACGCTTTTCGACCGCATTGCTCCGGGGGCGGGTGCAAATTACAAACCGGCTCGACCCTATGCAAAAAGACCTTATCCTGAAACCCAATGATATTGCCAATCTCTCGAACGGTCATCTTTTCATCGAACCGATAACCGATCCGGAAATACTGTGCTGGACCGAAGGCCTTATCAGCATTTCGGGCCTGCCTTTCGACGAACTGATGGAGAAGTTCGAGCGGGCGTTCGACGTGAAGATCGACATCACCCTTACGACTCTTCCGAACATCAAGAACGTCAGCGGTAAAATCCGTGTGAACGACGGCATCGACAAAGCCCTTCACATTTTGCAATATACCGCCGATTTCTCTTACAGGAAAGATTCGGATACGAACGTAGTGACGATATACTGACGTGAAAACCTGATTGTCTAACCTTAAAAACGAATATTGCCTATGAAAACGTAGTCAGCCACTTATGCTGCTCGTTCAACGAAAAAAGCCTGCGGAGGTAGAGATCCGCAGGCCGGATAATAGATTGAATCGAGCTTTCTGAGATACTAATTAACCTATTATCTAAACTTTGCAAAGATATGAATAAAACAGTATTCTTCAACAAGTTTCGAAGACTGTTTGGGTTCGTATTGACAATCTCTTTGCTGGGAAGCGTACTTACGGCGTCCGCACAGAATGCCCGGGTTTCCATCAAAATGGAAAACGCTCCCATTTCGCAAGTCATGAAAGAGATTGAAAATCAAACTCGTTACTTGTTTATCAACAAAGGCGTCGATACCAAAAACAAAGTCAGTATCAACGCTGTCCAAAAAACGATCCAGGATGTGTTGGCACAACTGTTCGCCGGCACGGAAATCGCTTACCGGATCGATGAATCCTACATTATCCTGACCAAAAAGAACGATGCGGGGAATCCGGTTTCCGTGACCGGAAAAATCAGGGATGCGAACGGCAATCCGATCGTTGGGGCCAGCGTCCTCATTCAAGGGACTACGGTTGGCGTCAGCTCCGACGCCGATGGTGCGTTTGCGCTTCAGGTACCCCCCCCCGCAGCGGACAGACAGCTGGAAATCAGTTTTATCGGTTATAATCCTGTGTCTTTCGTCGTGGGCAGCCGGACTGCTTTCGATGTTACGCTTGAAGAGGCCGCTTCCGAAATCGAGTCGGTCGTGGTCACTGCTCTTGGTATTAAGCGTTCGGAGAAGGCCGTAGCCTACAACGTACAGCAGGTCAAGGCCGAGGACATCACGACCGTCAAGGATGCAAACTTCATCAACTCGCTGACGGGTAAGGTGGCGGGCGTCACGATCAACACCTCGTCATCGGGGGTCGGCGGCGCATCGAAGGTGACCTTGCGCGGTAACAAATCCATCAGCCAGTCGTCGAACGCACTCTACGTCATCGACGGCATTCCGATGTATAACTTCGGCGGTGGCGGCGGAACGGAGTTCGATTCGCGCGGTGCGACGGAGTCCATCGCCGACATCAACCCCGAGGATATCGAGTCGATGTCGGTGCTGACGGGCGCCGCAGCTGCGGCTCTCTACGGTTCGGAAGCCGCGAACGGAGCCGTGATGATTACGACGAAGAAAGGCCAGGCCGGAAGGTTGAAAGCTACGTTTTCGAGCAATACGGAATTCTTAAACCCTTTCGTGCTGCCTGAATTCCAGAACCGTTACGGTACGGGGCTGAACGGCCAGCGCAGCGGCTCGAGCATTTACAGCTGGGGTGAGAAATTGCGTCGGGAGGCCCGCTACGGTTATACGCCGAACGATTATTTCGAGACGGGGCATGTCTATACCAACGCCGTTACGGTTTCGGGCGGTACGG
>ERZ827108.3584-NODE-3584-length-12760-cov-4.964660_pt1 | contig 12760 bp, 10 predicted proteins | sample MGYA00519921_ERZ827108 | MGnify/ENA primary metagenome ERZ827108 (study PRJEB31778, sample SAMEA3449258) | human gut metagenome | biome: human gut; feature: human-associated habitat; material: faeces | place: United Kingdom | collected 2010/2012 ... | reverse complement strand
AGGGCAACGAGCACGGCAAGGCTCTGGTCTCTGCCGGCCCCCAGCTGTAAGCTGATCTCCGCCTGATACTGAAGCGATAAAAAAGGACGTGTTCCCGCAAGGGAGCACGTCCTTTTTGTTTTGCAGACTGGCAGGTAAACGTTCCGTCGGTTGTATTTCCCACATTCCTGTGTTATCCTGTGGAAAAGGATGTGAGCAGAATGGATGCAAAAGAATTTGGTGCATTCCTTGCACAAGTGCGCCGGGAGCGGAACATGACGCAGGCCGAACTGGCTCAGCAGCTTCACGTTACGGATAAAGCCGTCAGCCGCTGGGAACGCGGCATCGGGCTGCCAGACATCAACACGCTGGAGCCGCTGGCCGATGTGCTGGGCCTGACCCTCGCTGACCTGATGCACTGTCATGACTCCCGTCAAAAAGATAACACTCCTCCCGTTCCTCTGGAAGATTTTTTCACCATGCTGCGCCGCCAGCACACTGTAGACTGGCATTCTGTGCGTACTGCTCTTCTTGCATTAAGCATTGCACTTGCCCTGTGGGGAATTTTTGCCTGTCCAGGCAGATTAGCTGTGCACTGGCGGACTCTCAGCGATGGTTCGCTTCAGGCCGACGGCTGGATGTCCTCCCTGGTCATTTTTCCATTGTTTGCCGGATTTGAATTTCTATCTCTTGAGCTCTGGAACAATTTTGAGCAAACCGGTTACTACCGGCGCTGGGGTGAGGTGAATCTTTTTATCATTCATGCCATGTCTTTCGGCACGCCGCTTACCCGTCTGATGCGGCTCGTGCTGGATCTTCTGTTCTTTTTCTGTTTTGGATTTCTGCTTCCATGCTGCGAAGCATGGCTGATCCTTTTGAATTAAATGCCGTTTTCCTCTCCGTCCCCCACCCGTGAAAAAGCAAAAGAGCAAAGCCCGCCGGCTTTGCTCTTTTGCATAAGGATCAATCATTTTTCCGCTGCTATGCCCAGAGCACAGCGGAGGGCATTTTAAATCGTTTTTACTTGGCAGCGTCGAACTCTGCCTCGATCTCTGCCGAGGGTGCCGGGGTAATAAGGCTCACCACAACGCAGACCACCAGAGACACCAGGAAGGCAGGCAGCAGCTCGTAGATGCCAAACACGCCGCCCAGCGGGCTGATGATGTACTTCCATACAAAGACCATCAGGCCGCCGGAGAGCATACCGGCCAGAGCGCCCTGCCAGTTGCAGCGCTTCCAGAACAGGGAGCACAGCACCACCGCGCCAAAGGAGCCGCCGAAGCCGGCCCATGCAAAGCTGACGATGCCGAACACGCTGGAGTTGGGGTCGCGGGCCAGCACCACGCCCACCACGCTGATGCAGATGATGGTCAGGCGGGCGGCGAACAGGCTCTGCTTCTCGGTCAGCTTCATGTGACCGAACTCCTGCAGGATGTTCTGGGATACGCTGGAGGCCGCTGCCAGCATCTGGCTGTCGGCGGTGGACATGGTAGCGGCAAGGATGCCGGCAAGGATCAGACCTGCCAGAATGGCTGCCAGCACGCCGTGCTGAGCGATCAGGCTGGCCACCCGCACGATCAGGGTCTCGCTGGAAGAACCGCTCAGGAACTCCAGTGCGCCCGCCTTGGTCATGCCCAGACCCACCATGCCGATGACGATGGAAGCGGTCATGGCAATGACTACCCACACGCTTGCAATGCGGCGGCTGAGCACCAGCTTCTTTTCGTCCTCAATGGCCATGAAGCGCAGCAGGATGTGGGGCATGCCGAAGTAGCCCAGACCCCATGCCAGCGTGGACGCGATGTCCAGCAGGCTGTAGGAGGTGGCGGTGTTGTCTGCCGCATTGTGGCTTGCAGCCATGGTCAGGTAGCCGGGCAGGCTGCGGGCGTTGTCCAGAACCACGTCCCAGCCGCCTGCCACATTGACGCCATACACCAGCACCGCGATCAGCGCCATGCTCATGACAATGGACTGGATCAGGTCGGTGGTGGACACGGCGCGGAAGCCGCCCATGATGGTGTAGCCCACAATGACCACAGCGGACAGGACCATGGCCGCCATATAATCCACGCCAAACAGGCTGTTGAACAGCTTGCCGCAGGCGGCAAAGCCGGAAGCGGTGTACGGGATGAAGAACACGATGATAATGACCGCGCCCAGCGCGTTGAGCAGGTTGCGCTGGTCATGGAACCGCAGGGAAAGGAACTGCGGCACCGTGATGGCATCCAGATTGGCCGAGTAGCGGCGCAGGCGGCGGGCCACGATGAGCCAGTTGAGCCAAGTGCCCACGGCAAGGCCGATGGCCGTCCAGCCCGGCGACGCGATGCCGGTGAGATATGCAAGGCCCGGCATACCCATCAGCAGCCAGCTGGACATATCGCTGGCTTCGGCGCTCATAGCCGTGACCAGCGGGCCCATCGTACGGCCGCCGAGGTAGAAATCGCTGCTGTCCTCGTTGGACTTGCTGTAGACAAAGCCAACCAACAGCATTCCCACCAGATAGATCACAATGGTGGCAATGATGCAGATATTGATCATTTGATTACCCCTCTCTTTCTTCCCCTCAACGGGAACATATCTTAAATATTACCACAAAAACCTGCATTCCTGCAAGCTTTTCGGGCAATTCAAGGGCACAAACTGCTGTTTTTCCGGTTTTTGAACAGAAAAAGCAGCATTTCTGATGCAAAATCCATCAGAAACACTGCCGGCTTGGGCTTACTCTGTCGGTTGTTCTGGGGCTTCATGCCCCAGAACACGGCGTTCAGCGGATGGAGCATGGTGCGTCCATCCAAATTTGCAGCTATTCTGATAAGCGCTAAAAATCAAAAGGAGCTTCCGCCATGAAAATCGCAGTTCCGTACAAAAACGGTCAGGTATTTCAGAACTTTGGTCACTCCGCACAGTTCAAGATCCAGGATTATCCACAACTATGCTTCATGGCAGGGATTTGGCTATTCAATGAATATTACCTTTTGAAAAAAGAAGCAAGTGCATCCTCTTTCGAGAATCTTGCTTCTGAACGTAGTGTTCTCCGAGTATGAACCATTCGATTCAGGTCAACGGCATCTTTGGTGTTTTCAAGAACAACTCCAAGTTCAAATGTTTCCTTATGGGTCAGAGAAGCCCCTCTCCGGCTTCCTCCAGCTTATGGGCAAATAGCTCCTCCACGCCCAGCTGCTTGGCGAGCGCCTGAACTTCCTTGTATCGTTTCGACGCCTCTTCGTTGTCTCCGCCATGCTTGCAGGCTTCGATGAGATACAGCAGGGCCTGCAGCTCGTACAGGCGGCTGTCGCCGCGCTGCGAGTTGTGGCGGCGGCGCTCCAGCAGGGTCTCGAAGGCCTCTTTCTCGGGGACATGGTCTCCCAGCGCGCCATAAGCAAGGCCGATGTTGCTATAAGCGCCGGTGCTGCATCTCTCGGAGATATCGAGGGCCTGCCGGCTCCAGCGCAGCTGCCGTGCGGCCTCCTGCCGGAGATGCTCCGGCTCGTTTTTGCCCCGCACACCGGCGCAGTAGGCCAGATTGATGTAGGTGCGGAAGGTGTCCGAGCTGTGGAACGTGAACCGCTCTTCACGCAGCCTTGCGGCGTACTCGTAGCAGGTACGCTGGCGGTCGTCATAGTCACGTTTATCCGTCCGGCCTGCCCACACGCTGTCCTCGCCAAAGGCAAGCGCGTCGGCATGGCAGGTCAGCTCCAGCAGGGCCTCCCGGTCCTCGGGGCTCAGCCCCCGCAGCAGGAGCTCTCCAACATCGCCGTATGCCCGGCCAAGCGTCTCATAAATTGAGGCTGCGGCACTGGGGTTTTGCTCCAAAGGGCCCAGCTCATTCAGGCATTCCATCGCTTTTATGGCGGCGTCGAACTCCTCCGGCGGCTGCTTCCGGTCCCGGAAGATGAGTGCCCGGTTCTCATACAGCTGCGGCAGCGTCCAGTGCAGGGCGGGCTGCGCCTTTTCCGCGATGATCATGGCGTTGTTCCACTTCGCAGCCTTCTTGAAATCGGCAAGTCGGAAGTACAGGCTCGCGGCGCGGTAGGCCCAGAGCTTCTTCTGCGGGGTGTCGAGCCGGGCGTCCGGGTCGGACTTTCCCAGCACAGCGGAGTAAATATCGGCGGTGCTGCGTCGGTCGGCGGGCGTCTCCTGAAACTCCCACAGTCCGTCCAGAAAATGGGCGTCATCCTCTCCGTCAGCCCCCGGCTCCCGCAGGCTGCACAGCTTGCGGATGAGGGTGTGGGGGACAAGGTACTCGTCTTTCTCGCTGCCCGTGCTGTTCAGGTAGCGCAGATCCACCAGCGCGTGGAAATCTCTGTCGTCCGGCCGCAGGCCGCAGGCGTTGAGGAACAGCTCCCGCGAGATCCCGCTCTCCCCGATGAACATGGCGCGGTGCAGCAGGGTCCGCATCGGCGGGGTCAGCTTCGCCAGCCCGAACAGGGTGGTCAGGTTCTGCAGCACGGTGCCGTTGCGGCTCTCGCCGTCCTTTTCGCTGGGGATGAGCATTTCCAGACTGTTGTCCCGGATGGTTTGGCCCTTGCTCAGGTCCTCGGCGATCTGCCCGGCCGGGATGTGGGTGAACTGCATCAGGGCGGCCACCATGGTGACGGTCATGGTGTGGCGCTCCACCAGCCGGAGGATATCTCGGAGGGTGTCGTCGTCCGAGTCCGGCAGCCCCCGGGAGCCGTCCCGCAGGATGTCCAGCAGCACCTCCTCTTTCAGCGGCTTGACCTCACAGAAGCACCCGCCCGTCATCGCGGTCAGATCTTTGCGCGTGGTCAGCAGGACACGGCAGGGCAGCGCACACAGATGCCGATAAAGCTGCTGTTCTATGCTGTCCTCACTGCCACCGGTCAGCTCTGCCCAAGACAGATTGTCATTGTCAAAGTTGTCGATGAGCAGCAGGTCGAATTCGGTCAGGTACTGGCTCAGCTGTTTCTGCACCAGCTGGAGCAACTCTTCTTTTTTGCTGCCCGCTTCCACCGACATGGCCTGCGCAAAGGTGGTGGTGTACAGTGCTTCCAACGTGCCGGGGAACCGCACGAAATACGTTCTGCCCAGAGGGTGGCGCTTCTGCCATTCGCCGGCGGCGGCAAGCGCCATTTTGGTCTTGCCCATGCCCGCAAAGCCCCACAGCACATGGGGGTTCCGCTTTTCGTTTTCCAGTTTGTTCAGCAGGTTCTTTACGTCTTCGTCGCGGCCCCTCACCTCGCCATCGTTCAGCGCGCCTGCGTTCTGAGCAAGGCTCCATACCGGCGGCGTCAGGCGGCGGCGCCACTCGTCCATCTGCCGCGCCATCTCTTCCAGCGTGATGCGCTCTTCGGGGGCTTCCTTGGCGGCAGCGGTCAGCAACGCGTTCACCTGAGCCAGCAGGGAACCTTCCAGCCCGGAAGGTCTTGCTTGGCTTGCGGTCAGCGTCACATCCCTTTCCAGGAAGCTCAGGTCCCGCTCCAGCCGCAGATTGTTCGCCGCTGTAGGGTCCAGCAGGGCATAGAACAGCCGCCCCACCGCGTAAACGTCGGACGCCGGGGTCGGTGTCCCGCCGTTTTGCAGTTCCGGTGCACGGAAGCCCGGTGTGCTGAACACCTCGCTCTCCGGCCCGGTCTCTTCGTCCCAGCCGCTGCCGAAGTCCAGCAGGGACACGGCCAAGATCGTGCCGTCGGACAGGCTGCCGTCCACAAAGAGATTGCCTGCGCTGATGTCGCCATGGATGCAGCCGCTGCCATCCTCATCGCTGTGGATGCGTTTCAGGTTCGCCAGCAGGGCGCAGAACAGATCCACCGTCTTTGCGAACTGCGGCACAGAATTTCTGCAGCCCGGCCGTCTGTTGCCGAAAGGATGATCCGAACTGCAGGGCTGGGCGGCTTCTTCCAACAGATCTTTCAGCCAGAAGCCCTGCCGCTCGGTAAGGCACTCCATTTCCAGAATGCAGCTGTACGGCGGCGTGCAGGGGTCTTTTCCCGGCAGCTGGATCGACCGTACCGAAAGCTTTCGGTCCACCGGCACCGTGAGCCGGGTGCGCTGGCGGCTCTGCTGCCCGACGCGGATCTCGCGATTGGCCCGCCCGTCAAAAAGCGTCTGCATCTTTTCAATTCTTTTTTTACGCTCCGGGTCATTCTCCGGCAAGGTTGCGGCTTCCTCCGGCAGAACAGCCCCGCCCACCCGGACATAACCCTGCCGTGGGAAATGCTCCTTGAGGATGACCGGATACATCTGCCCTTCTTCCTGCGCCTGATAGAGCAGCGCAAAGCCGCCCGACGTGATGTACTTTTGGATCGTGAACCGTCCGTTCTCTGTGCACAGCACTGTTCCATCGGGCAGCGGCTCACGGCGCGTCTCTTGCTGGTCCCACATGAAAAGCCCTCCTCCGTTTGGATATTCTGGCTTTATTATAGCGTATCCTCCAAAATATTCCAAGGCGGTGCCGCGCCCTTTCTGCCCTGCGCCAAATATTTATTCCCGTAGAAGCTGCCGGGCCGCTCTGCTATGCTTTGAAGCAGAAAGCCGCACTTCCGGCGGCTTTTTTCCGGACATGAGAAAGGAGAACTCTATGAACGCAAGTATCGAAGCAAAAAAGGCTGAGGCCGTTGAGCGCATGAAGCTGTGGGGCATCTACCCGCCCATTATCAAGTGCTTTGAGCAGGAGGGCATCGTTTCCGAGAGCGCTCCTCCGCTGGGCACCTGCAGCCAGCTCGAAGGAGAGCAGCTTGAGCGCGTCAGAAAATTCGAGGAAAAATATAACGCGGTCGTTTATCATGTGATCCACAGCTTTACGAATATCGGTGAGCTCGAGAGCTATCTGTTCGTCAGCGACCGCCCGGATGAGTGGGAAACGGACCGTAAGGACCTCAAGTCCGGGCAGCCGCTCGCGTGGGTCTACAACTACGATGAACCCGACTGGCCGGAGCTTGGGTATATCGGTGTTTCGCTGACGACGGCTGCGGGCCTCCGCAGAACCTGGTAAGGAGGGATATTTCTATGTATCACGCTGATCTGCACACTCACACCATCCATTCCGACGGCGAGTATACGCCCGCGCATCTGGGCTTGATGGCGCTTCAAAGCGGCATCCGGTATCTGGCGTATACCGACCACAACTACAGTTATTCCCCCGCCGAGCTGAACGACCTTCGCCTGCAGTTCCCCATGCTGCGCATTCTGCGCGGCTGCGAGTTCAGCTGCTTTTATCGCACCGCCGACCAGCGCCGCGTGGAGATCCACATCGTGGGCCTGAACTTTGACCCCGACTGCCCGGAGCTTCAGGCTGTGCTGCGCCGCAACCAGCCCGACCGCCGCAGCTACGTTACCAAGATCCTGAACAAGCTCGACGCGCTGGGCGTCGGCATCGGCACCTACGAAGACCTCATGGCCTTCAGCAACGGCCCACAGCATCTTGGCCGAATGCACATTGCCCGCAGCCTTGTGGCCCACGGCTATGTCAAGACGGTGGATGAAGCGTTCGACATATACATCGGCAGCTTCGGCCAGCGTCTGGCCTATGTCGAGTCGGAGCTGGACTATGCACCCATCGAGGACGTTCTCTCTGCCCTGCAGAAGGCACAGGGCATCGCCATTCTGGCGCACCTGTTCTTCTACCCGCTGGACGATGCCGAACAGCACCGCCTGCTGCGCACCTTCAAAGCGCTGGCAGGCCCCTGCAGCGGTATGGAGGTCTACTATGGCCGCTACACCGACGAGCAGCGCCGTCATCTGGCCGAACTGGCAGCGCAGTACGGGCTACTGCCCTCGGCGGGTTCCGACTTCCACGGCCCCGGCGACGGCAACGCCACCCATGACGGCGGGCTGGGCCATCACTTCCCCGCATCGGTCTACGAAGCGCTGGAAGCCCGTCAGCGCGAGGTCTACGGCGTCGTTCATGACTAAGCGTTAAGCACAACATATCAAAAGGCCCGGGAGCCGTTTCAAAACAGCTCCCGGGCCTTTCTGTATCCTGCTTTATTTTTTATCGTTTCAGCCGTCGGCACCAGTCCTCTGCCGTTGCCAGCATCTCATCCATCGAAATGCGCTGCTCCGGGTCCGGTGCTGTCGCCCGCAGCAGCAGGCGGTTCACCTCTGCCCGCATCTCCCGCGGGAGACCGCTCGGGACGCTCTCGCCCTCGGTCAGGGTCTGTATCTCTCCCAGAAAGTCCAGCGGACGGCCCAGCCGGATATTCTGGGCGGCGATAGGATACAGCATGCTCAGCAGCAGCCATCCTGCCAGAAGGACATCCGTCTTTTCGTCTGCGGGCCCCGGGAACGGATCCGGGACATAGAATCCCGGCCCTGGACCGCAGGGAGCCGCGCTCTCCCCTGTCTTCCGGGCAGAGCTGACATCCACAAAGGACACTCCACGGATGCTCCCCCCCGCAAGGTTCCCTTTCACGAAAACATCCCCGATGTCCAGCTTTCCCATGACCCATCCCGCATCGTGCAGCTGGCGCAGGGCAAGCAGGATGTCCCGGAAGACCCGCATGGTGACAGCGGCCGCCGGTACCGCACAGCTCCTTCCGGAGCCGGGGCTTCCCTCCTGCCTGCGCAGATTCCCGAAGGGATGCTCCGGGCTGCGGGGCCAGGTACACTCCTGCATCAGCGCCCGCAGCGGGAAGCCCGGCTCTGCGGTCATGCCGTCCATTTCCAGAAAGACACCGAGCGGTCTCTGCCATTCCGTGCCGTCCGGCAGGCGGAGCGTGCCGACATACAGGGGCTTTTTTTCCGGTATGACGCACCGGACACTGCAGCAAAGCTTCCAATTTATCTGCTGTTCCCGCTCTGCCTGATGGCGCAGCCAGATATAGAGCCGGCCCCGCCTCACCTCCTCTGCGGAGTACTGCTCCCAGCCATTCAGCACAGGCGCACTGTCATGCCGCACCCAATGGCCCGGGAAGAACTCCTTCATCACGATGACCCGGCCGGTATTCCGGTCGAATGCTTCGTAGAACAGGGCGTTCCTGTTTTCTGCAAGGGGTGACCGGATCACGATCTCCTTATTATTCAGGAAGATCACGGTCGTTCCGTCCGGCAGCGGCTCACGTTGGGCTTCTTTTGATCCTATCATCTCTCAAACCTCCTGTGTTCGGGCCATCCGGTCCCAGGGGCCTGCGGGCCTCTGCACAGACCAGAGCGAAAAACGGCTCTCTGCCAAAGTTTTTCCCTGAGATTTGTGCGGTCTGACGAATGGACTTTCCATTCCAGGTCGTTTATAATGGAACTCCGGACCCGGCACTTCTGCGTCTATTTTACTTTCCGGGAAGCCTTTCTTCCATGGAATAAATTTTTTGCGCCGGGGCCGCACACTCTCTGAACCGAAGGAAGGAAGTGGTCTCATGACCGGAAGCTCTACATTTTCAGAACTGCTGGCGCGGGAAACAAAGGACTGGATCGACGAAGAAATCAGCAAGGGCAACGAAGCCTGGAACGCACGGCGGCCCATCGACGGCCTTTCCAACATCCATTGGGACCTGGTCATCCATGCTGCATCACAGCTCAATGAGCATCTGACCTGCTCCGGCCAGAACATGACGCCGGGCATCTTCCTGTGCCGCTGCATCCAGACGCACTACCCGGAGCTTCTCCGCAAAAACGACGGCACCACGGCACAGACCAGCGATCTTGTCCACTGCGCGCCGAAAGACCTGAAGCCCTGGCCGGAAGACATCATCCGGACCGCCGCCGCGAATCTGAAGCTCCTGTGCCGGGAAGAACTTGGCTGCGACGCCCCCGGCACTGCCTGGAGGTCCGTCCTCAAACGGTCCATCTCTTACCGCCGCATGGGCAACCGCCAGGAGGCCTACCATGTCGCGTTCCTGCTGAAAATGACGCTGGAAGAGATGCAGCGCTATTTTCTCCTCACCCGTCAGGAAGGTTTCAGTCTGCGCGACCCGCTGGATATCGTCTGCTATACCTTCAAGCTGTTCGACAAGGGTCAGGACCATGCAGATTCTTTCCACTGGCATGACGTGACTGACCTTCTGCAGAGCTATCTGGATGAGTGCAAAAAGGCCGACGCTGATACAGGCAAAACCACGCCGCCCTCCTCCGGGGACAAAAACAAGGGCGGCACCCTTCTTCTGGGCAGCGATATCCGAAAGCTTTGTGACAATATGCACCGCACCCAGGACCCCACTGTCGATATCCCCGCGCTCCGGCGGGACCTGCTGGCATATCTTGTCGCCCACCGCCGGGACCTTGTGGAGATGAAGATTGACCGGGTCCCCCTGCCTCAGGGCCAGAGCTGCCTTGCGCTCCGCATGGGCTACCCTTATTCCCACACTGTCCAGAGGGAGCTGAGCATCCTGGTCGGTTATCTGCTGGTGCTGTACGGCTGCTGGAACGCGGTCGTTCAGGCTGCGGTCCCGGAGCGGCGGGACGAACTGATGCTCCCCTGCGAAAAGGGTGCCGCGCCAAAGCTGCTCTCCGCAGAGGATTTTGTGGATGTCCTGAGCAAGGCATCCATGGACCACCTGGAACCACTGAAGGAAGCGTTCCAGAACAAACTGGACACAGACTCTTTTCAGGCATCCTCTCCCGACAGGCTCACGCCGCAGGACACCGCCCTCCTGATGGGCCGGTGGCTGCTGCGCGCCACTCTGTGGGATGTGGAGGAAGCCAAGTCGGCGCTGCAGCTCCTGAACGATTTTCTGCTCTGCGCAAAAGAGCTCGCCCCCTCCTTTGCTCCCGCCCCGGCCTATCCGGAAAGTGCCCGGAGGACCAGCGCTGCGGTCTGGAACATCGCCGGTCGTCTCCACTGCCGGAATGCGCTTTCCGCCCATATCACCGCCGGACCGGACACAGCCACAGACGCATCCGGCTGGGCCGGATATCTCCATAAACTGGGGCAGGAACTGATCAAAGTCTCCTCCGATCCCAAAAATTTCCGCGACCGCACGGCCTGCGGCATCCTGGACCCGAGCCAGCGCAGCGCCCTCCAGTCCGTGTTCACTTCCCCTTCCAGCTACGCTCCCTATCGGGCGATCTATTCGGCGGACCGCGAAGATATCAGCTACAAACGCGTTCAGGACCATCTGGAAATGAGCCTGCCGAACCTCTGTTCCAAGATCTCGCGTACACTGGAGCGGTATTATCCGAATGCCGAGGATCATACTTCCAGAAAGAGACCGACCGATGAGCAGAAGCTCGACGGCTGGCAGGAGAACATTGCTCTGGGCAGCAACCTGCTTTCCCGCGATGATATCCTGCAGCTGTTCTTTTTCCTCATCCTTGCCATCTATGACTGCTATGCGGCAGACCGCGGCAAGGCTCCCGCAGAGTTCACTGCGGAGCATGTCTGGCTCGATGCCATGCGCGATAACGCCGAGGACAAGCTGGGCGGCCCGGGCCGCACCACCGGCAGCTTTCTGGAAGACGCCCTGTCCGCCAGCGTTTATGTGGAGCTTGAGTGCCTTCTGGAAGAGCCGAAGGCCGGTAAGGTCACGTCGGACCAGACCGCTATCTTCTGCCGCCTCTACAATTTCCTGCTGGACAGTCTGTCCGATGCCAGTGGGACCAACTGGCACCACATCTACTGCCCCGCCTATACCGACCGGTTCTATGTGCTGGCCGGTGCGCTGGCCACGGCGGTGCCGCAGTCCCGCCGGACACTGGGCCTTATGATGGGCGTTCACCGCCAGAAAAGGCCGAAATCCGCCGACAAGAAAAAAGGTTCGGCCAAAGGCTCCCGCGCCGCCCCGAAAAGCTGAAAACTTATTCCTTAGATTCCCTTCTTTTCCCTGTGTTACACTCAAATCGCCGCAGGATCGGGCCAAAATTCTGGCTCTGCGGCGGTCGAAGGTCACACAAAAAGGAAGGGAGTTTTTTATGTATTTTTTTCTGCATGTCCTGCCGGAGGTCGTCTCCGCGGTGTTTTCGTTTCTCGTGGAGTGGTTTTTGTTCCAGGAACAGCCCGCGCTGTACGGCGGGACACTGTCTCCCCTCGTGACTGCATGGCTCTATATGGCCATGATGCTGGCCGTGTGGCTTCTCCCGATTTTCTATGACGCCTGTCGGCGCAAGGGCGGTATGATAAGCACCGCGCTGAACCTGCTGCCCGCCGAGATCATCTTTGGAGGTGAGTTTCTCTACCGCCTTCCCCTCGTCGGGGTCGCCGTGCTTCTTTTGTGCGGTGTCGTTCTGTGGCTGCTGTGGTATGAGTGCTACCGCCGCAATATGGACGCTTGGGATGCGGGCAAACGCGGCAAGGAATACGACATCCTTCGCCGCAGGAACCGCCGGGCCGCCGTGCGGATCTTCGTGCTCATCACCTCGCTTCTGCTGCTGATCCCCAGCCTGTACGGCATCCATGTGCTCCGCGCCGATCAGGCCCGGACCGTGACAGCCTTTTACGAGACCTATTATGAGACCGATTCGTCCTTCCTCGTCGATCTGGAAGCCAGCGGTCTGCTCGGCAGTCTCTGAACTGACCCGCGCAAAGAAGGGCACCTTCCCGGATGGAAGGAGTCCTTTTTTCTATATGGGCTGTCTGGACAGCAAAAACCGCTGCGGCACTTCCCTTGGATGCCGCAGCGGCTGTCGAACTTTATATTTATTATTTCAAGGAGGAAAAGTCATGTATGAAAACCAAAGCAATTGAAGGGAATTTTATCATCTATTATGGAAACGGTTTCTATCTATAAAAGGAGGGCAGGCAAAATATGTACAAACGAGTTCAACTCATCACATGGCTGAACCTTCAAGGGGGACCGTGGCTGGGACTGCCTATTCGGTTCGATGCGATCATGCGCGTCATACGGCAATGCGCCTCCTTTCTTTGCATTTTCTCCCCTCGGGGAGTATGGCT
>ERZ827108.3579-NODE-3579-length-12781-cov-3.884253_pt1 | contig 12781 bp, 10 predicted proteins | sample MGYA00519921_ERZ827108 | MGnify/ENA primary metagenome ERZ827108 (study PRJEB31778, sample SAMEA3449258) | human gut metagenome | biome: human gut; feature: human-associated habitat; material: faeces | place: United Kingdom | collected 2010/2012 ... | reverse complement strand
CTGCTCGAACAGTGACCGCCCTATCGGTAACATTTATTATTAAACAAGCTCTAAATGTTCCTGAATTAAAGATAAGTGAATATTTGCCGCGCCCCCGCACGTTGAGTGTAGGTGCGCGGTTTTTTTTATGCCCTTTCCGCTCCGGCGGGGGCACTTTTAGGATAATTTATTTTTAAACTTTTACTTATCGGCGGATTTTTCGTAATTTTGCATCCAAATTGTTGAAACGCCCGATATTATGCAGAACGACAACAAGGCCCTTATCGACGAAATCCGCCGGCTCAAAGCCGAGCGCGACGCCGCCATCATGGCCCATTACTATACCGACGGCGAGATCCAGGACATAGCCGACGTGGTCGGCGACTCACTCGCCCTGGCGCAGAAAGCCCGCACGCTCCCCAACCGCGTGATTGTGCTCTGCGGCGTGCACTTCATGGGCGAGACCGCCAAAATCCTCTGCCCCGACAAGACGGTGCTGGTGCCCGACACCGAGGCCGGATGCTCGCTGGCCGACAGCTGCCCCGCCCCCGAGTTCGAGGCTTTCGTCAAGGCTCATCCGGGCCACACGGTGGTTAGCTACGTCAACACCTCGGCCGCAGTGAAGGCGCTGACCGATGTGGTGGTGACATCGTCCAACGCCCGGCAGATCGTGGAGGCGCTCCCTCCCGACGAAAAGATCATCTTCGGTCCCGACCGCAATCTCGGCAACTACATCAACTCGGAGACAGGCCGGAAGATGCTGCTCTGGGACGGTGCGTGCCATGTGCATGAGCAATTCTCGCTCGATGCCATCATACGCCTCAAACGGGAGCACCCCGAGGCCAGGCTGCTCGTCCACCCCGAGTGCAAGAAGGCCGTGACGCTGCTGGCCGACCATGTGGGGAGCACGGCCTCGCTACTGAAATATGCCCAGGAAAGCCCCGCCCGCGAGTTTATCGTGGCCACCGAGAGCGGCATCCTGCACAAGATGCGCCAGAGCTGCCCCGACAAGACATTCATCGCCGCGCCTCCCGAGCAGGCCGGATGCGCCTGCAACAACTGCAGCTACATGAAGCTCAACACCCTGGAGAAGCTGCGCGACTGTCTGCGCGACCTCTCGCCCGAGATTCATGTCGACGAGGAGGTGGCCGCCCGCGCCATCCGTCCCATAGAGCGCATGCTCGCCATGAGCAAATAACAGGCTTCTAACCCCTCAACCGCAGGCTTTTAAACCTTAAACCCTCAACTTTAAACCATAACCCCATCATGGAGTACAATCATAAAGAGATAGAATCGCGCTGGCAGCGCTTCTGGAAAGACAACAAGGTATACCACACCGACATCGACCCCGAAAGGCCGAAATTTTATGTCCTCGACATGTTTCCCTACCCCTCGGGGGCGGGCCTGCATGTGGGTCACCCCTTAGGCTACATCGCCAGCGACATTTTCGCGCGCTATAAACGCCTCAACGGCTTCAATGTGCTCCACCCCATGGGCTATGACGCCTATGGCCTCCCCGCCGAGCAGTATGCCATCCAGACCGGCCAGCACCCCGAGAAAACAACCTCGGAGAATATCGCACGCTACCACTCGCAGCTCGACCGCATCGGTTTCTGCTACGACTGGGACCGCGAGATCCGCACCTGCGACCCGGGCTATTACCACTGGACGCAGTGGGCTTTCACCGAGATGTTCAACCACTACTACGACACGGCCGCCGGCAAGGCGCTCCCCGTGGCCGACCTGGTGAAGCATTTCGAGGAGCATGGCTCCGAGGGGATCCACGCCGCCCAGACCCGCCCGCTGCACTTCACCGCCGCGGAGTGGAAGGCCATGGACGAGAAGCAGCGCAGCGACACTCTGATGAACTACCGCATTGCCTATCTGGGCAACACCATGGTGAACTGGTGCCCCAAACTCGGCACCGTGCTTGCCAACGACGAGGTGTCGGAGGGGCTGTCGATCCGCGGCGGTTACCCCGTGGAGCAGAAGCTGATGTATCAGTGGTGTCTGCGCGTGAGCGCTTACGCCCAGCGCCTGCTCGACGGTCTGGACCGTCTGGAATGGTCAGACTCCATCAAGGAGACGCAGCGCAACTGGATAGGGCGCTCGGAGGGCGCCGAGCTGCAGTTCAAGGTGGCCGGCACCGACGTTGCGATGACGGTGTTCACCACCCGCGCCGACACGGTGTTTGGCGTCACTTTCATGGTGCTCGCTCCCGAGAGCAAATATGTCGACATGATCACCACGCCGGAGCAGAAAGCCGCCGTGGAGGCTTATCGCGACGAAATCAAGCATAAGACCGAACGCGAGCGCATCGCCGACCGCAAGGTGTCGGGTGTGTTTACCGGCGCATACGCCGTGAACCCCCTCACCGGCAAGGAGATTCCCGTGTGGGTCAGCGACTATGTGCTGGCCGGATACGGCACGGGCGCCATCATGGCCGTGCCCGCCCACGACTCGCGCGACTACGCTTTCGCCCGCAAGTTCGATCTCCCCGTCATCCCGCTGATCGAGGGTGCCGACGTCTCCGAGGAGAGTTTCGACGCCAAGGAGGGCCGCATGATCAACTCGGCATCGGACCGCCTCGACCTCAACGGCCTCACCGTGAAGGAGGCTATCGCCAAAACAAAGAAATTTATCGAAGCCGAGGGGCTGGGCCGCGTGAAGGTGAACTACCGCCTGCGCGACGCCATCTTCTCGCGCCAGCGCTATTGGGGCGAGCCTTTCCCGGTATATTACAAGGACGGGGTGCCCCACATGCTCCCCGCCGACTCCCTGCCGCTGCTGCTGCCCGAAATCGACAAGTATCTCCCCACCGAGACGGGCGAGCCGCCCCTGGGCCGCGCCAAAAACTGGTGCACCCCCGAGGGGTATCCCCTGGAGCTGAACACCATGCCCGGTTTCGCCGGCTCGTCGGCCTACTATCTGCGCTACATGGATCCGCACAACGGCAATGAGCTGGTGTCGCCCGAGGCCAACGGCTACTGGCAGCAGGTGGACCTCTACGTGGGTGGCACCGAGCATGCCACCGGCCACCTGATCTATTCCCGTTTCTGGAACAAATTCCTTTACGATCTGGGCAAGGTGGTCTGCGACGAGCCTTTCCGCAAGCTGGTCAACCAGGGCATGATCCAGGGACGTTCCAACTTCGTCTACCGCATCAAGGACACCAACACCTTCGTCACCCTGCAGAAGAAGGATGAATACGACACCACCCCCATCCATGTCGACGTGAACATCGTCAGCAACGACCGCCTCGACCTCGATGCTTTCCGCCGCTGGCGTCCCGACTATGCCGACGCGGAATTCATCCTCGACGACAGTGGCGAGTATGTGTGCGGCTGGGCCGTGGAGAAGATGTCCAAGTCGATGTTCAATGTGGTCAACCCCGACGACATCATCGAACGCTACGGCGCCGACACGCTGCGCCTCTACGAGATGTTCCTCGGCCCCGTGGAACAGTCGAAACCGTGGGATACCAACGGCATAGACGGCGTGAACCGCTTCCTGCGCAAGTTCTGGGGTCTCTTCTGGAAGGGTGATCAGTGGCTCGTCACCGACGAAAAGGCGTCGGCCGAGGCGCTTAAGGCCGTCCACACCCTCATCAAGAAGGTTACAGGCGACATCGAGAACTTCTCCTACAACACATCGGTGGCAGCTTTCATGATCTGCATCAACGACCTGGCGAAACTCAACTGCCACAGCGCCGAGGCGCTCGCACCCATCGTGGTGCTCCTCGCCCCCTTCGCACCCCACATGGCAGAACAGCTCTGGCATGACCTGGCTGCCCACAATCAGCTCGCCGCCGCCGGAGATAACGCCGCCGCCGGGGAGACCGCCTGCGGGGATAACGCCTGCGGGGATAACGCCTGTGCAGAATCCACCGGAGAGACTTCATTCAGCGGCAGCGTGTGCGATGCGCCGTGGCCGGCATGGAACGAGGAATACCTCAAGGAATCGCAGGTGAAAATGCCCGTGAGCTTCAACGGCAAGACCCGTTTCATGCTCTCCGTGGCGCCCGGCCTCCCCGCCGACGAGGTAGAGAAACTGGCTCTCGGCGCACCCGAGGCCGCCAAATGGCTCGAGGGCAAAACCCTCCGCAAAGTCATCGTCGTCCCCAACAAAATCGTCAACATCGTCCTCGCCTGACCCCGACTGAAACCTTAATTTTCTACGGCGGCTGAAGATAGTGATTTTTACGGCGGCTGGAAAGCCGCCGCCCCATACAACCCACATAGCAGCCCCCATACGCCTGCCGCATGTCTGTGCAGACGTATGGGGGCTGCTATGGAGAGGAGGTTTTCTAACCTCCTTTGTTTGTTAGGGCTTTTTCAGAGTTTTGGACCGTAGGCGAGGTCGCCGGCGTCGCCGAGGCCGGGAACGATGTAGCTGTGGCTATTGATTTCGGGGTCGATGGCCCCGATCCACATGGTGGTGCGGTCGGCGGGGAAGCGCGAGGCGATGTAGTCGACGGCCTGCTGCGAGGCGATCACTGATGCCACATGGATCTGCGCGGGGGTGCCGTGGGTGAGCAGGGCGCGGTAGCTCAGCTCCATGGATGCGCCGGTGGCGAGCATTGGGTCGGCGATGATCAGCGTTTTCCCTTCGATAGAGGGGGCGGCGAGGTATTCCACGCACACTTCGAAATCGTCCTGCCCGGGGCGACGCTTCTCGATGTAGCGGCGGTAGGCCGACACGAAGGCGTTCTCGGCATGGTCGAAATAGCTCAGGAAACCGGCGTGGAAGGGGACGCCGGCGCGGAAGATGGTGGCGAGCACCACCTGCGACTCGAGCACGGGGGAATCGGCGGGCGACAGGGGGGTGTCGATGCGGCGGGTGGTGTAGGCGAGGGTTTTGGAGATCTCATAGGCCATGATCTGACCTATGCGCTCGAGGTTGACGCGGAAGCGGAGCATATCGTGCTGGGTGCTGACGTCGCGCAGTTCGGTCATATATTGCCCCACGAGCGATGGGGTTTCGGCAAAATTGATGATTTTCATGGGTGTATTGTCAGGGGTCGGAGTGTCAAGAGCTTGTTTAATAATAAATGAAAGTAGGTCTCTGTAGATTATAACCCAAAATTAATGATTTTTCCGCGGAAATCATTATTTTTGCGAAAAAATCAGCGTAGAACAAGCGAAGAATATATGTCGGACGACCATAACAAACAGTCAGCCGAAGCAGGGCAGCCCGCGATGCCGGCCTCGCCGAAGGCTTCACCGAAATTCACCACCGAGGAGGAGGAGCGCCGCATCGATGCGGCGTTTCGCGAGGTGCTCGACGGCTATCTTGCCTCCAACCACCGCAAGAAGGTGGAGATAATCGAGCGGGCCTACAGGTTTGCCAAATCGGCTCACGAGGGTATCCGCCGCCGCAGCGGCGAGCCTTATATCCTCCACCCCATAGCGGTGGCGAAAATCGCCAGCCAGGAGATAGGCCTCGGCTCAACCTCGATCTGCGCGGCGCTGCTCCACGATGTTGTGGAGGACACCGACTACACCGTGGAGGACATCGAGATGAACTTCGGCAAAAAGATAGCCCAGCTGGTGGAGGGTCTGACAAAGATTTCGGGCGGCATCTTCGGCGACAAGGCCTCGGCCCAGGCCGAGAATTTCCGCAAGCTGCTGTTGACCATGAGCGAGGATATACGCGTGGTGCTCATCAAAATGGCCGACCGGCTGCACAACATGCGCACTCTCGGCTCCATGGCGCCCAACAAGCAATATAAAATCGCCGGCGAAACGCTCTATATCTACGCTCCCCTGGCTCACCGCCTGGGTCTGTTCGCCATAAAGACCGAGCTTGAAAACCTGGCTTTCAAATATGAGCATCCCGAGGCGTTCGACACCATCTCGCGGCAGATTGCCGCCACCGAAGCCTCGCGCAACGACATCTACGGCCATTTCATGACCCCTATCCGCGATCGTCTCGACGCCATGGGGCTGAGCTACGAGGCCAAGGCGCGAGTGAAGTCGGTCTACTCCATCTGGAACAAGATGGAGACCAAGCATATCCCCTTCGAGGAGGTCTACGACCTCTACGCCGCCCGCATTATCTTCGAATGCGACGATCCCGCCATGGAGAAGTCGATCTGCTGGCAGATCTATTCGGCCATCACCGACATCTACCGCCTGCACCCCGACCGCACCCGCGACTGGGTGTCGGTGCCCAAGGCCAACGGTTACCGCGCCCTGCACCTGACGGTGATGGGTCCCGACGGCAACTGGATTGAGGTGCAGATACGCTCGCGCCGCATGGACGAGATTGCCGAAAAGGGGTTCGCCGCCCACTGGAAATACAAGGTGGGCGAGGGCGACGAGGAGTCGGAGCTGGATGCATGGCTCCACACTATCAAGGATATTCTGGCCGATCCGGAACCCAACGCCCTCGACTTCCTCGACACGCTCAAACTCAATCTCTTCTCGTCGGAAATCGTGGTGTTCACCCCTAAGGGCGAACTGCTGACCATGCCCAAGGATGCCACGGTGCTCGATGTGGCGTTCTCGCTGCACAGCGAAATCGGATGCCACTGCATCGCCGGCAAGGTGAACCACAAGCTGGTGCCGCTGTCGCAGAAGCTTCAGTCGGGCGACCAGGTGGAGGTGCTCACCTCCAAGTCGCAGCAGCCTAAGGCTGAATGGCTCGACTTCCTCACCACCGCCAAGGGCAAGACGCGCCTGCGCAAGGCTCTGCGCGCCGACCGCCAGCCGGTGATCAACCGCGGAAAGCAGCGCTTCGAGGAGTTTCTCAAGGCCAACGCCATTGCCGACAACAACGAGGCCATTACCAAGGTGATGGGTCTCTACAAGACTCCCACCCACGAGGATTTCTATTACCTTCTCGGCAACGACGAAATCGTCCTCAACGACTATGTGGTGAAAAATCTGCGCAAGACCTCGGGCAAAACCAAGCGTCTGCTGCTCAAACTGATCGGTCTGGGCGACGACTCGCGCCCGACCGCTGCCGAACCCCCGGCGCCCGCCGCCAAACCGATCAGCACCAAAGAGACCTACGTGCTGCGCTACAATGCCGACGGCCCCATCAATTTCAGCTTCGCCGACTGCTGCGAGCCTATCCCCGGCGACGATGTGCTGGGATATATCCGCAACGACGGCACCGTGGAGGTGCACGACCTCGACTGCCCCCGCGCGGCGGTGATAAAATCGGCTTTCGGACCGCGCATAGTCAGCTGTCGCTGGGAAGCGCCCACGGCAAGCAAGGCATTCAACGCCCGCGTCCACATCGAGGGTGTCGACCGTCAGGGCATCCTTCACGAACTCATATCGCTGATTTCCACGCATCTGTCGCTCAACCTGCGCGACCTGGAGATCCACACCCACGGCGAGGTGTTTCACGCCGACCTCACGGTGCTGGTCAATGATGTCGGCGACGTGAACTCACTCTGCTCCAAAATCCACAAAATACCCGGTGTGCAGCGTGCCGCCCGCATCACCGACGTAAATTAATCAATAAGCAACCGGTCGAAATTATTATAGAGCCTGTTTAAAATGCGCATAGGAATCATTGTGGCCATGGACAGCGAGAAGCAGCAGCTGCTGCCGCTGATCGATGGCCTTCAGACCACACTCGTCAACGATTACGAAATAGCCACCGGCCGCATCGGCGCCAACGATGTGGCGGTGATGCTCACCGGCATAGGCAAAGTCAACGCCGCCGTGGGCGCCGTGTCGCTCATCGACACCTTCCGTCCCGACGTGATTGTCAACACCGGCATCGCCGGGGGCACCGGCCACGGCGCCGGAGTGCTCGATGTGGTCATAGCCGACGCCGTGGGATATCACGACGTATATTGCGGACCGGGCAACGCCCGCGGCCAGGTGCAGGGCTATCCCGTGACATTCGCCTGCGAGGGCACCAATCTGCTCAATCTCCCCGCCGCCATCGCCTCGGTGGAGCGGCACGCTTCGGAGGCAGAGGGAGAGAGCCACAATGCGCCGGCGCCAAAAGTGGTGCGCGGACTCATAGCATCGGGCGACCTGTTTGTGTCGACACCCGAAGAACTCCGCGCGGTGCTCGAAGTGCGACCGCAGGCCGTGGCCGTCGACATGGAGTCAGGCGCCATCGCCCAGGTCTGCTGCATGAAAAATGTGCCCTTCGCCGCCGTGCGCGTAGTATCCGACACCCCGGGCGTCGAGAACCACCACGAGCAATACTCCTCCTTTTTCAGCATCGCCCCCCGCACCACCTTCTCCATCCTCCGCGCCCTCATGAGCTGAAGCTGTGGAGCGGCGGCTTTCCTGCCGCCGGCTTGTGTGGAGGATGTTGGTCAGGGGAGCTGGAGCAGATCGCGGTAGATGTCGAGAGCGGCGGTAATCTGGTCGGCGGTGGCGGTGACGTTCCACTGCGGCTCGCCGATGGCTTTGAGCAGGGTGAAGTTGATGTCGGTGGAGTTCACGTTTTTCTTGTCGTGATGCATCAGCGACAGCAGGCGGGGATAGTCGTCGCACGAGAATTCGAAGGCGCCGTAGTGCTCGCGCACGTAGGCGGCATAGGTGTGCAGCATCTCGGAGGGGAAACCGAGTATCATGTGGGAGAGCACCAGTGCGGGAATCATGCCGAATGCCACGGCATAGCCGTGCGACAGAGGTGTCTTGCGCTGCAGGGCCATCGATTCGAATGCGTGGCCGAATGTGTGACCGAAGTTGAGGGCGCGGCGGGCGCCGTGGTCTTCGTGGTCATTCTCCACATAGTGTGCTTTCACGGCCACGCTCTCCTCGAGCAGCCCGAGCAGTGTGTCGGGGTTATAGCGGGTGACATCGTAGCCTAAAAGCTTGTGGATGAGTTTGTCGGAAGATATGAAACCATGCTTGAGCATCTCTCCGTAGCCCGACAGCAGTTCCTGGTTGGTGAGGGTGTTGAAGAAAAGGGTGGAGACGATCACAAGGTCGGCGTCGCGGAAAGCGCCGATTTCGTTTTTGAGACCGTTGAAGTTGATGCCGGTCTTCCCGCCGACCGATGCGTCGACGGCGCCCAGGAGGGTTGTGGGGATGTTGACGAAACTGATGCCGCGTTTGTAGCATGCTCCGGCAAAGGAGCCCATGTCGGTGACCACGCCTCCGCCGAGGTTTATCAGCAGCGAACGGCGGTTGGCGTCCTGCTCCTCGAGCTGTTTCCATATCGACTGCAGCGAGTCGATGTTCTTGTACATCTCGCCGGCCTTGATGCGGATGATGCCGGCATCGGCCACTGTGGGCGACATCCGGGAGATTACGGGGAGCACAAAGGCCTCGGTGTTGACATCCACCAGAACGTGGACTGAGAATGGTTTCAGCTCGCCGACAAATTTTTCAAGGGCGTCGGCCACATGGTTTGTAAAGACTACATTCATAGCACGGTTATTGTTGGAGAGTATTGTTCATTATCAGTAGGAGAGCGTCGGCAAGGTCATCCATCGAGCCGAACACCAGATCGGCGCCGGCGGCGCGCAACGTTTCCTCAGGGATAGGCCCCGTGGCCACGGCCACGGTGAAGGCGCCCGAAGCCGCACCGGCCTGCACACCTAAGGGGGCGTTCTCAATCACTATCGACTCTTCGGGCCTCACCGAAGCCATGGCCATGGCCTTCAGGTAAGGCTCGGGGTGGGGCTTGCCATGAGTGACATCGGCCGCGGTGACGCGGAGATTATGCGGAAACGCCCCGGGGAAATCGGTGTCGAGCCGGTCGAGGTTTGCGCGTTGCTTCGAGCCGGTGACCAGCACGCGGGTCACGCCCGCTTCGGTCAGAACCGACAGCATGCGGGCGGCGCCGGGAATCACCGGCACACGCGGCAGCTCGTTGAAATAACGGGCTTTGCGCTCATAAAGTTCATCGCACTCGGCATCGGAGGGCTCATAACCCTTGCAGCGGCTGAAGAGCAGACGCACGGTGGCGCGACCGGTCATTCCCTCGAAAAGATAGAATTCCTCCTCGGCGGCTTCGAGCCCCAATTCGCGGCTGAGACGATACCAGGCGCCGGCATGATTGCGCATGGAGTCGATGAGAGTGCCATCCATGTCGATCAGCGCCGCCTTCGGGACGAAAGCGTCAATGCCATGGCGGCTGCAGTAGGCTCTGACAGCCTTATTTACCATTTCCGTATCGTTCATGATCTGCTTAATTCTCAGCCTTCTTCTGTTTCCGTTGCAAATTTACGCATTTTCTCCCCTAAAACACCCACACGCCACAGTTTTTTTGAATGTGCACAATATATATTTACAACGATTTTCTGGACGGAAGCGTTAATATATCAAAATGAATCGCTATATTTGCACTTGTAACACAACAGTCTATGAAGTTGATTGAATTGAACCTGCAACGAATCATCGACCTTTGCCGCAAGCACAGGGTCAAGACTCTGGCTGTCTTTGGCTCTATCCTTACAGATAGATTCAACGACCAGAGCGATGTGGACCTACTTGTCAACTTCGACACCACCGACCATGAGAAGTGGGATTACGTCACAAATTACTTCGATTTTCGTGACGCATTAGAACTACTTTTTGGCAGAAAAGTTGACTTGATTGAAGAAGGTGCTCTGCGCAACAAATACTTCATTGCCAATGTCAACCGCACAAAACAGATGATTTATGGCTATTGAAGAAGTCTTGACCTACCTCCAAGATGTGTTGGATGCTATCAATGATATGGAAAGTTGCTTCGTGGACTTTCCCAACAGATATGATTTGTTTGAGAAAGACATAATGCGTAAATGTGTCGTAGAACGTAAAACAGAGATTATGGGAGAAGCCATAAACCGGATAAGAAAGGCAGACCCCTCTGTTGAAATACCAAACGCGAGAGCTATAATCGACACACGAAACCGAATCATACATGCCTACGACAATGTACAACCTGCATTTCTATGGAGTTTAGTAGTGCGCCATATCCCTGACCTTAAAAAAGACATCGAACGTATCATCCGCGAATACGAGAAGCAATATAACCGCGACAATGGATTGAGATAGCTAAACGTTTATTAACAATTGCGCATGCGTATTTATACGCATTGACTTCTAAATCGCTGATATTCAGCAATTGATTTATTATCATTCATCTTCGTTCACCACCGTTCAACTCCACCAAACCGTCCCGACACCTCAAAGTTTAACAGACTTTAACCATGTTGGAGTCTCTAAAATGTGGTGACCTTAGCCCAAAATCGCCCCGGGCCACCACACTAAATCATCAAAAGACTCGTAATAAACGAAACCCCGACCTTCTGAGCCGGGGAAGAATACTTTAAACTTTTTGAGTGATTGATTTCCTCTTTCGAGGCCATCTTCGGCAGTGCTATCTTACGAACTCCCACCGGTTGAATCGAAAGCGCCAGTAAGATCGAACCTGCACGGGTTTATCACAACAACACCGAACCGTTTGTGTGTTTTGAGGCATTACCTCACGACGACGGTTCTAATCGACATGAGGATGCCTATGATTACGTCTAATCATAATTTACTCCCATGAGCTTTACATGGATGCAACCCACATCCAAGAGTCGACTTAACGACCTTCACGGTTTTATATCTTAACTTTTATTGATTTACCGTCAAGGAGTATAATGTATATTCCTTTTGACAAAACTACAGACTGCCCTGAAGAAACAATTCCAGAATACAGACAATTGCCGTCAATTCCACAAATCAAAATGGATGTATCGTGTTCTCCCTCATAAATTATACCGTCAGAGAAGATTGATATTTGGGGAATATTGGAGATTGTAATGGGTTCAATTCCTGCGCTTGACTCATCAAGAATATTTATAAATTCCTTCCATCCATCAGCAACTTGGAATAAAGAAACTGTATTGTCCGGAACGATAAGAGAAGCGTTAGAATAAGCAGTATTAGAAAACTCTGCACCTGTAGGTGGAGTAGAGTTCTTGACTACTACTTCTTTTAGCGAACTACATTTTTTGAATGAACCAGGAGTTACAGCAAGGCCAACCTCATCAATAAATGCTTCTGATGGTCCAATGGTAGATACATAATTTCCAATAGTCAATTCCGTTAGTTTAGAGAGATTACCGAAGGGACAATCATAGGATGTGATGAGATAATAATCTACCCCGCCATCTCCACTGATAGTATACCGTGGAGAATCAGAGAGATTACGACCTATATATAATTTCTCGATTGGCAGCCCACTGAAAAACGGATTGTAGTACTGAATCTTAAACTGAATTGTCTTCCCATTTATCTCTTTCTTTTGGATTCCGGTAGCGCCATAATACGAACCCGCTGGAAAATCAATTGGAGAGGGCGCATCTTCTATTATAAATTCTTTCAAGTTAGAACATGCTCGGAAAGCATCAGCTCCAAGCGACCTAATAGATGGGGTTAAGACAATTTCCGCCAAACCATCACAGTCATAGAAACAAGAGTTACCAATCGATTCTATTCCATCTAACGATACACCTTTAAGAGAAGTGCAGCCATAAAAACATTCATCGGGTAGATTCTTAATAGGTCCTCTCCAAGAACAAATATTTAGACTAGTACAATTTTTAAACACCCCTTTTCCGAGAATATTGACCGATTCTGGCAGGACCACATTATTAAGGCTCTTACATCCTTCAAATGCATTAGCTCCTATACTCGCAATTCCGGCTTCAATTTCTAAACCTTCAACCGCTGCACAGTTCTTAAAGGCATTATCTGCAATCGAAACGATATTAAATGTTTTGTCTGCATATTTGACTGAGCTTGGAATTGTTAAATTTCTTGGGGAAGACAAGGCTTCTCCTACAATTTGGACATCATTACCCGATATAAGTAAGTCGTAAAAATTATTTTATACTAAG
>ERZ827108.3568-NODE-3568-length-12840-cov-5.890888_pt1 | contig 12840 bp, 15 predicted proteins | sample MGYA00519921_ERZ827108 | MGnify/ENA primary metagenome ERZ827108 (study PRJEB31778, sample SAMEA3449258) | human gut metagenome | biome: human gut; feature: human-associated habitat; material: faeces | place: United Kingdom | collected 2010/2012 ... | reverse complement strand
CAAAATGGAAGAAAGAGTTTGGCTAGCGGGGTATGGAATGGTTACAGAATCATTCGCGAACGATGTTAAGAAAATTCGTTCCTTTGTATTCAACCCCGATAATGTCGGAAACTGTTCTGAATGTCCTTATAATAGTGGGGACTTTCCGCAAGCAGAACGCCCATGCGGGCAACAAAACTGTTGGATAGCAATAGCCACAAAGGAGGAAAAATGAACAGAGAAGCAAAGAAAGCGTTAGGGAGAGCAGAGAGCATAGTGAAGATATTTGATATGTGTTCTGGAAAAGACTATTTAAGGGGAGTAGCCGATACATTGTTAGTATTAGATTATTTAACTCCAGAAGAGTACGTGAATTACACGTGTGCTGTAAATAAAAGTAATTATTAAAATTCGCTGTCCTATCGGCTTAAACGGGGAGAAAGAGAGAAAAAACTATGCAAACAGAAGAAATCAGAACAGAAGTGTGCGACTTTACAGTGGCTGAGGAAAAACGTCTTTCATATCTGAAAGAGCGGGTTTTAAAAACGCAGGGTAAAGCGGATTCGCTTGCGCGAACAATCGCCGGTGCGTTGTATGAGATTAACGAAAGGAAGCTATTCCGCATTGAATCATATACGTCCATTGGCGTTTATGCTAATGAAATGTTTGGTATCGCAAAATCCACAACATCAGAGACAATCAGCACATTTTCACGATTTAAGAGTGAAACAGACCCTTATAGATTGGGTGAAGAGTGGGAGCCGTTTGGGTGGAAGTCGTTGACAATGTTGCGAAAATACAGCGATGAAGATATTGCTGTAATGGGAATAACTCCCGATTGCACGAACAAGGAAATTGCCCTTGCAATAAAGGCGTTTGAAGATTCAAAAAACGCTATTGAATGTAACGATTTGGAAGAAAAGCCCGTTGAGGAAGAAAAGCCCGTTGAGGAAGAAAAACACAATGAGGAAGAAACTCCCGACGATGTTTCATGTGAAACATTTGAGGAAGAGCTGCCCCATTCATTCCCCCAGAAAGAAATCCATATTTCTGAATATGAAAGTCCGGAGGCACTTCTTGACGTTCTATTAAGAGAACACTGGGAGAACATTCTCAATTCCGACTATGACTTGATTCTGACAAAGTAAAAATTTGCTGTCCTAACGGCATAACGGGGAGAAAGCGAGATTTCAAAATATGAGAACAGTAGAAAACAGTACAAGCAACTTCACAAAAAGGGATGCTATCAATGTGCGGAACGGTTCCGCCCTTAAAGACCATGGTGGCGAAGTAATCGAAATCGTCAAAGTATGCACTGGCACTGATGTCGATGAAGAAACCGGCGACGTTAAGCGATTCGGCGCGTTTATTACAACTTCCGGCGATTGCCTTACGTTCATAAGCGAGAACGCAATCGAAACCGCCCTTGACCTGATTGGAATTATCAATGAGGAAGAGAGTGCCGTATCTTGTAGGGTAGATATTCGGAAAAGTAACGGCGGGCGCGAATTCATTGCATTGATACTTTTGTAATGATTCACGGGAAATTCATTGAGGTTGAACCCGTTATACAGAAGTACATAGAGAGAGGAATACACTTCTATTACTTTTGTGGCGGGCGTGGGATAGGTAAGACTTATTCCGCGCTAGACCTCTGTCGCAAAGTTGCGGAGGGAAATTCTTCTTTGTTTGACGCGCCCACCCGATTCATGTATTTGCGCAGGCTAAAAACTGAAGCGGAAACAATCAGCACTAAGGAGAGTAACCCTTTCAAAAAGTACAATTTAGAAGAGGGAACTGATATTGACGTTGAATTTTCGACAAAAACAGGTTTCGGAAAATTCTATTCTTCTTCTGATGAAAAAGACCCCAACAGGGAGGTAGTTGGATATTCCGCAGGAATTTCCACATTCAGCAACTTGCGTGGTATAGATTATTCCGACGTATCATTGATTGTATTTGATGAATGTGTGCCAGAGAATCAGAACAAGAAGCCAATTAAGCAAGAAGCGACGGTTTTCTTGAACGCTATCGAGTCAATAAACCGAAACCGAATATTAAGCGGTGAACAGGAAGTAATCGTTATAATGCTGTCGAATAACATTGACTTGGGAAGTGATTTGCTGATTGGATTGAATTTTACACCCATTCTCAACAATATGATTTTTAAGGGTCAACAGAAATATACGGATGTATCCCGTTCACTCCACATTGAAAAATACACTGATTTGGAGGTATCCAGAGAAAAGGAGGAAGGGGTATTATACAAATTCGCAAAAGATACCGGCTTTGTTGAAGATTCACTTTCCGGCAACTTTGTGAATAATGACCTAACACAAGTCCAAAAAGTAGACTTGCGCGACTATACCGCCTATCTTACTTTTGATTCGATTTGCATTTATAAGCACAAATCGAAAAACCTCTTCCATATGTCGCAGATTTTGATGCCGTCAAAATACACTTTTTTGGCGGTTGAACGCGACAAATGCAAAGCCTTGTTCTATTGGCAATACAAGCTGATGCGGTTGGAGCGTTGTATAACTTTTGATTCGTATGCAACCGTGGCTGTATTCGACAGTATGATAGGATATAAGCCCTAAATCTATGCGGGATTACATCATAAGGTGCACACCGGGGCTAATCTGGGAACAGAAAGGTGTGGAGTTAGCCACTCAAATCCCGCAACCTTGAAAAAAAAGTTCGCTACGCGAACGGATAAGGAGCGAAAAATGACTTTACAAGAAGTAATAACAAAAGTGTCCGATTTAGACCCAGAAAAAGACTATAATTTATCATTGACTGGCGATAAGTTGAATATCGAAACGGCAGGGAAAGAGAACCCGTCAGAAAATGAGGAAATGGAGAATCTTAAGAAAGAGGTTGAAGATTTGAAGAAAGTTAATAAGTCTTTGCTTGAGAAAACGACACTGGAAACAAATGAATCCGTTGAAGATATTGTAGCAAATATCGTAGGTTTAAAAAAGGAGGAATAAAAATGGCTAGACCACAGGTAAATCAGATTTATACTTTGGTTAATGAAATATTCAGCCAGATGACTGGAAGAAGTGATATTAAGGCAGTAGACACGGCAAGCCTTGTATCAATGGGTAAAGATATCAATAATCTGGGCTTGAATGATATCTGGTTAAACACTCTATGCCGTCGGATTGGATATACGATAGACGGCTACCGCGCATACAGGAATATGTTTGCAGACTTGTATCGTACTCAGGTGGAATGGGGAGCAATCGTACAGAAGCTGACTGTTGAGATGCCGGATGCAGTGGAAGATAAAATGCCCGACGTAGGGCAGATGGATGGTCAATCTTTAGACCACTATATCATCAATAACCCCAAAGCACGGCAGAAGATTTTTGATAAGGAAACACCGTACAGTTTCTTCATTACAATGCAAACAAAATATTTACGTGAAGCGTTCCTGTCCGAGCAGGCAATGAGTGCATTTATTGCGCAGATTTTTGGAAAAGTCCAGAACAAAATTGAGGTGGTTCTGGAAGATTTGGGGCGTTTGGCAATCAATAATTATATGCTGAACGCTGACGATAAGCAGGTTTTTAACCTTGTGACAATTTATAACGGAATTGCAGACCCTGCCACACCACTTACGGCGCAGACTGCGCTTTTTGATGAAAAATTCTTGGCGTGGGCTACTGGTTTCATCAATAATATTCTGGTGAAGATGCGTTCTATGTCCGTCCTTTTCAATGCAGAGGGATACCAGAGATTTACACCGGACGCAGACAGAAAGCTGTATATGCTTTCCGACTTTTCAACGCAGATTGCCACAACCGTTCAGTATAAGGCGTTTAACGACGCCAAAGTTGACGTATCCGGAGCGACGCTTGTTCCATACTGGCAAGCAACAAAGGACACGACTGGCGCAAACGAATTTGCAACCCTGTCTAAAATTATGGGTACTGATAAGACCCTGACAAATGTAGTTGCTTTCGCTTGTGACAGGGAAGCAGTTGGAACATTCAGACAGGAGGAGCAGGTACTAACCACTCCCGTAAATGCGCGGGGCGCATATTACAATACTTTCTGGCACGAAAACCAGTTATGGTTCAACGATTTATCGGAGAACGGAGTGATTTTCACATTAAATTAAAAGTTCGCTACGCGAACAGGAGGGAAAGGATATGGCCACCGTAGAAGTTGAATTTTTTAAATACCCCAAAGTCAAGTATAGCACCAAACAACCACCGCTTGACAAAGGAACGAAAACGCAGTGCTTTCTGAAAGAAGAAACGTCCGTATTGAATCCAGTTTTGCAGATACGCGGAGCGTCAACGACTTTCGGCGGTAGCGAATTTCCCGACTTCAATCTTGCGTACATAGCAGATTTTCACCGATACTATTTTGTGAGGAATATAACCTCTGTAAGTGCGCTAATATGGGAAGTGGCTTTAGAGGTAGACCCCCTCTCAACATATAAGACTGAAATCATAAACGCAGAAGCGTTCATACAGTATGGCGCAAGTGGCTATGATTTGAGTGTAAGCGATTCAAGGATATTGAAAAAACCACAGTCAACCGTTACAATAACGGAGCAGGGTTTGGAGGGGTTTAACGAAAAAGGTTCTTTTATCTTAAACATATTTAATGGAGTAGCTGACGATGAATCGCAGTTCACTTTACCATACGTATTTAGTAATAGTGGAATGGCAGAGCTTGCAAATGCTTTGAATAATTCTACATTATGGGAAGAAGTCTTAAAACAGTTTTCAGACCCTATGCAGGCAATAGCGTCATCCGTATGGCTACCTATTGAACCCAATACTCTGACACATGGAATTGCCGAAGTGAAGCTAGGATATAATACAGTTCTTGGTGCGGGGAGGGTTGCCAAAAAGTATGTAGAGAAAGAATATGAAATGGTTGTTCCAATAACGACAAAAGAACCATATGGATATGAGGAATTTCGTACATACGAACCATATTCGGAATTGTACATGATTCTTCCTGGAGTTGGTATGGAATCTCTACCACTAACAAGAATAAGAAGAACGGCAGTAGGTCAGCCAAAAATTACCGTAAAATATAGACTTGATTGTATGACAGGAGATATTGCATACAAGATATACAGCGGAGCGGATATTATACATATAGCGACGGGAAGTATAGGAGCGGCAATACCGATAAGCGCAATTAGTAACGGAAATATTCTTAATGTCACTTCATCAGTGATTGGCGCTCTAACTAGCGCAGTATCCACATATATAGCAGGAGGAACGCAAGCGGCGACTTCTGCAATATCGCACGGTATCGGATATGGAGCGCAACAAGCGATTAGCGCAATAAACAATACTACATATAATACTACTGCTAAAGGTTCGACAGGTTCAAAAGCGGGAACGCTTTTAAATGATGCAATAAGGATAATATATGTGCGTCATCAAACTGTTGAGGAACCTTTAAATTTGAAAAATGTGGTAGGGCTTCCAGTATACAGAAAGGGAGTTATTGGTAATTTTGGTAAGTTTGTTCAGTGCATAGGCGCACAAGTTGAAAGTTGGGCTAGTGCAGAAGAAGCTGACGCAATCAATAGTTATCTGAAAGGGGGTATCCTGATTGAATAAAAAAGAAGAGCGCGCTTTAATGCAGCTATACGGGCAGATTTATGGGGTGGAACCGAAAGACGTAAATGGGCTTCTTACAGTTCGGTCAATGTTTTACCGCGATAGGTTGCGCACAATCGTGCGAGGGCTGATTAAAGTAGAATGTCCGGATGATTGGGATGTTGACTATTTGAAAGAAACACTTATCAATTACGGGTATGTAATGGTGTCCGACAGTCCAGTTGGCGTGAATCCTTTTTTCTGTTCATTCACTGGGTACAATTACACTATGCGCCCTACTGGGGCTATCGTATCCGTTCCGACAATTCTTGAATTTACGAAAACTTTTGGAGAAGATGCGGAACTTGTATATTTTGAACGGAGAAATGGGAACAAGTTCACGAATTATACACAAATAATAAACGTATACGCGGAGAAGCTGGCAAGCGTAGACGGTGCTATTGATAGCAACCTAATAAATACACGTTTTGGCAGTATAGTCGAAGCTGAGAACAAGGCGCAAGCGGAAACGATTAAAGACGCTTTTGCACGTATATCACTAGGAGAACCTCTTGTGGTAGTGAAGGAGGGTGTACTAACTACAGGGGCGCAAGGTATCAATGCTTTCTTTAACAACGTGAGTAACACTTTTATAGTTGACAGATTGCAGGACGCAAAGCGGTCAATTATGAATGAATTTTTAACAACAATCGGGATAAATAACGCGAATACTGACAAAAGGGAGCGGTTGAATTCTGACGAGGTGAACGCGAATAATGAGGAATTGCACTACAATATTGAGGAGTTTAACAGTAACTTGAAACGCTGTTGTGAAAAAGTAAATGCAATGTTTACGGGCATAAACTTTTCTATTGAATTGAAAGAGGAGGTTGAAGAAGATGCAGCTAGCGGACAGCATGAGAGTGTGGGGGATACATCACCCAAATAGAGAATATTGGGGAGAAATTAAACTGGATTCGCGGCTTGACAAAGACACTATAACCTCACTCATATTCGGAAACTACTACGAAATGTCAACTCTGTATGACAATTCGGATACGCAATATCAGTTTATGCTGATATTTTTTGAACACATATTCCCGATAGTCAAAAGAATGGTAGATACAACAGAATACAACTATTCACCTCTAACTGATTACAAAATCGACGGTTCACACGGAATTGAGGAAACGAACGAATTAAGCCACTCAATGAGTGGAACAGATTCCGCCAACGATACAGATAACTCAACGACAGGAAGTAGTGCTTCTTTAGAGAACGAGCATCACGTAAGTGCATATAATCAAGTGGCGAATGATACTACGTTGCAATATAAAGACACCTCCAACGGGAACGAGAATAAAACGTATGAGGACACAAAAACACATACAGGTAATGTGTCGGAATCGTCGAGTGACAACCGAAACAGGAATGAGGATAAGGTATATCAGGAAAGTGGTATGCGCAATCATTCTTATCAAGAGTTAATTGTAGCGGAGCGCAAACTTGCATTATACGATATTGAAAAATATATCGTTGACGAATTTGCAAAAAATTTATTAGTTTCAGTATGGTAGAAGTTCGCTACGCGAACAAGGAGGTGAATAAAAATGGCTTATGCAGAATTCCCTAGTTTATGTACACGCGAAACTGATTTGTCTGAATTGATTTCTCTGTATGAAAAATTAGTGAAAGAGTACGACACGCTTATAAAGTCGATTGCGGAATGTTTTTCAATGCTGAAAGATTATCAGCAGTCAATACCGTCTTATACAGCAAAGTTGGTATCAAGTGCTATCGAAGCATACAGGCTTGAATTGAAAAGGGAAATTGCAAGAATTGAAGTAGAAATTTCTAATCTTTCCAATACGATTGATAGACGTTTTGATAAAGTGGATTCTGACATTAACTTATTCATTCTGAAATATGAGGAATTAAAGGAAGCGCAGAAGAATTTTGAAGAAGTCTTAAATTTGGAACTGTCGCAGATGCGTTTACTTGTTTTGGGAAGCAACTCAAGAAATGAAAAACTTGTTGACGATGCAATAGCTGAATTGACAACGAAAATTGACAGTATACCAGAAAACAGTGCGCCCGTGTTCAATCCTTTCAGAATGGAACTTGACACTACTGGAAACGTTATATCCGATATTTACAATCTGGGAATCACATATCATGGATTTACAGCACTGGAATTCACTAACAATACACAAATTACTTGTAAGTATTTTAACGACAGCGAAATAACTTGCCTTGATTGGTGGACGCACGGGAAAGAGATTCTTATTAAAGAAAATTATATGTTTAATCCGGTAACTGGAAGCTATGAGGATATTCGTGCTGTAATAAAAACACTTGCGAAAGAACTTAAAAACAACGGCTATCTTACTGCTACTGAATATGACGAAAAAGCTATAACCGCAACGGCATATGATGCAGTAAATATTACTGCTAATAATTATGATTGGAATGGAAAGGAGATTTTAAAGGATGTTTAGTAAAGAAACGAGCAACTATGGACTTCCTCAATGGGATTATGCAGACCATCCGGATTTCTTAAATGACATGAATCCCGCATATAAAACGATTGACACGGAATTAAAGAAAGCCGTACTTGGAAGTACAAATGCGGAGCAACAGGTATCTACATTGACTCCAATCGTTACAAGTCACACAGCAGAGATTGCGACGGCGCAACACCAAATTTCCGATTTAACAACCCGCATCGGCAACGCAGAACACAACATTATAACTGACGGGCAGGACATTGATAATCTGGAAACAGCACAAGCAAACACAAATTTGACTCTGGCAGGATATTCTGTAACAAAGACAGTTTCCGCTGATGTTGACGGAGTAAAGACAAGAGTTTCCGCGATTGAAAGTGGCAATGTTACAACACTCAACACAGAAATTGACACAGGGAAAGTGTGGATTGACGGGAAGAAGATTTACAGAAAAGCAGTACAACTCACATTGCTGACTAATGCAGACCCATTACATAACACCGTTGGCAATTCAGATATTGAATTTGAAAATAACGAGTTTCCTTTTTCAGTAATTGACACGTTCACAGATTCAAAAGTAATTGGCGAAGTGACATACGCAGGTAGTGGTACACAATATGCAAGTGATAAATTTGTCAACACATATTTCCCGCCACTTACAACAACCCCGTCCGTTGTAAATTTCGCATTACGCATAAACACAGATATTGAATACACAGCACTTGGATTCTATCAAGATAAGGCGTGGACAGCCGACACTGTTTATACACTCAACCTGACAATTATCGGAGAGTATACAAAGAAATAAGTTCGCTACGCGAACATGAAAGGAGATTCTTATGGCAGTAGAAAATGGGTTCAAAGAAAGTACTGTAACAACTACCTACCATACAGTAAACTATGATTTACCATTATGGGCAGGTGATGATGCTACATCATGGCTAACGCAAGTAAATGATGCCATGAATAAGATTGATTCCGGAATTTATGACGCCAAACAGAGCAGTCACGAAGTTGTGACGATTGCAGAAAACGCGCAGAAACTGGCAGAAGAAACAAAGGCAGAAAGTGACGCAAGCGCAAAGATTGTTGAGGGCTATGAGGGTAGATTAAAGACAGTCGAGGACACGACAGCGGAGCATACTACCGACTTGACAAATTTAAGTCAGAGAGTTGACACACAGGACACTGAAATACACTCTTTGCAGGAAGCAAATAAAACTGTACTGACAGATATTGGCACTTTGCAGACTGGTCAGGAATCGTTGACAGCAGACATTGAGGAGTTACAAACTGAAATAACACAAGTTGGAAGAGTTTTGAAGAAACTCGGAACTGTCAGTGTGAAGGGTTGGACAATTACATCAGATAGTGGAAAATCTACATTAAATTACAGCGGGATTGGTGCGAATGTGTTCGGAAATGGAATTGTTGAGATATTCTTAACTGGTGACATTAAAGTGATAGTCAATGCACAAACGCCTACGATTACAGAAATATTCTCCTTAAAACCATTATTTTCACAGATTGAAACGAAAATCCGTGAATTATACGAAAACAATAATTTAACAATCAGCGCACCCCTTTCTTCAAATACAGTTATTCAAGCAAATAATACCGTGGCTAGTAATGTCAAAGCTACTAAGGGGACTATGTTTATGCAATTTGTCGGAGGTACTCGCGCTTTATATCTCACGCCCGAACTGATGTTTGAAACAGCCACCTCTGACTTAATCCCAGGGTGGCAGGTAGGTGCAACGTACAGAATCAATCTACCGTCAATAAATTTTCATGCCTATGAGGAGGTGAAACATGAACGTAAATGATATTATTACAGCAATCTCTACACTTGGTTTTCCAATTGTGATGTGTGCGGCTTTGTTCTGGAAAATGAACAAGCAGGACGAAGAGCACAAAACTGAAATGGATAAAGTAAGTGAAGCACTAAATAACAACACACTTGCTTTACAGCACATGGTTGACGTATTGACGGGTAAGGAGTAGACGTCATGGATATGAAAGAGTTGCGTAGATTGCAACGTAAAGCAAAAGAGGGTGATAGGGCATCAATGGATGCCCTTATCTCAATTACAAATGCAATCGCTGGAAATGTAAATGCAAAAATGAGGGCATTGGAGAAAGGTGGATATGATTACGGAGCATATGGGATTGTAGAACATTTCACAAACGTTCAATACGGTACGAACCGTTTTAAGACGGCTAATTCTTTGAAGAGTGATATTGACGATATGTTTTTACAATCACAAATAGGGATGAAGTTTCTAAAAGAACGTGGAAGTGATGTATCATATATGAATGAACAGGAACAAAAGAGAATTGCGACATTTATTGACCGTGGCATATTTCCAGAAAACATATCAATAAGGCAAGCAAAAAATTTCTTGAGATTTTTAGGACGTGAAGAATCGCAGGAATTTAAAGACGCATACGGAAATAGTGATACAGTCGTTGAAATGATGTATGATGCCTATGTTAAAAGGAACAATTCACGCGAAAAAATGAGTAGAGCGTTCTCTGAATATCTGGCAACTAGAGGGCGTGATGATATGGTGACATTTGCTGAAACTATGGAAAGGTTGGGGATTGACATTGCAGACTATCCGCGTACAGAATGATAATATAACCGTATATGATATTCAAGATTTCCCATATGAAAAGTTCGCTACGCGAACACAAACAAGTAAATACATAGACCTTGCAAATGCTTTCGATATCGAAACTACATCACTACATGAAAAAGATATAGGATTCATGTACATATGGCAGGCGTGTATTGAGGGAGATTGTGTTATCGGGCGAACGTGGGAGGATTTTAAAACTTTTCTTAATAAATTAAAATCTGCTGTAAAAAATAGTAGTGAAAGAATGTTAGTATTCTATGTACATAATCTTCAATTTGAATTTCAATTCATGAGAAATTTTTTTAATGTGCGTGACGTATTCGCAAGAGATAAGCGTAATGTTATTAGATGCGTTATGGATGACGTGGAATTTCGGTGTTCATATGCACTTTCTAACATGAGTTTAGCGAAACTGCTAAAATATACTAAAGGTGTTAAACATGGAAAAAAGGAGGGGGATTTAGATTATTCAATTCCCAGATACCCCGACACTGTTTTAAATGAAACGGAACTAGGTTATTGTATTTGTGATGTATTGGGTCTGTCGGAAGCGATACGGAGTATGCTAATAGAAGATACACTTGACACAATACCAATGACTTCAACAGGCTATATAAGAAGAGAATTTAGAGAAGTTTGTTTGGCAGACCCTAAATACAAAAGAAATATGCTTGCTATGAAACTAACACCGAAAACATATGCGTTATGCAAAGAAGCGTGTAGAGGAGGAATTGCGGGAAGTAATGCCGTCAATACGGGTTGGACTATTGACGAAGTGGATAGTTTTGACAAGGTAAGTAGTTATCCGTATCAAATGGCAACTAAATATTTCCCTATGAGTAGATTTCTTTTTACTAGATGTAAATATGGAAATCAATTTGAAAAATTTCTTGAAAAGAAATGTTGCCTTATTGTATGGACTTGCGAAAACTTGTGCCTTAAAAAATGGGAGGGGATACCGTACATAAGTAAAGCAAAATGCCGCGCAATCAGCGGAGGAGTGTTTGGTAATGGTAAGGTGTACAGTGCTAAAAAAATAGGTATGTGTTGTACTGAGATTGATTTCAAAATCATAAGAGAACACTACAATTTTGATAATATTGAAATAATGGAGTTGTGGGTTGCTGACCGTGGATTATTGCCGTATCCATTCAGAAAATTGTTGTTAGAAATGTTCCAAAATAAAACTGACTTGAAAGGTGGAGATAAATATTTATATGCAAAGTATAAAAACAAAATAAATGCCGCTTTTGGTATGATGCTAACTGATATATTGAATCCGGAGATTGAATTTTTTCCGAAGAGTGATGAACCATGGAAAGAACACCCAATTGCAGACGTAGGAGTGGCGTTAAAAAGATATTATTTCAGCAAAAATAGTTTCCTATCATATCAGCATGGGGTATGGGTTACTGCTCACGCAAGAGCAGATTTAGTTGAAGGAATGGATGTAGCAGGACATGATTTAGTACAAACAGATACCGACAGTGTCAAATGTATAGGTGACTATAGAAGGGAATTTGAAAAAATAAATCAGCGCATAATGAAAGACGCTGAAAAATTTGACGTGAAACCATACGCAGTGAAAAATGGTAAAAAGGTTTACTTGGGTATATGGGAACATGAAAATGACGACTACGAATACACATATAAACAATTCAAAACACTAGGAGCAAAAAAATATTGTTATAAAGAAAGTGGAAGTGATGAATTATGCACAACCGTTTCAGGTTTACGAAAAGATGCGGGTATATGGTTAGAGAAGCATGGTTCCTTTTCGGCATTTACTACGGGAACAGAAATACCTCCCTTTGCAAGTGGACGGACTTCTAGCAAGTACAACGATTTGAGAGAAGTACAATACCACATAATCAAAGGTCATGATGTCATATTAGGTTCAAATATTTGCATCAATAACGTTTCGTATACTCTTGGCGTAACTGACGAATGGGAAAAAATGATAAGTACTGATGAAGAACTGGGTGAGTTCGACTAGCGAACTTGCCCCTTTATCATATCCTAAGATGATAATAAGTTATCGCATATGAATATACTATCGAACATATGTTATATAGCGATAGTATAGAAAACATTTTCCGAACAAGAATCGAACACTTGTTCGATAGGTTCTTT
>ERZ827108.3544-NODE-3544-length-12943-cov-2.651304_pt1 | contig 12943 bp, 10 predicted proteins | sample MGYA00519921_ERZ827108 | MGnify/ENA primary metagenome ERZ827108 (study PRJEB31778, sample SAMEA3449258) | human gut metagenome | biome: human gut; feature: human-associated habitat; material: faeces | place: United Kingdom | collected 2010/2012 ... | reverse complement strand
CATGTGCTCCTACTGTAGAGATTAAAAACGTAAGTGTTTCCGAACCTAAGGCTGGTTATTATGCTGATGTTTATTTGTATAAGGAAGTTCCTGAAAATGAAGTGGAAGTAGCTGCTGCTATGATGTTCGCCTCTACGCGTGCTGTTGCAAAATACAACACTTCTGCTGTATATCGATATGATGCAGCATCCAGTACTTGGAAAGAATACACCACTCCGGATGTTACTGTAGCGGTATTGCAACCTGAAGATTATGCTAAGATGGGAGCTACCTATGTTGGTAAACCGGGAGAGACATTGCCGATTTATCTGAAGAATGCTTATCCGTATGCTCAGGCAGATTTGACGGTAGCTGTGGTTTATTACAGTAACAGTAGTCAGGCTATATCTGCAACTGAGTTCATTTATGACGGTGCAACTTGGACGGAGACCGCCAATGTCATGCCTAAGACTATGTTGTTCATCAAAGCGAAAGGTATATGGAATGAAGCGAAGGTATACTATTCAAGCACCTTTATTGGTGAGGATGGTGGATGTACTATTCAGGATGTAGACTTGGGAACAAAAGATTATGTTTGGATTCTTGACGCTAAATATGGTTGGAAAGCTACCGGATATTTGGGAGGCAATAAGGTTACTGAAAGTTGGTTGATTATTCCGACGGAAATTAACTTGAAGGAAGCTATGTCTCCTGTATTGAGATTTGAAGGCGCTGCAGGTTATCTGTATGGAGCAAAAGCGGAAGACTATATCAGTGTCTGTGTTTCCACGGATTATACTAATGATGTGACTACTGCTACTTGGGATAAAGTGGAATTTGCAACATGGCCCGATAGCTTTACCTTCATTACAATGGAAGCTAACCTCAGCAAGTATAATGGTCAGAACATTCGTATTGCCATTAAATATACGAGTGATACAGCTTGTGCTTCTACTTGGGAAGTTAAAAACTTCTCTCTTCAAGAAGAATAAGAAACATTTGTTTTATTATATGAAAAAGAGAGTGTGCCCAAAGCACACTCTCTTTTTTGTTACCACCGTTCCCTCTTCACCTCAAAGCACGGGCACTCCTTCGTCCACTCCATCGGCTCCACCTCTCCGTTTCCATTGATGTCCGGACTTAAATCCCTATGCCCGACAATCTGTGCCTCTGGATGATCCATTTTCAGAGCTCGTACCAGTACTCGCAGAGAATGCCTTTGCCATTCCGTCCGTGTGTCTTTTGCTATCCCGTGACAATCCAAACCACCTTCATAGCAAATACCAATTGAATTAGTATTGTAGCCTTTCACATGCGCTCCCGGTCTCACCACAGGACGAAGGTTTTTGATGTCTCCGTTCAGGCGTACATAATAATGATATCCGGCCTCACTGAAGCCACGTCGCAGATGATCGGCGGTTAAGTCAGCTTCCGTATAAGGGCGGTTGCAGCGGGTGGCGGAGCAGTGGATGACGATCAGATTAATTTTTCTCATAGAAACAAGTCTTATTTTACGTTTTTACAGATTTATAGAGGCTACATTTACAGAGGCATTGCATGAGCGCTCAATGCACCCAAAATGGCCGAAGCCACTGCGATTACAACCTTTAATACAGCATCCCAAGTCAATTTTTTCATAACATTTCGTATTTAGTTAAAACAATAGCTGCGCCGCTTCCCACAGCGCAGCCCTTAATACCTTTGATTCTTTTAATTTCTCGTGATTCCTTCATTCTTGATTTCTAAAAAACGAAGATTTCAGAGCCTATCCCAGCGGATTTTCATCCAGTCCACCGTCTCCACCATTTCCACCGTTACCATCGTCACCCGATCCGTTTCCGGCTTCTTTCTGCGCTTCCAGATAAGCTTGCAGGTCGATGAATTCGATTTTCTCTCCGGCACGGGTGGTCACAAGGTCTACCTTGACTGAGGTGGAAGGACGGAAATTGATGTTTACCCGTTTGATTTTTTCTGCCGTACACTCCTTGCGTGTGGCAGAACCTTCACCCTCACAGCTGAGTGAGAATACACCGAAATCTTTGATATTTACCGATTGCCCGGCATACAGGCTCTCGCGCATTGTCTCTACAAAGTTAGTAATCACACTCTGTATGTCACCTTTGGAAAGTGAACTCACATTCCTTATTTTGTACGTCAGTACATCCAGTCCCACACTTTGCCCCAGCGTCACCAGACGGGGATAGAACATCTTGGCCGCATCCTTTTTGGTTGGATCGGCATACTCCTCTTTCTTGAAAAATACTCCCATAACATTTTAATTTTTAATTCTTGATTTGTCAGTTCTCCAACAAGCTTGTTTTTGATAGAACAAAGATAGGGCAGCCGACAGGCGTTTTTCGGACTTATCACGACTTACCGGAGCTTTTCAGGAGATAACAAGTGATTATCCGCAAGCAAGTATAAAGGAGAAAACACAGCTTTTTTAGAAACGGAATTATTTTTACTTTTAGTACTGCATTTCTGTTGCAAAAACAATACTAATTCATTAATTATTAGTACCTTTATGGTATATAAACATAAAAACTTACTGTATGGAAAAGAATGAAAAAGAAGATGAATTTGTATGCCGCACCTATGGTAAAAGCGAATTGGCACAACTCTACTGTCCGGATATTGAACCTAAGACTGCTGTGGCAAAACTTAACCAGTGGATTGCCTTGAAGCCTGGATTGAAGCCCTGGCGAATACGGGGTTGCAACATTGTGCAAAGCAATATACGCCTGCGCAAGTGAGGCTCATTGTGGATGCGCTGGGCGAACCCTAAAGCAAGTACATAATAGTGCGGCATTTGCCCTGTGCAATAAAAACAGTAGCCCTTGCAATAATTTTGTTATCCCTTGTGTAACTCGTATATCCTTACAAAAAAAGACGGAAATCTCCGTCTTTTTTTCTATTTTAGGGTTCATCTGGGTTCAAGGTTCACTATGAACCCTACCCACCACGTGGCTATTTTCTCTTTTTGTAGTTATCCTCTTGTTTTACAATGAATTCCAAGTCTACTGCTTTTTTTAGCAAACGCTTGGCAGAGGATAGTGAGAGTCCATGTCTCTCTGCTTCTTGCATAAATGCCGAAAAAGTAAATGTATTTGTCAGATTATGAATTATTCCTGTCAGCCGGTGATATTTGTGCATAGCCACGGGGGGATGCACGGTAGAAGGCAACGCCGTGCTCATCAGCAGACTATGTTCGATAAGTGTGCGGGTGATGAGCATGGCCGTATTGAAATCTTCGTCCGTGCAGCAATACTCTTTGGCGAATTTATAATCTTCCCATTTCCGGAAAACCGTCAGCAAGGCGGCAATGCGCATGGCAAACAGACCGTGGCGGAAGACGATGCCACCCGGAGCGTCTTTGCCTTCTACAATAGCGTTGTTCAGCATTTCAGTGAACTGACGGGTATGTTCCTTCCATTGCTCAGCGGTGAAGGTGACTTGTGTGGGAAAATCCAGCAGATGCAGATGCATCTCAAGCAGCTGTTCTCCCAACTTGCGATAGTAGGAACGCAGATCGGTCTGGTCGTCCATAGGGGCGCATGTTTCCCATATCCATTCCGCTTCACGGGTGTAGATGACGAAACGGCTGTAAAGCCCGTCTTCGAGTGAGATGAAGAAGAGAATGAATTGTTCTTGCGTACCCGAGAGGTTGAGTGCCAGCCGGGGCAGATGAACGATTATAGGATCACCGTCCACTTTGTAGGAAGATGAAATCTCTTCGTGGTGGAATGCTTTGCAAAGGATGTCGGTATACTTGCCATAGTCTTGCCCGATGGCAGAGATCAGAGTGCCGATTTCCGTACTGGTCATGCAGCAACCCAGTTCACCGCTGTCGCGCAGATGTTCTATCAACCGGCTTTTGGAGGTGGTGGGGGAGATTTTTATATAAATATACTTCGGCTCTTCCGGTTTCAGATTGATGTCGGCGCAACGCTTCTCGCGGAATGCGGCATGTTGCTCTTTTTCCCAAACCAACTGGGCCTTTTCAAACTCTTTTTTTTGTTTGCGACGCAGCCGGTCGTAATGTTCCTGAATGGCGTCCATCAGATAAGAGGTGAAGCCTATCGCACTTTTGCCGGCTGCCGCAGATGCGGGGACGGCAGAATAGAAGTGTGTGGAGTGTTCTGCATTCTTGTAGATGAAGCGGGTGCCGGGCAGGCAGGCGCTGCAATTGTTCAGACTTCCCAAGAGCATGATGTCTTTTTCGCGAGGGTTGGCAGCGTACTTGACGCATTCTTGCAGGAAGCGTGGTAAATGCAGGTAGACTTCCTCCGGAAAGTAGGGTGCGGCAGAGCGTAATTTGTTATTATTTTCCAACAAAACGTCTTCATCTTCCGACGTTCTCTCCTGGCGGGGAGGGTTCATAGTGAACCTTGAACCCTGTGAACCCTGAAATGGAGGCTTTTCAGAAGATTGCTGTTTATTAACGAATTGATAACCAGCCTGTACTCGCTTGCGAATATCGTCCGCAGTAAAATCAGAGTTGGACCAATGCTTCGAAAAAACAGAAATAATACTTTCTAATTCTTCTGAAGAAAAACCTTTACTTCGGGAAGCGCGTCCCAACTTCAGTGCAATGTCATTTCGTTCGCCACGCATGAAGGGATTTCGATGCTCGAAATCGCTGACGAACTGTGCAAGGAATCCGGGAGCGGCAGGGTTATCCCCCTCTGCGGGTGTTGCACCGGGAGCGGCGGAAGAAAGGGGGTGGAACTTTGCGACGTTCGGTGTTCCTTCTTCTTCTGCTGCTGTAGCTTCGGGCAGACTGTAAGAGGTGGCGGTGGGGTTGTAGTATGCCTCAGGGTCCCAGGAGTAGAAGCAGGGGCGGGTGATGTCCTTGCACTTCTTGTCGCAGGGATGTTGTGCATATTGACTGATCTCGGCGGACACAGCGGCGTAGATAGCGCTGTATTGGTCGGGATTGCTGATGCTGATACAGAGAAATGCTTTCAGGCCTGTACCTGAAATGCTGCGGTGCAGAACTTTCAGATAGGGCAATTCTTTGAGAGATTCGAAGATCTCATCGGTGCGTTCGTTGGTGTCGTCCAGATCCACACTGGTGATGAGACTTAGTTGCACGAGTTGGCTGGCTGCATGCCCGCCCTGGCAGATGCCGGCGGGGATGATGCAGGGCATCTTACTCTTGATGGCTTGTGCTTCGGCTTCGTGTCCCGGTTGCTGCCGGAGTAGGCGGTGGCGGAGTACTTTTTCTTTGAACTCGTCGCTGCGCACTTTGTCGAGGTACTGCTTGATACTGATGGTTTGTGATTTCTTGCTCCGTACACCGGTAAATTCGGAGACTAGATACCCGGGGGATTGTGATTCTTTGGAAATAGTTTCTTCCATGTTAAAAAAAATAATCTCTTAAATTGTTGTGAACAGACGCTTTGTTGCGGCTGCACATCTGTAAAGGTACGAAAAAATAAATAAAAATAACTATGATATTTGTACACTTTTACTTCTATATGTATCTATAAAATAGAATCTTTGCTTTCTGAAAGTGTACAAAAAAAGAGTGTGTTATTTATGTAACATTAACATGTGGTTTGCTCCTGTTTTCTCATTTTATTATCCCTTAAATCTTGCTCATGTCTTTCAATCAGCTGATTAAGGTGCTTTGTAATACGTTTGACGGTGCGGTATGCTTCATCGCTGAGATGATAATTCTCTGTGAATAAAAGAGCGGAAAGCTTGTCCATCATTTGTAAAAAAGAGAGGTGCTTTGCAGTTGTTTTTTTTAGCTTGTTCATATCATATATTTTCTTTAAATTTAAAGAAAACTGCAAAAGTAGGGAATTATATGATATGTGATGTAGTTCTTTCGTTATGGCAGCACTGCTTTGCAAGTGGTACAGCCACCTTGGTGGTCGTAAGCACGTACCAGATAGAATCCGCGTGCCAGATTTCCGATAGGCAGGGTGAAAGCGTTACCAGTACTTTCCGCATCAAGAGCGTTGTATGAGGCGATGACTTGTCCGCTGACGCTGACAATCTCCGCACGGGCAAGGGTAAGGTTGGCAGAAGTTACTAAAGTGAGGTAGCCGCTGCGTGGATCGCCTGTCAGGCGGATAGCGGGGCGGGAAATTGTCGGGGTTTCGATACCTGTGCTGCCGTTCCCCAGATTCAGGAAGGTGACGATGGGGCTGTGGTCGGAGCAGCGGTACATATTGTCTTTTTGTACGCCGCTTTGATCGACGTCCATTTTCTGTGGTTCGTCGGCGTTGATACGGAAGGGACGGGCATCGGTTACTTGCTTTTCAAGGGTACTTGTGGCCAAACTGTGATCCAGATAGCCTACTGCGTAACTGCCATTACTGAAGTAAGCGTAACTGTACTGGTTTGGGGCGTAGGTGGTGAGCAGATTGACCAGACCACCGTTTTCGAGGGTACGGATGGGGTCTTCGCAGGTATAGGCGTTCAGGTCGCCTACCACCAGGACGTCGGGATCATTGTAGGTTTTCGTGATTTCTTTGATGAACTTCAGAGTGGCTTCGGCTTCCTGCACACGGCGGGGATTATAGGCGCCTTGGCCGTCACCTTTATCTTTGTATTGCTCCGGAACATTGCTGCCTGATTTTGATTTCCAGTGATTGCAGCAGAGGATGAAACGCTCCTGATTGCTGTTCAGTTGGAAACCTTGGGCGGTTTTGCGTTCCGGCAGGTAATTGTCGGCGAGTTTGTTCAGACTGATGGCGCCCACGGGGGTAACTGCGTCGCTATTGTAGATGAAGCAGGCCATGCCCTGCACGTTGTCTTTATAATAGCGTGTCTTGTATTTCTGGGTGTTGCAGTTCCGGTTCAGGAGCTGGCAGAGTTCTTCCAGTCCGGCGGCTCCTTCTACTTCCACAAGGGCGTAGATGTCGGCTTGCAGTGCTTGCAGGGCGAGGGCTACTTTGGGCAGCTTGAGGCTATAGGTGTTTACGTTTTTGCCGAAGTGTTCCAGGTTGAAGCTGACCACTTTCAGGTTGTACGTTTCCGGGGTGTCGCAGGAGGTGGGGCGTTCGTTGCCTTTGAATTCGGGTTTCCGGGTCAGGGTGATGGTGTATGTGCCGTTGCTGTAGCTGGCTTTTCCGGTCAGCCCTTCTATGGTTTGTCCGATGCGGCAGGTTCCGTCTGCATCGACGATAGGGAAGGAGCCTTGCTTTACGGTGAGTTGGTTTTTCTGGTTCTCCAGGTTCTTCTGATTGAACATATCTACACCCGGTTCGAACTTTTCGGTAGGAGTCCATAGCTGGCCGTTGGAAAAGGTCAGTGTGCCATACGTGTAGCTGTAGTTGTTTGTCAGCGTCAGGGTGTTTGTAATGGTCACTTCTTTCCCGTTCAGGGCGCTTGTTTTGAAGTCGTCAGGGAAAATAACCGGTTGCTGGGCAAACAGTAATATAGGGATCAGATTAAGAAGTAGAAGTAGCGGTCTTTTCATAAGTAGTTTCATTAGGTGGTTGTTTCTCATTTCTTAATTTTCATTTCCATCAGCACCGGATTATGGTCGCTGCACAGGTCCAGATCGGGCGAGTAGTAACGGTATCCCTGGATGCCGGGCGAATGGAATATGTAGTCGATGCGCAACAGGCGTTTGAAGTAGCGGTAGGTGTACATATAGCCGCGACCGCTGGTGCGAAAGCCGTCTTTGAGGACATCGGACAGTTCGGCGTAGGTGTAGGAGGATGGCAGGGAGTTGAAGTCACCGCATGCCAGTACGGGGTAGGGGCTGGCAACTACCAGTTGGCGGATGCTGTCCGTTTGTTCGGCGCGTTTCACGAAGTTGTCGTGCAGGGAAGTGATGGCGCCTTGCACGACTTCTGATTCACGACGGGTGTCGTTACTGTTGGCAAGTCCGCGTTCCCATTTCCGGCGGTTCTGGCTGACGCTGGTGGTCTGCAAGTGGTTGTTGAGCAGACGGACGGTGTCGCGTCCCAGGACAATGTCGCACTGCATGCTACAGTTGGCGCTTTGCTGGTAGGAAATGAACTGGGGATTGACGAGCGGGTAGCGGCTGAACACGGCGATAGGAAGCACTCCGCGGATAGAATCCTCGGTAGGGATCAAGGCGTAGCGCCAGTGGGAAAATACGTTGCGGATGCTGTCCATCGGGAAGTATTTGTTGTCGCCACATTCCTGGAAGCAGAGGACGTCGACTTCCTGTTCTTTCATGTAGCGGGCGATTTCCTTGCAGGAGTAGCCTGTAATCTCTCCTCCGAAATTGCCAACGTTGTAGGTGGCTATTTTCAGGTATCCGTCGGCATAATTGCTGCTGTAGTGCCCTTCGGGAATCTTCTTGGTGAAGCTGAACTGGAAGATGGCAAGGATATATCCATAGTTGAAAACTAATGCTGCAAGGGGAATGAATGCCCAGCGCCTGCGGGCGAATGCCCAACAGATGGCGACTAACAGATTGCATAGCAATAGTGCGGGCAATGCTAATCCCAGTACGGGCATGTACCTTGAATTGGCGGGGTCGAAGTTCCCGGAGAATGCAGCAATCATCGTGACAAGGGCCAATACGATGCTCAGGAGGACTGGAATGCTGCGGAATAAACTTTTGATTTCTGATTTTCCCATGTTGTTGTAAAGCTACGGGCTACAAGTTACAAAGCTACGAGTTACGAGTGCCTTTCGGTATGATAGCGCAGCCACTCGTAGCCCGTAGCTCGTAGCTTATTTTATTACATTTACCGGTTTTCCGTCAATATATGCTTTTAAGTTACTGATAAGAATATGTATCAGCCTTTGGCGGGCTTCAAAGTTGGCCCATGCGATGTGAGGGGTGATGAAACAATTCCGGGCGGTGAGTAACGGATTGTCGGCACGGGGCGGTTCTTCAGAAAGAACATCCAGTCCGGCAGCGTAGATGATGCCGGTATTCAGGGCATTGGCAAGATCTTGTTCGTTGATGAGCGGGCCGCGTCCGGTATTGATGAGGATGGAGGTGGGTTTCATCAAGGAGAGGCGGTTGGCGTTGATCAGTTCACGGGTACTGTCGTTCAGCGGGCAGTGCAGGCTGATGATGTCACATTCGTGGAACAATTGGTCGAGTTCCGCTTTACGGATTTCGGGAGGAAGTTGGAGGCGCGATTTGGAAGTGTAGGCCCATACCTTCATACCGAAGCCGATGGCTATACGGGCGGTGTTGTAGCCGGTCTGTCCCAGTCCTACGATACCGATTTTTTTTCCGAGCAGCTCGATGAGTGGAGTGTCGTAGAAGCAGAAGTCGGGATTCTTACTCCAGTTTCCCTTGCTGACTTCTTCGGAATAATGGCGTACTTGCTGGGTGATGTTCAGGATATGTGCAAATACCATTTGTCCGACAGAGGGAGTGCTGTATGCAGGGATATTGGTGATGATGATGCCGCGTTCGCGGGCGGCGTTGATGTCTACCACGTTGTAGCCTGTAGCCATCACGCCGATGTATTTCAGATCGGGCAGGGCAGCCATTGTCTCGCTGTTGATCACTACCTTATTGGTAAGGATGGCTTCTGCACCGGCAGCACGTTCAAGAACTTCGCCGGGAGCGGTGCGATCATAGATCGTGCACTCGCCTAACTCTTTCAACTTATCCCAGCACAGATCACCGGGATTCGTGGTGTAACCGTCTAATATTACAATTCTCATTTTGTATATATTTAAAGTGAGTACGCAAATTTAGGGAAAAGATTTGAGATTACGATTTTCTGAACTTATCCTCACCCCACAACGCTCTCATCCGTTCCGCATGTTTCTGTTCGGCAGCATTGTCTTGTGCTTCCCACAGACGGCGGTCTTTCAGCTCGTCGGGCAGAAATTGTTGCTTGACGAAGTGCCCGGGATAATCGTGCGCATACTTATAATTGTCTCCATAACCCAACTGTTTCATCAGTTTGGTAGGTGCATTGCGCAGGTGCAGGGGTACGGGCAGATTACCGGTCTGGCGTACAAGTTCCAGGGCATTGTTGATGGCCATGTAGGCGGAGTTACTCTTCGGGCTTGTGGCGAGGTAAACGGTGGCTTCCGCCAGAGGGATGCGTCCTTCGGGCCAACCCACTTTCATTACGGCGTCGAAACACGCATTGGCAATCAGCAAGGCGTTCGGGTTTGCCAGTCCCACGTCTTCCGAAGCGGAAATGACGAGGCGGCGGGCGATGAATGCGGGATCTTCTCCGGCTTCCACCATGCGGGCCAGCCAATAGATGGCACCGTCGGGATCACTGCCACGGATGGACTTGATGAAGGCGGAAATGATATCATAATGCATCTCTCCGTCTTTGTCGTAGGCAAGCGGATTCTGTTGCAGGCGTTCTGTCACCATCTCATCGGTGATGACGACGGGATCTCCGGCTTCGGAAGAAACAACGAGATCCAGGATGTTGAGCAATTTGCGGGCGTCTCCACCACTGTAGCGAAGCATGGCGGTGGTTTCTTTCAGCTCGATGGTACGCTCTTTCAGTATATGGTCGGTGGTAATGGCACGTTGCAACAGTTCCAGTAAATCATCTTTTTCCAAAGATTTCAGCACATAGAGTTGGCAGCGTGACAGCAGTGGGCGGATTACCTCAAAAGACGGATTCTCCGTGGTAGCGCCTATCAGCGTCACTGTGCCTTGTTCCACGGCTCCGAGCAGTGAGTCTTGCTGTGACTTGCTGAAACGGTGTATTTCATCAATGAACAGGATGGGACTGCCTTGCGAGAAGAAACGGTTGCTCTTCGCGCGGTCTATCACTTCGCGCACATCTTTCACTCCGCTGGTCACAGCGCTCAGGGTGTAGAACGGAGTTTCCAGTTTGTTAGCGATGATCTGTGCCAGAGTGGTTTTACCTACACCCGGAGGACCCCATAGTATGAACGAAGAAATACGTCCTGCGTCAATCATCTTGCGCAGCACCGCACCCGGTCCTACTAAGTGTTTCTGACCGATGTAGTCGTCTAAGGTTTTAGGGCGAAGCCTTTCTGCTAATGGAGTCATGTGAATAAGTGTTTAACGTTTAGTGATTAGTGATAAGTAACTATGCTAATCACTGATCATTCATCACTAAGTCGCTATTTTAGAATATCATTAATATCATGAAGCGTATGCCGTCCTTCTTCACTCCCGGTATATCGGTGTAGGTGAGGCGGCGTACATATTCGATGTGCAACAGCTTGAATATGTTGTAGATACCTACACTGGCTTCCAAGTAGGGAGTGCTGCCCATTACGTGGCTGGTGGGGACACCGTCACGCATGGGGAAAAGGAACAGTTCGCTGTTATGGCTCTTGTACGGATTGTTTTTGTCCGTCAGGGTGCCATACATACCACGGATGCGGAAAGTTTCGCGCCACTTCAACTTCTTGATAAGCGGGATGCGGTTGAACAGCTTTCCGTTCATGTCATAGGTCAGGGCGAGAGAGGCATAACGGTCGTTCAGGAACTCCATGTTGTTGATCAGGCTGAATGACTCGTTGTGCTGGGTGATGTATGACAGATTCGCCATGGGCAGGTTCAACAAGGGGAACGGTACAGTGTTCCACTGCGCGCCGGCACGGGCGGTAATATCCAGTTTACCCCACGAACCGAACCAGAAACGTTTGCGGATACTAGCTTCCGTAAGGTTAAAGTTGTACTCGCCACCTAACACGCCTTTCAGACCGAGGGTGTGGGAGAGGGAGAAGATCGGCGCATCCAGCGATACGGGCACACGGCGCTGCTTCGTGTTGACATACGTCTCACCCGGTGCGTAACGCAGAGTGACGCCGAGTTCGGTGGTGGTGATGTCCTTGATGAAGGTATTCGTATCATCCCATATTCCGGCGATGTTACCATCGTTTTTCCAGTATTGCAATACACCTCCGGCAGGCTGGTCGTTGCGGTGGCGTGCCATGGCTTTGATGGAGAAACCGGTATTGGTTTCCAGTTCGTAGGTCAGGGTAGCGTCGCGCATGTACGACATTTGGTCTACCTTGGTCCACTTCCAGCCCACAAACATATTATCTTTGTCCGTTGAGAGGTATTTATCCATGGGAGACATGACATCGTAACTGTAATCGAAAGCCAGGTAGTGCTTGGGGAATTCCCACAATACATATTCGCGCTTGTTGAACGAGTAGGCTGCCTGACCTTTATAGAACCATTTCTTGTCCCTCGTACCGTAGGCCGCATATCCGCTGAAACTCCAGTGCGGATCGAGGTTACCGGTGGTCATACCACTGAGACGGAAACGTGTGCCATTCACGTAATTGCTTGTGATGGTGGTATTGATAGGCCCGAAGTCGAACTTGCTGGGGTGCTTCTTAGTGCCCGTTTCCACGAAGTTCTCAATCAGGGCTTTCGCACCGAAGATGACATATTTGAATCCGGGAATTTGCTCAATGCGGTTCATGAAGACGTCCATGTTACTCTCTTTCTTTGTGAGGGGAACCTGACGCACACTCGCCCAATATTCATCACTCTTGTTGAGCATGTTGGCTTCTTTGATGACGTTGCCTTTCAGGCGGAAGAGACGAGGCTCAATGTCTTCAAAGTTGTAATTGGAGTATTTGGTAGTACGCTGCACTTCAAGCCCTTGTATGCCTTTTACGAATTGCAGTTCCACGGTCATGTCATCGTCCGTAAGTACCCAGTTTCCGTCCGGCATCTGCTCGAATTGCTGCACTATGTCGAGGTTGTCCACAAAGTTTACACCGGTCTTTTTGGGCAGGTTCATGGTACACTTCTTGACGGCATAAGTAGAATCCTTCATTACGTAGAGGTGTCCCGTGAAACCGAAATCCTGTGAGTTTTGAGGCACGAAGGTGAGGTGCACACACTCCTGACGGTCCACCATGACGGTGTCCATGAGGTAGTATTTATAGAAACTGATGGCCCCGCGACCAATGGGGCTGACGAAGCGGCGTTGCAGGAGTCGGATGTCATCGTCGTAGATATTGACATCGGAGAAGACGTCGGTCAGGATGGTTCCCAACATGTCTCCCGTATTGAAAAACTCCTCAATACCGCTGG
>ERZ827108.3539-NODE-3539-length-12968-cov-7.735925_pt1 | contig 12968 bp, 14 predicted proteins | sample MGYA00519921_ERZ827108 | MGnify/ENA primary metagenome ERZ827108 (study PRJEB31778, sample SAMEA3449258) | human gut metagenome | biome: human gut; feature: human-associated habitat; material: faeces | place: United Kingdom | collected 2010/2012 ... | reverse complement strand
TGTATTCAGCCGCAATCTTTTTGGCCTGTGTACCTTTACCGGCACCAGGTGCTCCTAACATTATAATCTTCATAAGTCTCTCCATTCCTGTAGAATTTAAACGCAATATACACAAACGACTCGCCCGGAAAATATCCCAGGCAAGTCCCTCATGTCTATATCTTTACTCGCTTAAAAATCCTCTGTAGTTACGATTTACCATCATTGACTCAATCTGTTTCATTGTTTCAAGAACAACACCAACAATAATGATGATAGATGTTCCACCAAATGATACACTTGCATTGAAAAAGCCTGTGCACATAATCGGGATTAACGCTACAATCATAAGACCAACAGCGCCAATAAATACGATATAATTTAATATTTTATTTATTACTTCTTTATAATTATCATTTAGATTGATATCATTATTTATTATTCTTTTTTTTAATCCTTTTTTATATTTATTATCATTTATATAGATATACATACATCTATCTATATTTCTTATTACTTTTATATCTTCTTCATTATCTCCATTACATGAGAAAATTATATCTTTATACCATTCTATTAGATCAATAGATAGATCATCATTATACATGATATCACTATTAATTATATCATCATAGTATGGACAACACTTTAATATTTTTTTTACATTAGTTACATCAATAGTAAGTGTTTCAAACATAATATCCTCCATATACTTTATTTTCACCATAAGTATATCAATAAAATATTATTTTGTAAAGTAATTCGACATATTTAGATTATTTTATTATTAAATTTTTAAATTACCACTTATTATTTCTTTTATATTTCTTAGATATATTGTTAAGATATTAGCTTTTGATATATCTTCTTTTACGGTAGCATCTATTGTTGATATTATATTATTATCTTCAATTATATCTATAGTTCCTACTTTATCTCCTTTCTTTACTGGAGCTATTATTTTATTTATATTGGTTTTGTATGTGATGTTTTTTTGGTCATCACTCTTTTTATTTAATATGGTAATGTTTTCTTTTGGTACTATTTCTGTAGTTAGAGTTTTTCCTAATTCTACCTTCTTTTTCTCAATAGTTGTTTTTTCATCTAATATGGTTTGAACCATATAGATATTAAATCCATAATCTAACATTTTAGTGGTATCTGCACTTCTTTTACTAGTGTTTTCTTCTTTCATTACTACGGTTATTAAACGCATGTTATCTTTTTTCATTGTAGCAGTTAAGCAGTAACCTGCTTCATCGGTAAATCCTGTTTTTAGGCCATCTACTCCTTCTTTGAATCTTACTAAACGATTGGTGTTTACTAACCAGAATGGACTTTTGGTATCTTTTCTTAAATAGTCTTCGTATGTTGAAGTGAATTCTAGTATTTTTTCATGTTTTACTAATTCTTTGGCTATTAGACTCATATCGTATGCTGATGAGTAATGATTGTCACCAGTTAATCCTGTTGCGTTTATGAAGTTAGTATTTTTTAATCCTAAATCTTTGGCTCTAATGTTCATTCTTTTTACGAATTGTTCTTCACTACCAGATACGCGTTCTGCTAAGGCTACCACGGCATCATTTCCTGATGCTATTGCTACTCCTTTTAATAAATCTTCTACTGTCATTTTTTCGCCAACTTTTAGAAAGATTTGACTTCCTCCCATACTTGATGCTTTCTCTGATGTTGTTATCATTTCATTCCATTTTAAATTACCATTTTCTATTTCTTCCATAATAAGAAGCATACTCATCATTTTGGTCATTGATGCTGGAGCTAATTTTTCATCTTTATTTTTTTGAAATAGTATTTCTCCAGTTGATGCTTCAATCATAATAGCACTCTTTGCATTAGGAGCTAAATCTTCTGTTTCTTCAGCTTTTACTAAAGGAATAGATATAAGCAAAAGTAAAAGTATTAATATTTTTTTCATTTAAATCACCTAGTAAAAACTATGCTTTTATATTATAAAATATTAATACTTATCTTTTATTTATTCTTACAAATGTCTTCTTGTATTTGTTCCATTCCTAATTTATCTGTTTCTTTTACTTCTAGCAATACTTTTAGTCTATTATCACTTCTAATAGCATTATTAAAACTAAAATAACTTAATACATCATCTATATTATTTATTTTTTTGTTAGTAGTTCCTTTTAATGTATAAGTAAATTCATAATATTTATTTACTTCTAATTTTTTCTTTAATTCACTAGTTATTATATGAGAATAGGCACTATGTGTTAAATATTGATCTACTACTACATAAGACATTTCTGGTACTTCTGCTATATAGCCATCTAATAGGTCTACTACTCTATATGTCTTTGTAAATGAGCAATCATAATATACTTCTTTAGTATTTGTGGTATTATCTGTTGCTTCTTCTTTTACATTATCTTTTTCTTTAGTTAATTTGTCATTTTCATATTGTAAATATATATTGCAGCCCATTAGTCCTAATATGACTACTATACATATTAATAATAATCTTTTATCTTTATTCATATATCCTCCTATTTCTACTTATAATATAGCATATTAGATAATATTATGCAATATAATTTAAAAAATTAGGTGTATGTTATAACAAAAAATGAATACTTGAGTAAAATATATTAGATATCGAAAAGGAGGTATTTTTATGTATTATTATGGTGGATATTCTGGAGGATATAATACTGGTAGTTCTTGTGGATGTTCTAATGCTATGAATTATTCTTATCCTAGTTATGGCTATGGTTATGGTAACTATGGTTATGGTAGTAATGCCGCTATTGTACTAGTATTATTTATCTTACTTGTTATTATAATTGGTACTAGATTAGCAGCTTAATATAAGGGATTATTTCCCTTTTTTTCTTTAACACTTTCATTTTTTATAATTTTATGATAAAATATTAGAAGTTAAAGAAAGGGATGAAGTATATGCTTAGAACTAAAGATATTTTAGATGAAAAAGATCCTAGAGTTAGGGCTAAAAATACTGATGTTGATTTTCCATTAAATGATGAATATAAAGATATTATACCAGAAATGTTAAAACATTTAAGATATTCACAAATTGAAAAATTATCTAAAAAATATGATTTAAGACCTGGTATGGGACTTGCTGCTCCACAACTCGGTATTAATAAGAATTTCTTTGTTGTATGTTATGAAGTTAGGGATGGGGTATTTGATGATTATATTTTAATTAATCCAAAAGTTATTTCTTATTCAGAAGAAATGATTTATGCTGGTGAAGGTGAAGGATGTCTTAGTGTTAATAGAGAGGTGGAAGGTATTGTTCCAAGACATGCTAGAATTACAGTTGAAGCTTATGATTTGGATGGTAATAAACGTAAATATCGTGTTAGAGAGGATTTAGCTATTGCTTTTCAGCATGAACTCGATCATTTAAATGGTATTTTATTTGTTGATTATATTGATCCTAATGATCCTTATAAGAATGCTGATTTATATAGAGAAATATAAAAAATATGTCTAATAATGACATATTTTTTTTATTTTCTTTTTACTAATTAAATATTCTTTATCTTCTTCATTTATATCTAAATTATTAAATAATACATAGTTATATACTTCTTTGGTTACTACCCCTAATAAATCTTTTCTATTTCCATAATAGATAATGTTATTTAAACTGGTAGGTACTTCTAACCTATCTGTAAAGCTTAAGTTTATTCCATTTGGATAATAGAAGTTGTTTCCTACTATAAAAGGACTATTTATATTATGTAATGTCTCTAATATTTTGAATAGATGTCCTATTTCTAAAATTGTATCATTGGTTAATGAAGATATTTTATTTTTCTCAGCCAATATTAATATTTTTCCATCTTCAGGAGTCCAATTTCTTTCTTTTTCCTCTATAGTAGCGGCTCCATATTCTCTTGTATACAATCTTTTTATTTCATAAGAATCACCTATCAATGATTGTATTAATTCTATAGTATTTTCCCAAGGTTCTTTTTTCATAATTATTTTACTAATAAATATATAATTACTGCTATTACAATTAAGACTATAGAAGATAAGATTATTAAAGCTCTTTTACTTATATTTAAGAAACCATTTTTATTCATACTATTAAGTAAGTTTATCTTAAACATATCTCTTTCGGCATGAGACTTAGATACCATAACACCTTTATAGGTAGTAAGTTCTTTTTGATGGCCTTCAGATAATATTTCTTCAGGAGTTATAGTATCTAACATTATTAGTTTTTGATTTTCATATAAAGTATAATGTAAAACTATATCTCCATGTACTTTAGAAAACATTCTATCAGTAGGAAGTTTTAATTCATATTTTACTATACCTTCTTTACTATTTTTTGATACTACTACTCCTTGAAAGTTACCATCACGAAGTGACGGTACATAATCAAATATTAACTTTTTATAGGCTAACATATTATATTTTTTTAATGATCTTTCTATTTTTTTAAATTCGTTTTCATTTAAATATTCAACAACATATGAATGCATTTTCTATCACCTATATTCATTTTACTACATTTTTGTTCTTTTTTAAATATACTTTACAAAAAAAAATGAACTATTTGTCATTTTTCTTAATTTTGCTTTTTATTCTTGTTATTTTTTTATCATAATTATCTCTATTAGTGTCATAATCAAAGAATTCTAATGTTTTATTAAAGTCTTTGATTGGTAACATTGCTACTGGATGGAATATAAAGCTTTCTTTTATTGATTGGTAGTAGAGACTTACTGGTTTTTGATTTTTATTTATTTCGATATAAGATTTTATTTCTTCTAACTTTTCTTTAAGTTGCTTTAACTGGAATAATCCTTTTTCTAAATTTATTTCTCCAGCAGAAATTTGTTTACTTATTAATACTATTTTTTCTTTGGTTTCAGCAAGGATATCGGTATATTCTTCATTTATTGTTGACCTTTTTTTAGGATTATATAATATATCTAATAGTTCTTCTAATGCTTCATTATCGTCATCTAATATTCTTTCGATTAATATGGCTTCAATTGGATATACTAATTCATCATATTCTACTAAATATTCTTCTAAATCGGGGTCGTAACCTCGGCCTTCTTTTATACCTATTTTTTTACTAGTATAATTTATTGTTCTTTCATCATAACACTTTCTATATATAGTTGTAGTTTTATATTTATAATGTTTTTTCTCACTACAATTTAGTATTATTTCTCTTTTTAATTCTTCTAATCTTTCTTTTTTTAATTCTACTTTATTTTTTTCTATATAAGGATCTCTTACTGCTCCTATTAATTGATAATGTATCATATTACTCCTCCATTTTTCTTGTTTGCACTATTAATTACAATATAATTGTCAAGCAAATAATATTATATCATAAATTAGAATAATAGCAATAATATTCTTGCAATTATGGTTTTTATGCTATATAATAAAGATACTTAAGGAGGTTTTTATATATGAAAAACATTTTATATGATGGTAATTTGGAGGATGATATTTATTATTTAGATAATAAATTTAGTTTTAAGAAAGAATTTGTTTTTTTAACATTAATTTATATCTTAGTAGCAGGAGTTTTTGATGTTGTTTGTATTAAATTAGGAATTATTCCTTTTAATTTAGAAAGTATTCTTATTAGTTCTGGTATAGAATTATTTTGTGGGACTATAATTAACTTAACAACTACTTTAAAAAGATTAAATACTTATAAAAAGAATGCTAACAATGCCAAGAGAAATGTATCTAGTCTAATTAACGAGCTTGAAAATAATAATATATCTGTTACTAAAGAAAGAATTGTTGATAGTGAAATGACTGAAGAGGTTACTAAGAGTGTTACTTCTGGTGATAAAGGTGAAGTTTTATCAAAGAAGGAAATTATTACTAAATACTTTTATTTATTAGATAAGGATGATAAAATTAAAGTACTTAAACAAATAGAAGAATATATTAAAAGTAATAAGAAAAAAACTTCAAGTATTTCTTTAGATTTACTTGAAGATGATGATTTAAAAAAGCATGAATTACCGGTATATAAAACTTTAATAAAGAAAAAGCAAGACTGATCTTGCTTCTTTTTTATAAATGATTTTCAAATAAAGGAAGTATTTTCTTTAATGATGATGTTCCTGTTACTTCACTTATTACTTTATTACCTGATGATTCTATAATGGTAACTAATTTATAATTATTTTCAATATCTGTTCTTGATTCATTTAATTTTGCTATATAATAATATTCAATATTTTCATAATTTACTTTATCTAATACTAAATATTCTTCTTCATTTTCTAGTATAATTACTTTATCTATATCTATCATAATTCACCTCTTTTTATTCTAAATCGGGAAAGCCAAAATTGTCTTTTGTGTTAGAAAAGTTTTTATTATTAATTGGAATATTTATGTTAGGAAAGTCTTTTGTTTCTAATTTTGAATCAGATACTGGTATCCAAAACATATTATTTGTATTTTCTAAATTAATTTTGTTAATTTCTTCATCTTTTATTGGCTCCTCTTTAGCCTGTTCTACTACAGGAATAGTCCATACTGGGTTTTCTTCTTTTGGTTCTTTTACTGGTTCTATCTCTTCAGTAGGCATAGTCCATATTGGCTCTGGTGTTATATTATTTGTTTCCGGTACTATATCTTCTTTAACTGGCTGTTTTGGTTCTTCCGTAATGCTCTCATTAGTAGAAGGAGTTTCCTCTACTTTTTCTTCTGGCTTCATATCTTTGGTTAATTCATCAAAGAGATTAATTTTAGGTTTGGGATTTAATTTTCTATTAACTGTTTCTCTGACACTTTCACCTTTTAATTTTGCAAGGCCAATATTTAATGTTTTTGGATAATCTATTACTTCTTTAATGCGATATGGATCTATGGTATCATTTACTATGTCTTCAAGTACTTCTTCTTTTGGGGCATCTTCTTCAGGTATTTCTTCTGAAACTTCTTCTGGTATTTCTTCAGCCTCTTCTTCTGTATCATAAGTATCAATTATTCCATATTCTCTTAGAATAGTTAATATTTCATAAGAATTATTTATTTCTTCTAATTCTTCTAAGCGTTCTTCTTTAAATTTTATTCTACTTGTATAGTTAACTATATTTTCTAATACTTCTTTTTCACTATTTAAAGTATCTTTTTGTTCTAATAATAGATTTTCAAAATCTAATAATTCGTTATTATCTTCTGTATGTAATTTATTTTTTAAGTGATTGTTTTCTTCAATTAAATCTTCTAATTTATTTCTTTTGGCTATGATTCTATCAAAGTCTTCTTCATAAGCTATTACTAGTTCATATATTTTTAGAATTATTTCTCTATTTTTCCAAATATAATAGTTCTTTTCGGCATCTTCTATATATGATGTATAATCATCATCAGTACCACTATTCATTAGGCTTTTTACACTATCTAGAGTTACTTCTAATGTTTCTTCATTTTCTCTTACTTTATCTTCAACTGTAGATAATTCTATATTATAATTATCTTCATTTATTTTAGTAAAATATTCATCATTTTTTATTGATGTCATTAATGAAGAATATATGTTATCTTCCATGACTTTATTTTTTTCTGTGTATTCTTCTTTTTCTTTTTCTAATTCTATTAAGGAATTTTTTAGTTTAGATATACTAGTAGTTAATTCATCTATTTCTGACTTTGTAGTTAGATATTTGGTTATTGTATCTAATCTTGTTTTCTTTTCTTCTAATTCGTCTTCTGATACTACTAATTGAAAGCCATCTATATACTTACCAGTAGAGTTATAGAAGTGTTCTTCTAGTTCTCTTCTTTTATCTAAACGTTCTTCTAGTAATTTTATTAATCTTTTTAATCTTGTTTCTTCTTTTTCTAATGTAACCTCAGGTGATATTAAATTTCTAATTTCTTTTTCAAATTCTTTATTATAGATGGAATCTATTTTTTTGGCATATTTTTCATAATTATCAATTACATCACTTGGAGTCTTAATATTTCTTTCTTTATCTAGTTTAATTCTCATTTCAAATATTTTACATAGATTTTCAAAAGATTTTATAGAGTTTCCTTCCATAATACTTCACCCTCTTTCTTTTTTAAATCTGGAAATGATATGTTATCATTATTATTAATTATTTCTGGTTTTAATTTATTATTACCTATTACTGGTATTTTATTATTATTTTTAGATGTATCAGTAGTCTTCCATATTATATTACTATTATTTTCTAAGATGTCATATATACTTGAGGCTTTTTTAGATACTTCAGCAGTTTCTTTTGGAATTGGTTCGGGTACTTCTATTTTTTTAGGTACTTCTTCTTCTTTAAATAAATCTATAGTTTCTTCTTTAGGAGGTTCTTCTTTTACTTCTTCTTTAGGTTTTGCTATTTCTTTATTTTCTGAAACGTCCATATTCCAAAGTGGTAATTCTTCTTTAACTGTATTTTTTATTTCTTCTTTAACAGTTTTATTAGGAGTTATCTTTGTATTTTCAAATAATTCGTCAGTATCAAAATCATTAGTCATAATGTCTTCTAATGTTTTATTTTTAAGTGGATTTTTTATTTCTTCTTTTTCTTTGGTTTCTTCTATTTTAGGTAATATTTTTTCATATTCTTTACTAATATTTTTTTCTGTTTCATTAGTTTCTTTTTTGATAACGGTTTCATCTTGAAGTTTTTTCATTTTTTCTGCTACGGCTAATTGTTCTTTAAGTCTTGCTTCTTCAATTAGTTTTTGTCTTCTTACTCTGGCAGCCTCTATTTTTTGTTCTTCAGCTATCTTTTTTTGTCTTTCTACTTGTTCTTCTTGTCTAGCTTTCTTTACTTGTTCTTCACGATATCTATTTTCGTTTTTAACTAATTCTTCTAAAACGTCTTTGAATTCTTTTGAATTATTTTCTTCATCTATATCATATAGTTTTTTATTTCTTTTATTTCTTTCTTCTTTTAGAAATTCATAATTTTTTATATCATTACCCTCTAATTTTATTGTATTATATTGTTTAGAAAGTTCACTATTTATTTCTTTATATAATTCAGTAGAAGTTATATTTTTTAATATGGTATCAATGTTTTCTCTCTTATCTAATAACTCATCGTAATTAGAAGTCTTTTGATCAAATATATTAATTAAATTAATGATATTTATGTCTTCATTATATTTTAAATATGATGTATTAACTTCGTTATACATATTATTACATTCTAAAATATATTCTGGTTCTCCTAATTCATTAGCACTCTTTAAATTATCTTTAGCAAGAGCTAGTGCATACTTAAATTCTGAATGTTTTTTAGATATTTCTTCACGATGTTCTACTAATTTATATAGTCCTAATTTATCTAGAGATTTATCTAATAAATTTATCATTTTCTTTTCTAGACTTTCATTTAATCTTGTATTTGCTTTTACATTTCTAGATGCTTCACTAATCTTTATATCTAGTACTTTCATTTCTTTAATTAATTCTTCTTGTTCTTTTTTATTTTCTTCATATTTTTCAATTATGTCTAATCTTCTTTTATATGTAGATAGTTTATCTTCTCCTAAGAAAGATGTAAGTTCTACTAATGAACCAGTAATTTTTTTATGTTCATTCTTTCTCTTATTTAGATATTCTTTTCGATCATTAATTAAAGTTATTATACTTCTAAGTCTAGTTTTTTCTTCATCAAGAAATTTTGTTTTTTTACTAAGTAACATTAGATATTCTTCTTCATATTCTGTATTTGTATCTAATAGTATTTGTTTTTCTATTTTATCTAATTGATCACATATTCTTTCTTTTTGAATTTCATCATTAGTTAAATTTAGACTATTTTGAAACATATCATATTGTTTTAATCTTCTTACTACTTCTCTACTTGTATAGTTCACACTAAACCACCTCTAGTATAATTATAATTTTTTTTATACTTTTTGTCAATTAATATACATTATTTTACATTATTTATTTCTTCTTAAGCCATAGTCTTAAGAAGTTTCTTAAAGCCTATTTATAGTCTTTAAGAAAAAAATTTATTATATGTATTAAACATTAATTAAGTATATATATTATGCTTATGTATGATAGATATGGATGATATATTAGTTTAAGACTTATTTATAAGGCTTAAACTAACACTGGAAGACGATAGACTGAAAGTGAAGAAAATAATAAATAATATTACATATTTTTACCATAATAATAAAGAGGTGTGATATGAATACTAAAATAATAAATAAATTAAAAGAAGAAACTAATAATAGTTCTTATATTGTATATAGAGAAAAATATATAAATAATATTAAAATAGATATAATATATAACGAGGTATTAACTGATCAAGATAAAATGTCTAACTTTATTTATAGAAGTTTAGATCATATAGAAAAAATATATCAAGAAAAAGAACTATTATATGATGTTATAAAAAATAATATTAGTAATATTAAAATAAAAGAAATAAATAACTATCAAGATATTTGTAAATATTTAAATAATGGGTTTGTAATACTTCTAATTGAAGATGACTATTCACTTGCGTTAGAAGTAAAAAAGAATCTAACTAGAAGTATTGAAAAACCTATGACAGAGACCACTATCAGAGGGGCTATGGATTCTTTTACTGAGAATATTGAAACTAATATTGGTCTAATTAAAAGAAGATTAAAAACTAATAAATTATGGAATGAAGATATGGAATTAGGTAAATATACTAAAAATAAGATAAGTATTCTAACTATTAAAGGATTAACTGATTCTAAAATTAAAGATAATATTATTAATAAGTTAAATAGTCTTGAGATTGATGGAGTTACTGATACTGGTACTTTGAAACATCTAATAGATAATGAAACTAAAACTATTTTTCCTACTTCTATTACTACTGAAAGACCAGATAAAGTAGTATCTTCCCTACTTCGTGGTAAAACAGTTATTATAATTGATAACTGTCCATTTGTTTTAATTATGCCGGTTGATATTAATGATTTTTTTCTATCTCAAGATGATAAGGACTCTAATTATATAAATAATTCACTAACTAGAATATTAAGATATCTTGCTTTTTCTATAACGGTATTAACTCCTGGTATATATATTGCTTTGACTACCTTCAATCAAGAAATGATTCCTCTAGAACTACTTACTAGTTTTGCTTCTCAAAGAAGTACTGTTCCTTTTCCGGCTTTCTTTGAGGCACTACTTATGTTTGTATCTTTTGAAATATTAAGAGAGAGTGATTATAGAATTCCTAATGTATCTAATTCAGCCCTATCCATTGTTGGTGCTTTAATATTAGGAGAAGCTGCGGTTAACGCTGGTATTGTATCTCCTATTATGATTATAATAGTGGCTATTACTGCGATTAGTGCTTTAGTAATAGTAGAACCAGAACTATCAAATGCTATTAAATGGTATCGTATTCTCTTCATGCTAGGAGGTACTACGATTGGTATCTTTGGTATATTTATTGTATTCATAATATTTACCACTAATCTATGTAGTATTAATTCTTATGGTAAATCTTTTACTATGCCATTTACTCCTATTAATAGTGATATAAAAAATAGTATTATTAAATTTCCTTTGCTTAAAAGAAATAAAAGAAATAAATATTTAACTAATAATATTATTAGGGAGGTCAGTTATGAAAAGAATTAAATTTTTAATATTATTATTACCTCTATTAAGTGGCTGCTACAACTATAGAGAACTTAATGAACTAGGTATTACTACTGCTGTTAGCATTGATTATAAAGATAATAACTTTTATGTAATAGCAGAAGTAATAAATCCTATTAAACAGCAAGATGCTTCTAGTAGTAATAATTCTCCATTTGTAAATTATAATAGTTCATCTTCTTCGCTTCAAGATGCCTTTCGTAAAGTAGTTTTAGAGTCTCCTAGACAGTTATATGCTGCTCAGTTAGAAATTATTGTCTTAAGTGAAGAAGTAGTAAATAATCATCTTGAGGAAGTATTAGAATATTTTGCAAGAGACCCTGAATCTAGAACTGAAATTAAAATAATTGTTGCTAAAACTGAAGATAGTACTAAAGCTATTACTCTTCAAACGCTTCTTACTAGTTTATCTTCATCAAATATAATAAAATCATTAGATTTACAAAGTAAAGTACTAGGAATGGATTATCCTGTAACTTTAAATGAATTATTAAATATGTATATTGACCCTTATTTGGAAGTAGTTCTTCCTTCAATGACTCTATATGGTAATTATGAAATAGGAGATGAAAAAGAAAACATTACAACTTCTTCTCCTAAAGCAATAGTGAAAATAGATGGAAGTACTATTACTAAAGATAATAAAATATTAGGTTATTTAGATTTAGAAGAATCAAAAATATTAAATTTGATTAATGGTAAATTAAAAGAAACTATTATTAAAATGAATTATTATGATGGTTATATAATATTTGAACCTAATAGAATAAAAGTATCAAGAGAATTAGATATCAAAAATAACATTATTAAAATAAATATATCAGGTTATTCTAAAACTAAAGAAATACAAAGTAATATCAATCTCAAAGATCCAAAAGAAGTAGAAAAATTAAATAAAGCTTTAAATATGGAATTAGAAAAAAAAATAACTGATACTTTTAATAGTATTAGAGAAAAATATAGTACTGATGTCTTTGGCTTTCAAGAATTATATTATCGTACTAATTATAAATATTTTAAAAAAAATTGTACTAACTGGTATGAAGATATATATCCTAAAATTAAATTAGAAGTTAAAGCTAATGTAAGATTATATGAAAAAGGTAGTACTCTAGGAGGATTAAGATATGAAAGAAAAAATAAATAATATAGAATTTTCTAGTACTCTATTTCTAATATTATTTTCTTGTACTTTAGGTATTGCTCCATATATAACTATTAAAATAGCCGGTATTGACTCATATATTGGTGTTATAATAGGAAGTATAATTGGTCTAATACCTCTCTTTATATTTATATATATCTTTAATTATGAAATAGATAAACCAATCTGTCAGAA
>ERZ827108.3538-NODE-3538-length-12970-cov-11.534727_pt1 | contig 12970 bp, 10 predicted proteins | sample MGYA00519921_ERZ827108 | MGnify/ENA primary metagenome ERZ827108 (study PRJEB31778, sample SAMEA3449258) | human gut metagenome | biome: human gut; feature: human-associated habitat; material: faeces | place: United Kingdom | collected 2010/2012 ... | reverse complement strand
TGAAGCGTATGCACTTTTCTATTATCTCGCCGAGCCTGCGCCCCGCCGCCTTGGGCGCGGGGTAATCGTCCCCGCCCATGCGGCGCAGCTGCGCGTCGCGGCACTCGTCCTCCAGCGGAAGATGCCCGCCGCTGACGGCGTAGTACATCAGCATGCCGACGGAATAGACGTCGGACGCGGCGGAGAGCTGACCGTTCCAGTACAGCTCCGGCGCGATGAACTTGAGCTCCTCGCCCTCCCAGGGGCTTTTTCCGGCAGGGCCGATGGCGATGCCGCCGTTATCGTCAACGCTTATGTTGCTCGGGTATATACCGCCGCGGCGGCCTCTTGAGCCGACCTCCGCCACGACCTTGCGGCAGAGCGCGGAGACGAACTCACAGAGCTCCTGCCGATCCATTTTTGTCACTTTCAGACCCAGTGCTCTCTCCGGGTCAAATACCGGGTTTGCCATGCTTATCCTCCTGTATAGACTGTATAAGTCAAGTACGCAATGCCGATACTTGGGCATTTGTACGCTCTATGTCCTGTTACATTATCGTAGCACAGCGGCAGTTTTATGTCAACTAAAAATCGCCTGTCAGGTATATTTTTCCATATCGTCCGACAGCTTGTTTATATCCCTGACAAAGCCCTGAAGCACCTTGTTCGGCTTCCCCTCCATGCCCTTGCAGATACGCAGCAGGCGCTCCGCCGCGGCGATGAGCTCGGACACAAGGCGGCTCGCCTTGGAGACAATGGGCTTCTTCTCTATCGGCTTCGGCTCGGCAACGTAGTCGAACTCGCCGCGCAGCAGGTCAAAGCGGGTGCCGCTGTAGGGCGCGAAGGCCTTGTAGCCCTGCTCGTCATTGAGGCAGGCGGTGAAGCTGTCGGCGGAATCCGGGTCGCCGTGGTTTACGAAGACGAGCTTCGGCTTCTTTTCAAAGCCGTGCAGCCAGCCGAGAAGGCCGTTCTTGTCAGCGTGGCCGCTTACGCCGGGCAGCACACTTATCGAGGCGCACACCTCGATATCCTCGTTGAAGAGCTTGACCTTCTTTGCCCCGTCTATGAGCGCCCGGCCGGGGGTGCCGACGGCCTGATAGCCCACGAACAGCACCCGGCACTCCGGACGCCAGAGGTTATGCTTGAGGTGGTGGCGCACACGGCCCGCGTCGCACATGCCGCTTGCGGAGATGATGACCTTCGGCGTCTTATCCTCGTTTATCGCGACCGAGTCCTCTTTCGATACCGAGAGCTTGAGGCCGGGGAACATGAGCGGGTTCACGCCCGAGCGGATGACCGCCTGCATCTCCTCGTCGACAAATTCAGTGTCGCACTGGAGGAACACCGTCGTCGCCTCGATGGCGAGGGGGCTGTCCACATAGACGGGGAAGCCGGCGTGTCCGTGTACAAGGCCGCGCTCCTTTATCTCGCGTATGAAGTACAGGATCTCCTGTGTGCGGCCGACGGCAAAGGAGGGGATAATGAGGTTCCCGCCGGCGTCGAGCGTCGACTGGATGAGCTTTGCAAGCTCGGAGACGTAGTCCGCGCGCTCGGCGGAGTGCAGCCTGTCGCCGTAGGTGGATTCTATCACGAGATAGTCCGCGCTCTTAACATGCTGCGGGTCGCGGAGGATGGGCTGGTTGAGGTTGCCGATATCGCCGCTGAAGCAGATGCAGCGCTCCTCGCCGTTTTCGTGCAGCCATACCTCTATTGCCGCCGAGCCGAGCAGGTGCCCGACGTCGGTCAGGCGGATGGACACGCAGTCATTGACCTGAATTATCTTGTTGTACCCGCAGGGGATCATTCTCCCCATTATGCCCGCGACGTCGTCAAGGTCGTATACCGGCTCGACCGGCGCGCCGCCCGCGCGCATGGCCTTGCGGGATTTCCACTCGGCCTCCTGCATCTGGATGTTCGCCGAGTCGCGCAGCATTATGTCGCACAGCTGGCAGGTCGCGGCGCTGGCGTATACCGAGCCGCGGAAGCCCTGCTTATAGAGCGCGGGCAGCATCCCGGAGTGGTCGATGTGCGCATGGGTCAGCAGCACGAAATCCAGCTCGCCCGGGGCGACGGGCAGGGGAGCATTCTCATAGAGGTTCCTGCCCTGCTCCATGCCGTAATCGACAATGCCCTTCTTGTCGCCGACTTCGATATAAGTGCAGCTGCCGGTCACTTCATGCGCGGCGCCTATAAAAGTTATCTTCATAGCCTGTCCTTCTTTCTTATATGTAGACGTGTAATATAACTATATTTTACACCAGTACCAAGACCGGTGCAAGAAATAAAAATTCATATTCCATAACCGGATAAATTTTTGGAAAATGCTCTTGACAAGTTACCGTTCGGTAACCAAAAGGAGAACGGGACTATGGCGGAGGACACAAAGGATCGCATATTGGAGACGGCGCTGCCGAGGTGGGGGAGTATATCTCCGCGGGTGCGGAGGTCATCTATATGGGCTGGATCATGGCCGGCTCCGTCAAGGGTTATGCCGCCGCGGCGCGGCAGCGAAGATCGTGACGATGGAGCTTGCGAGGTTATTTATGAGATAAGACGAATAAACAAGACATCCCCGCTGTCCAACGGACAGCGGGGATAGTTCATTCTATTCTATATTATATAGTACATCGCTTACGCCTGTTCGGCGGCGTTCTTTCTGACAACGCTGCGGATGACGAACAGAGTGCCGATGGTCATCGCGATGCCGATGATAAGGCAGATCACTGCGTTGCGGATGAAGCCCGCAAGGATGAAGTTCACAAAGCAGATCGCCGCGACGGTCAGTGCGTAGGGCAGCTGAGTGCTGACGTGCTCGATGTGGTTGCAGTTTGCACCGGCAGAGGCCATGATGGTCGTGTCAGAGATGGGGGAGCAGTGGTCGCCGCAGACAGCGCCGGCAAGGCACGCAGAGATACCGATCATGAGCAGGTCGGGAGCGTCAGCAAAGACGGGGAGTACAATGGGGATCAGGATGCCGAAGGTGCCCCAGCTGGTGCCGGTGGCGAAAGCCAGACCGACAGCGACGAGGAAGATGATCGCCGGGAGCATGGAGAACAGGCCGTCAGCCGCACCCTGAACGAGACCCGCAACGTAATCGGCAGCGCCGAGGAGACCGGTCATGTTCTTGAGGGTGAGCGCGAAAGTGAGGATGAGCAGTGCGGGGACCATCGCAACAAAGCCCTTGGTGATGCAGCCGGTAGCGTCCTTGAAGGTGATAACACGGCGCAGGAGCAGATACGCGAAGGTGATGAGCAGAGCAATGATGCAGCCCCAAGGCAGACCGACGGAAGCGCTGGTGTTCGCGAAGGAATCAACAAGACCTGCGCCGTCCCAGAAGCCGCCGACATACATCAGGCCGACAATGCAGAATATAATAAGTACGATAACGGGAATGAGCATATCCCAGATGCAGGCGTTCTCAACGTGATTCTCTTCATCGTTGCCGAGGGAACCGAGCTCGCCCTGAAGCGCCTTCAGTTCGGCCATGGCCATGGGGCCGTAATCGAAACCCATGACGGTGATGGCGATGACGAACACGATGGTCAGCAGGGAATAGAAGTTATAAGGAATAGCCTGAACGAAAAGCTGGATACCGGAAATGCCGGTGTTAAGATCCTGCGCGGTGGTCGCAACGGCAGCTGCCCAGGAGGACACGGGGGCGATCATGCATATAGGCGCGGCAGTTGCGTCAATAATATATGCGAGCTTTGCGCGGGAGACGTTGTGGCTGTCGGTAACGGGACGCATGACGGAGCCGACGGTCAGGCAGTTGAAATAGTCGTCAACGAAGATGAGCACACCGAGGAAGAAGGTTGCGATTATCGCACCGGCGCGGGTGTGAACATGCTGCGCAGCCCAGCGGCCGAACGCGGCGGAGCCGCCGGCGGCGTTGATGAGCGCGACCATGATGCCCAGCAGAACGAGGAACATGAAGATACCTGCGTTGCCGCTGTCAGAAAGGGCGGCAATAAAGCCGTCATTGATCATAGTGTCGAGCGAGCCGACAAGATTGAAGCCGCCGACAAAAAGCGCGCCGACAACAATGCCGAGGAACAGAGACGAATAAGTCTCCTTGGTGATAAGGGCCAGAACGATGGCCACAATGGGAGGCACGAGTGCCCAGAAAGTACCGTACATCAGTTCTTTCCTCCTAAAAAAATAAAATCATGAACAGAGCAGATACTGTTCATGACCTCGAAAATAATCACCAAGGTGGCCTGACAGCTCTCCGCTTACGCGACAGTCCGCCGGATATTCTCCGACGACCCAGATATACCGGATCAGGAAGTCCGATACTCTTCGGCGGCTGCTCCTTTCGCCCCAACGGTTCCTGCCGTCTTTCAAGGGGGCTACTCTTAACATCCGCGCCTCTATCATGCTTTGTTCAATTGCCTGCATTATAGCACGCTTTCGGCGTATGTCAATAGAAATATACAAAAAAGTCAGATTTTTATACAATCCAAACGCCGGAAGCGGAATAACCCGCCTCCGTGCCGGAGGTAAAATGGACGCTTTCCTTGATTTTTCAATAGTCCCGGGCTCGGAGAGGGCGTTCGGACTCTTCTCCCCGCTGCATATCCTGTGGCTGCTGGCCGCGCTCATGGCGTGGCTTCTGATGTGCCGGAGCTATAAACACCGCTCCCCTGCCCGCCGCGTCCGTATGCGCCGCGTGACAGCGGGCGCGGCGCTCGCGATAGAGCTGCTGCGCTCACTGCTGCTGATGCTCGCGGGAGAATACGGCATAGGGCGGCTGCCGCTGCACCTGTGCGCGCTCGCGATATATATAAGCTTTCTCCACTCCCTGCGCGGCGGGGAGCTCACCGGGCAGTTCCTCTATGCCTTCTGCATGCCGGGGGCCGTGTGCGCGCTGCTCTTCCCGGATTGGAGCGCCTACCCCGCCTTTCACTTCATGAGCGTGAACTCCTTTACGCTGCACATCCTGCTCGTTGGATATACGCTGATGCTCGTCGCGGGCGGGGAGCTCCGCCCAGATACGCGCCGCGCCCCGGCCTGCCTCGGCATAATGCTGCTCATCGCGGTGCTGGTCTATATCTTTGACCGCCTGATGGGCACCAACTATATGTTTCTCAACTGGCCGTTGCCCGGCTCGCCGCTGGAGTGGTTCGCTTTTCTCGGCCGCCCCGGTTATCTGCTGGGCTATATCCCGCTCCTTGCCGCGGCATGGGCGGTGATATACGCACCGTTCGTAAAAAAACGCCGCGCCGGGTGAACCGGCGCGGCTTGATTTATTTGAATCACTTCTTATGATACAGCTTCTTCGCCTGATATCTCGGCTCGAAGGATATATTGACGCCGAGCTTCTTGAACATCTCCTCGTCGACGTGGGAGAGGATGACGGAGGAGTGCGCCTCGCAGCCCTTGAGGCTGTTGATCTGGTCGATCGCGTAGCCCGCCATCGGGTTCATGACCGAGCATATAGTCAGCGCGATCAGCATCTCATCCGTGTGCAGGCGCGGATTGTGGTTGCCGAGGTGCTCGACCTTGAGGTTCTGGATAGGCTCGATGACGCCCGGAGCGATAAGCTGCAGCGGCTTGTCTATCCCGGCGAGCTTCTTGAGAGCGTTCAGCAGGCAGGCCGAGGACGCGCCGAGCAGGGAGCTTGTCTTGCCGGTGATGATAGTCCCGTCGTTGAGCTCCAGTGCGACGGCGGGCGCGCCGGTCTCCTCCGCGCGGTCGAGCGCGGCCTTGACTACCGGGCGGTCCTCAATGGAGATACCGGCGGAGTTCATGATAAGCTCGATCTTGCGCAGCTCAGCAGCGTCGCTCAAGCCTTGACGCACGGCGCAGGCGGCGGCATAATAGCGGCGGATGATCTCCTGCTTTGACGCTTCGCAGCAGGCCTCGTCATCGGTGATGCAGTAGCCTGCCATGTTGACGCCCATGTCCGTCGGGCTCTTGTACGGGCTCTCGCCGTAGATGCGCTTGAAGATCGCTTCGAGCACGGGGAATATCTCAACGTCGCGGTTATAGTTGACGGTAGTGACGCCGTAGGCTTCGAGATGGAACGGGTCTATCATGTTCACATCGTCAAGGTCGGCGGTCGCAGCCTCGTATGCGAGGTTCACCGGGTGCTTGAGCGGGAGGTTCCAGACCGGGAAGGTCTCGAACTTCGCGTAGCCCGCGCTGATGCCGCGCTTGTGCTCATGGTAGAGCTGGCTCAGGCAGGTGGCCATCTTGCCGCTGCCGGGGCCGGGCGCCGTGACGACGACGAGTGAGCGCGTCGTCTCGATATATTCGTTCTTTCCGAAGCCCTCATCGGAGATTATGAGCGGGACATTCGAGGGATAGTCGGGGATGATATAGTGCAGATACACCGCGACGCCGAGCGCCTCAAGGCGCTTCTTGAACTGGTCGGCGATGGCCTGACCGCGGTAGTGCGTGATAACGACGCTGCCGATATAGAGCCCTATCCCGCGGAATGCGTCGATAAGGCGGAGCGTGTCGTCCTCATAGGTGATGCCGAGGTCGCCGCGGCGCTTGCTGCGCTCGATGTCGTCCGCGGATATGGCGATGACTATCTCCGCCTCGTCCTTCATCTCGAGCAGCATCTTCACCTTGCTGTCCGGCGCGAAGCCCGGCAGCACGCGGGATGCGTGGAAGTCGTCAAAGAGCTTGCCGCCGAACTCCAGATACAGCTTGCCGCCGAATTTGGAGATACGGTCGCGTATGTTCTGCGATTGCAGCTTTACGTATTTGTCGTTATCGAAGCCTATCCTGTTCATATGAAGATCCCTCTGTTCTCTCTCGGTGCAGCCCGGTAGTATTTTCGATGAAATATTTTAGCACACAAAAACAGACAGGACAAGATTATACTTTTTTTATTCACAAACTTGTGCTAATATATACCTTGAATTAGTATCTACATTTCTTTTTCAGGAAAGGCATACATAAATGGGAATTTTCAACAAGCTGTTCGGTAGCTATTCCGACCGTGAGCTCAAGCGCATCTACCCGATAGCAGACAAGATAGAAGCACTCTCCGATGAGTACGCCGCAAAATCCGATGAGGAGCTGCGCGCGAAGACCGATGAATTCAAGCAGCGCCTTGCCGGGGGCGAGACGCTGGACGATATCCTGCCCGAGGCCTACGCCACCGTGCGCGAGGCCGCGTGGCGCGTGCTCGGCATGCGCCCGTTCCGGGTGCAGCTCATCGGCGGCATCGTCCTGCATCAGGGGCGCATCGCCGAAATGAAGACCGGCGAAGGCAAAACGCTTGTCGCTGTGCTCCCGGCCTACCTCAATGCGCTGACCGGCGAGGGCGTCCACATCGTCACCGTGAACGACTACCTTGCCAAGCGCGACAGCGAATGGATGGGCAAGGTGCACCGCTTCCTCGGCCTGAGCGTCGGCCTTATCGTCCACGGCCTGAATAACGATGAGCGCCGCGAGGCCTATAACTGCGATATCACCTACGGCACGAACAACGAGATGGGCTTTGACTATCTGCGCGATAACATGGCGCTCTATAAGGAGAACATGGTTCAGCGCGGACATGCCTTCGCCATCGTCGACGAGGTCGACTCCATCCTCATCGATGAAGCCAGAACTCCGCTCATCATCTCCGGTCAGGGCGACGAGAGCACCGACCTTTACCGTCAGGCGGACGACTTCGTCAGCCGTCTGAAGAAGGTCGTCTACGCGAGCGTTGACGAGAAGGAGGAGGAGAGCGAGGATCTCGACGCGGACTATGTCGTCGACGAGAAGGCCAAGACCGCGACGCTCACCGCCCGCGGCATCGCCAAGGCAGAGCGCGCCTTCAACCTTGAAAACCTCGCCGATATCGAGAACGCCACGCTCTCGCACCATATAAATCAGGCGCTCAAGGCGCACGGCATAATGAAGCGCGACATTGACTATATCGTCAAGGACGGCGAGATAATCATCGTCGATGAGTTCACCGGCCGTCTCATGCTCGGCCGCCGCTACTCTGAGGGCCTGCATCAGGCGATCGAGGCCAAGGAGCACGTCGATGTCCAGAAGGAAAACAAGACCCTTGCGACCATAACCTTCCAGAATTACTTCCGTCTATACGGCAAGCTCTCCGGCATGACCGGTACTGCCGCGACCGAAGCTGAGGAGTTCAGCGCGATATACCAGCTCGATATCATCGAGATCCCGACAAACAAGCCCGTCATAAGGATCGACCACCCCGACGTTGTGTATAAGAACGACGTCGGCAAGAACCGCGCGATAATCGAGCAGATCGTAGAGTGCCACGAGAAGGGTCAGCCCGTTCTGGTCGGTACTATATCAATAGAAAAGAGCGAATATATCTCCTCCCTGCTCAAGCGCCGCGGTATCCCGCACACGGTGCTGAACGCCAAGTACCATGAAAAGGAAGCCGAGATCGTCGCTCAGGCCGGTAAGTTCGGCGCAGTTACGATAGCGACGAACATGGCAGGCCGCGGCACCGATATCACCCTCGGCGGCAACGCCGAGTTCATGGCCAAGGCCGACCTGCGCAAGGCAGGCTATGACGAGGCTACCATCGCCGAAGCCACCGGCTACGCCGAGACGGACGATGAGAACATCCTCGCCGCGCGCGCACTTTTTGCCGAGCGCATGAAGGTACACAAGGCTGAGACGGACGCGGAGGCCGAAAAGGTGCGCGCCGTCGGCGGCCTGTTCATCCTCGGCACCGAGCGCCACGAGTCCCGCCGTATCGATAACCAGCTGCGCGGCCGTGCCGGCCGTCAGGGCGACCCCGGCGAGAGCCGCTTCTACCTTGCGCTGACGGACGATGTCATGCGTCTCTTCGGCTCCGACAGGCTCACCGGCCTTATGGACACGATGAAGGTCGATGAGGACACCCCGCTTGACCATAAGATGCTCTCCAACGCTATCGAGCAGGCGCAGCGCACGGTCGAGAGCCGCAACTTCCAGACCCGTAAGAGCGTCCTCGAATACGACGATGTCATGAACCAGCAGCGCAACATCATCTACGGCGAGCGCCGCAAGGTGCTTGACGGCGAGGATATCCACGCGCAGATCATGGGTATGATAAAGGAGTTCGTCTCCTCCACCGTGGCCGACGGCCTTGCCGGGGGCGTGGCGGAGAACCAGACCCAGCTCGATAACGCTCTCCAGCCCTTTGAGAAGCTCTTCATGCGCCGCGGCACGTTTAAGATAGAGCAGTTCGGCGGCAGTGTGCATAATGATAAGCTCAGCGAAGCTGTGAACGAGTTTGCCGAAAAGGTCTATGCCGCAAAGGAAGAGGCCTTCGGCGAGGGGCCGAACGGCCTGCCGCTGATGCGCGAGATAGAGCGCGTTATAATGCTGCGCGTCGTCGATGAATACTGGATGGATCATATCGACGCGATGGCCGAGCTCAAGCGCGGCATCGGTCTGCGCGGCTACGGCTCGGTCAAGCCCATCGATGCCTATAAGCAGGAGGGCTTCGACATGTTCGAGGCCATGGTGCGCGGCATACGCGAGGAGACGGTGCGCCGTCTGTTCATCGTGCAGGTGCGCAAGGAGCAGGCCATCGAGCGCAAGGCCGTCTCGAAGAACGCGGCGGCAAACGTCGGCGGCGAGCCGGTGAAGAAGCAGCCCGTCAAAAAGGTGCCGAAGCCCGGGCGCAACGATCCCTGCCCCTGCGGCAAGATGAAGGCCGACGGCTCCCGCAGACTTAAATACAAAGAGTGCTGCGGCAGAAACGAGTAACGAAAACAAAGACAAAGCAAATGCTTTGTCTTTGATAGGAGACTTCCATGTCCTTTACAGAGAATAACCATAACGGGCTCATCTATATGAGCTCGGATAAGATCGGCGCGCGCCACGCGTTTACCACGCGCTATGGCGGCGTGAGCACGGGGATATTTTCCTCGCTGAACCTCGGCTCCAACCGGGGCGACGATCCCGAGGCCGTGCGCGAAAACTACCGCCGCGTGTGTGAGCTTATGGGTGTCGGCATCGACGATATGGCCGTGACGCAGCAGGTACACAAGGCCGATGTGCGCATCGTCACCTCGGCGGATAAGCACGTGTGCATGTCGCATGTACCCTATGAGGCCGACGGCATCGTCACTTCTGAGCGCGGCCTGCCTATAATGTGCATGGTGGCCGACTGCGTGCCCGTGCTGCTCTATGACGGGGAGCACTCCGCCGCCGGGGCGATCCACTGCGGCTGGCGCAGCTCCGTCGGGGACATCCTCAGGAACGCGCTCGACGCGATGGCGTCTCTCGGCGCGAAAGCGCAGAGCGTCCACGCCGCGATAGGCCCCTCGATAGGCCGCTGCTGCTTTGAGACTGACGACGATGTCCCTCGGGCGATAGAGCGCTACCTTTCCGGGGACACGGACGGCCTGTTCGACCGCCGCCCCGGCGGCAAGACGATGGTCGACCTGCGCGCAGCAAACGCGCGGCGGCTCATTCAGCTCGGCGTCCTGCCGGAGAACATTGACATTTCGGATGAATGCACCTACTGCCGCCATGACAAATACTGGTCGCACCGCTATACCCACGGGCAGCGGGGCAGTCAGGCGGCGCTGATAGTCCTGGACTGAGGAGATGACCATGAGAAAGAAAAAGAGACTGTGCGCGCTGCTGCTGTGCATGGCGATGCTGCTCGGCTGCACCGGCTGCGGCAGCAGTACGAGCAGAGGCAATAACCCGAACGACCTTGTGTCTACCGCCGGTAAGGACGTGACCCGCGCCGCCGCGGCGGATAATGTGTTCTCCCTCAACTGCAATAACGACTACAGCTTCAACCCCCTGATCGCGACGAACCACTCAAACCAGCTCGTGTGCAGCCTTGTGTATGAGAACATGGTCGAGCTCGACAACAGCTTTGAGGTCATCCCGAACCTGCTGACGAGCTGGATCTGCAACGAGGAGGCCACCTACTGGACCTTCGAGATCGCCGAGGGGCACTATTTCAGCGACGGTACGCCCGTCACCGGGCGCGACCTGCGCTATTCGCTCGACGCCGCGATAAACTCCGACCGTTTCCGCGGCCGCTTCGCGAGCTATCAGGGCTCCGGCTATGACGATACCCGCTTCTATGTCTCTCTCGGCATTGGCGACACGCAGTTTGTAAAGCTGCTGAATATCCCCATCGTCAAATACGGCACCTACGGCGACCCCAAGCCCATCGGCAGTGGGCCCTATATGTACAGCGAGGACGAGACCTATCTTGTCGCGTCGCCATATTACCCGGATTATGAGAACCTCCCGATAGACACGGTGTTTCTCGTGAAGTACACGGACGCGGCCAGCCGCATCACCGCCTTTGACGACGGCATCATCGACGTTGTCACGAACGACCCATCGAGCTACACGAACCTCGGCTATGCCAGCACCAGCGAGATCCACAACTATGCCACCACGAACTATCACTATGTGATGTTCAACGAGGAATCCACCATCGGCCGGTTTAACGGCTTCCGTCAGGCGATGAACTACGCCTTTGACCGCGCGTATTTTGCCGATGAGCTGATGCACGGAAACGCGGCGGCCTCGGCCGTTCCGATGTACCCCACCTGCGCGGACTATCCTCAGCAGTATGCTGACAGTCTCGCGTATAACCTCGAGACCTGCCGTCTTGTCCTCGAGAACTCCGGCATAAAGGATTACGATAACGACGGCAAGCTTGAATACATGTCCGGCTCCGCGCAGAAGATAGAGCTCAAGTTCATCGTCTGCTCCGACAGCAGCGCGAAGACCGGCGTTGTGCGCAAGTTCGCAAGCGATATGGAATCTCTCGGCCTGACCGTGAACGTTCAGGAGCTGACATGGGAGAACTATCTTCAGGCGCTTGAAGACGGGGACTTCGACATGTACTACGGTGAGGTGAAGCTGCGCAATAACTTTGACGTCACAGAGCTCCTCGACCCCGACAGCGACCTCAACTATTCGCGCGGAAAGGACAGCAGCTTCGTCGGCTATATAAACGACTATCTCGCCGCCGGGGACACCTCGCGCTCTGCTATGTTCCAGCAGCTGTGCCAGTATATCGCCGGGACGGGCTCGCTCATTTCCATCGGCTTTGAGACGCACCAGTTCATAAGCCACCGCGGCGTCATCAAGGGCGTAAACCCCAACGCCGGCAACCCGCTGTACGATTTCCCGAATTGGGAGATAATGTTGGACTAAAGTCCTCAACAAAGCATAAATGCTTTGTTGAAAAGCGCTCAGACCCGCGCCTCGCTTCGCTCGACACTCTCTGAGCGAGAAGTATTTTCGCCGACGTACACGCCGCCGGCGAAAATGATCAGAATCATTTTGCCTGTCGGCAAAATTACATAACTTGGGAGAAACAAGAATTACGATATAGGAGGAATATCCATGACTGACAGAGAACTCATGTCAAAGGCAAAGCAGGCGTCGCTCAACGCCTATGTTCCGTATTCGCGCTTCGCGGTCGGCGCCGCGATCGAATGCACCGACGGCACTGTCTTCACCGGCTGCAATGTTGAAAACGCCGCCCTCGGCAGCACTATCTGCGCCGAGCGCACCGCCTGCTGCAAGGCGGTCAGCGAGGGTCACCGGGACTTCAGGCGCATCGCCATCTATGCCGACAGCGAAAACTGGTGTACCCCCTGCGGCGCATGCCGCCAGTTTCTGGCGGAGTTTTCACCGGAGATGGAGGTGCTCTGCGCCAAGGCCGGTGACCGCTATGTGAGCTATAAGCTCTCGGAGCTCCTGCCCTACACCTTTAATTACTGAGATGGAGCTTGAACAGCTCAGGCACTTCACCGCCGCGGCGGAAGCCGGGAGCTTTTCCGCCGCGGCAAGGAGCCTGTACATCAGCCATTCGACTATTTGCCGCTCAGTCTCCGCGCTGGAGGAGGAGCTTGGCGTCAGGCTGTTCGAGCGCTCGAGCCGGGAATTCCGCCTCACGGAAGCCGGGGAAGCGCTGCTGCCTCAGGCGCAGAGTCTCCTTGCCGCGGCGGAAAAAATAAAGGACGGCATGAAAAAAGATGAGGTTAGATAACGATACTTTTTGAAACACAGTAAAATCAAGGTTTTT
>ERZ827108.3537-NODE-3537-length-12971-cov-12.169093_pt1 | contig 12971 bp, 10 predicted proteins | sample MGYA00519921_ERZ827108 | MGnify/ENA primary metagenome ERZ827108 (study PRJEB31778, sample SAMEA3449258) | human gut metagenome | biome: human gut; feature: human-associated habitat; material: faeces | place: United Kingdom | collected 2010/2012 ... | reverse complement strand
AATAAGAAATTTAGACGCAAGATTGTTCTAGAAATCAACTTGTTGGTACACTAGTTTTGTTACCCATTTTTGCATACAAAAAGGACACCTGCCAAAATCTCTGCCAGTGTCCCTACTATATTTCTTTAAAATCACACATCTATATAGTATAAAAGGTATCGGAATCTCTTCTGTTCAAACATCTTTTCCATATATTATGATGATATGGAAACAGTGGCAACCGGCTGACATGGTCAAACTTTCTGACTTTAGTCCCTTCTGGCTTTGCGTCCCTGCCTTTCAACAGGTTTGCCTTTAAAATAATTTTCAGTTTTTCCAAAAATAAAATACCATGTGGCTTTTCTTACGTCAATAATATTTTGGTGGAAAATTTACATATATTTTAACCGAATCAAGTAACTCCCCTGTGGAGGTTACGAAAAGCAATAAGCAGTGGGTGAGGACCTGCTGTTTATTTTTCTAATCTCGCGGAAAAAATGCCCATTCGCCATTTCCAACATACCATCTTTCATACCGCCTATGATAAAATCGAATCTATAAACATGGAAAGTTACTGTCCAGCTAACCCCTGAACAGTAACGGTTCCAATACACACTTTTTATTCCGTAGGGTTCTTTCCGGTTTTCCACATAAACTGCTAGTAAAACTGGTATCTTTTTTCTTAAAAGCGAAATCTCTGCAACATTCCTGACAAATCAGAGGGGATACTGCAATGTATAATGTGCATTGCCGGTATCCCCTCTGATTTATTCAACCATTATTCACAATTTTTTATTTCATTTTAACTTTTCTGACATTTGACCATTCACTGAATGTTTTTGAATTATCCTCAGAAGTACGGTTCCATGCATGTAAACCAATATAATAAGTGCCTGATTTAACATTCTTAAATGTAACAGTTACTGTATTTCCTTTTATCTTTTTTACATAATAATTTTCTCCGGAAACAGCAGGGCGTTTCTGTCCGTTAGTTTTGGTAAGGGTATCACTGAGAACTACATCATAGCCCTGAGCGTTTTTGCTCTTCGTATATTTTACTGTCACTGTGGAGCCTTTAACAGTTACCTTACTGATCACAGGTGCTTGTGGCGTAATGGCACTCACATCTACTTTATGGATCTCAGACCACTGTCCAAATACTTTTTTGCCATCTTCACCCTTAAGCCATGCGTGGCATGCTACATACCAGGTTCCCTTATCCATATATGCAAATGCAGACTTCAGTTCTTCCTGATTTTTCAGGACCTTTGTATACTGTCCTGTTTTGAGCATATCCTCAGAGGTGCCGATCACATAATCATATTTCAGAGCACCCTTACACTCTTCATTCAGCACCATTTTTACGGAGTTTTGGGAAACAGATACATTCTTTATAACTGCTTTTGCAGGTCTGGTATAATTTCCGTCTGAATCTGTGATACTTCCGTCTGTACTGTAGGTATTTCCTTTTGTATCTGTTACAGTTTCATCTTTATTTACAGTTGGCTTTTTACCATCTGCATCAGGTGTCAGCTTCGTGCCATCCGGAAGTGTTACAGTTCCATCTGAACTGATCACGATTCCTTCCGGTGTAACAAGGTTTCCATTTCTATCTTCCTCAGTTCCCTCCGGGTAAGCATCCGGTATCGGAGTAACAGTTGGTACCGGCGTTACTGTTGGATTCACTGATGGTGACGGATTTACCGACGGTGATGGATTTACCGATGGTGATGGATTTACGGTCTGTATGATTGTGGTATCTGATATAGTACAGTTCTGAATTTTATCATCTGGTGTTTTTGTAATGTCACTCCAATATGTATCCGGAGCAGATTCACTGTTGGAAGTTATTTTTTTACCATTTACTGCTGTTCCTTTTGTAGAAGGAGATATAGTGACAGATTCAGTATACGCTTTACCTGGCTCCGCATTTTTGTTCATAAATGAATAAGCAGAACCCCCCTCCAGATATGCTTTTGCTGTTTCTACATTTCCGGTGCCCTCAACTGCATTGCCACCGTTATCACCATCTCCTCGTCCTGCAACAGCAATCAACGTTCCTGCTCCGGAAATCGTTCCGTTGTCAAGAATCACCGCTGCACCGCCAACTGAAGTAGTTGCTATGTTTCCTCCGCCGTATGCTGCAAGCTGGCTGCCCTCGCCAATAGTAAGTGTTCCGCTGCTGACTTTCAAGGCCGGCTGTCCGCTGTAGCTTTTTCCTGTGGCAGGATCTGTTCCTGTGGCAGCTTCATCACCTTTGATATATACTTTTCCTTCTACCTTTACATTTCCGCTTATCACAACAACAGGTGATGTATTGTGACGTGCCTGTGTTCCATTGGGAAGGAAATTAGTGTTGGAGTAGATCATGGAATTCTTTATGGTCGCTCCATCATTCAGAATCAGCTGTCCATTAATGGAAGTACCTGTCAGGAATTTTCCGCTATAATCATCGTGATTGACAGATATTGTTCCACCATTTTCTACTTCAATCTGTCCATATATGGAAGAATCTCTCAGATTCAATGTTCCGCCATTTTCTACTTTTATCTTCACACTGCTGAGAACCTTCATATTGACCATTGTAAGATCACATCCAGCCGGTATGATCAATGTCTGGGTTGTAGCTTCTCCCTCTGAAACAGCATATCCCAGTTCTCCATATGTACCGCTGGTGTGAGAGCCATACCAGGCTTTAATCTCTGCCGGGACTGTTACAATATCATCTGTATCATTAAAATCAGGAATTACCCATGGATCCATATCATACATGTATTTTCCATCTGCAGTCTTGGTTGCATTTTCAAGCTTCAGATGATCTGCCAGTTTTTCCTTAGTACTGTAAACCTTGAAAGTAAGCTCATTACTTGTTACTGTACGCCCTGATTCATCAGTTACTGTAACATTGACAGGATATGTACCGATTTTAGCAGGAGTTCCGCTGAGAGACAGAGAACTGTCATATGTGGAATACATCCCTGCCATCCCACTTTCACTGTCAATGTTTACCTTTGTATTCTTTGTGTCAATTTTTACACCTGTTTCTTTTAACTCCTTCCAGTCAGCTTCAACAGGTTCCTGCCCATCCGGAAGATCAGCTGCTTCCACAACTACATTACTGTTTTTGTTGGATGAAACAGAAGTGGATGCCCCTGAAACTGCATCGTATTTCTGCTGCCCTGTAACAGCGCTTTCGAAGTATCCTTTTAATCTGACATGAAGAGTGTTCACTCCGTTAGATGCACCGTTAATATTAGTTTCACCGGAATCAGCTGTAACAACTTTGAAGTCATTTCCTTCTGCAGTTACCTTAAGATAAAGTTCTTTATATCCATCACTTTTTATTGTAATGACATTTCCAGTATGAAGTACAGTTGAATCAAATACAACACGATTATTACTGCTGTCTGGACAATATGCTTTTCTGCCATATAATGCTATTGCATAATCTGTTTTATCCCATACTGTCCCATCTACAGATATTTCTTTGATTTTACTGATATAATCAGAAACATTATTTTCATCAGCTGGTTTAATGATCTTGTAGTCTGTACCTGAAATTTCCACTTGATCTCCCGCAAATGTTGGCGCATCTTTGGTCTGTTCAGTTTCAGACTGTGAAGTTACTTTTTCAACGTTCCAGTGTTTTCCGGTTCCTGTTACCTTTAAAGTAAGATCCTTGTATCCGGTACTGGTGATTACAATCTCATTACCCACTTCAAGTCTATCTGGAGATAGTCCAACATAACCGTCTGAGTCTTTTTTAATATATGTTGTTCCTGTAAGATTCCACGAATAAGTTACTTCATTCCACTCTGTTCCATTAATAGATATTCCTGTAATTTGCTCAACATACCTTGAGTTAAGAGAAGTTTTTAGTTTACAAACATTCGCAAAAGAACCACTTTCATATTCTGCTATCACCTCCGGCGGTTCTTTCACACTTTGTGTACCCTCATCCTGAGCCACCTGTACATTCTCCTGCTCATCCGCAAAATCCGGTGTTCCCGATCCATCACTAAAGGAATCATCATCTGCCTCCTGTGTGATCGCTGAATCCGTAGTCATTGAATCTGTAAATATGTCTGCTGCACATACCGGTACAGAAGCAATCATGTTTGCCGCAATTGCCATAGACATCAGAATTGCCATTCTTTTCTTCATCTGTTTCTTTATCCTCCTGTAATATGATATCAGGGGCCAAAGATGTTTCGACCCTGACTTGAAGCTATCTGTGTATCATCTCATTTCAGATGAAGCGGATAAAATCATCCGATTCACCCCATTTCTGCAGTGGAAATTTAAATGATCAAATCACGCAATAGTTTGCTTTGGTTAACTCTGTTGGTTAGTATATTCTAACCTGCGTGAAAATGCAAGAGAATTATTCTGCATCTGTTGAGAAAGTATCTCATAAATCAAGCAGTATCCTGTTGACAAATTTTTATCATTTCACAGCAAGATAAGACAGAATAGAGCAATTATGGCAATTCCATAAAATAATGCAGGTAATAAATCAGGTAACATCCTGCTATCAGTCTGAAAATATCATCTTCTATCTCTTTTTCGCTGCTGTTTAAAGTAATTTTGTTTCCTTCTATCTGAAGTCCCATTGTATCCGCGAGATTCTCAACCCGTTGCCTGTCATATTCTTTTTCATCCAAAAGAACAGACTTCTCATAAACCCTGAATTTTCCGGTTTCATCACATTCCAGTCTCAGATGCAGTTCAGGGAGTTTTCCGGGTTTAAAGGTTATCTCACTGTATGTCATAGATTGTCTTACTTTTGTGATCCCCTGTTTCACTGCCAGTATGATCCATTCATCCAATACAGGTCCTTTATACATAGGAAGTCCATATTGCAGATGTAATTGGGCCGCCTTGCTGATGCAGGCATTTCTGGTACGGTTATTCAGACGTTTATAAACATTGCTGCCCTCAACCGGGTAGTATTTCTTCAGTATCTTCTCTTCGGCTTTTGTCCATGGATCATTGGTTTTCCTGCTTAATCCCAGAATCATCGCTCTGTATTTGCATGCCTGAAGAGATCTTTCAGGAATAAGAGTATGCACATATCCGGCACCTTTTTCTTCATAATATCGGGAAATGATCGCATCCTCTTCCTGTGTCCATGGAAGTCTGTTATTGTCTGATCTGACATTTAAGTACTTAGCTCTGGACTGACAGGCAGTCAGAGTTCTCCCTTCCAATCGTTCTGCTGCCTTCCTGCCTTCCGCTTTGTAATATGTTCTTATAATTTCATCTTCTTCTGCAGTCCATTCTTTTCTTCCCTGTATGCAAAGACCTAATTTGGCAGCTCTTTTATTACATGCCTCTTTGGATCTTCCCTCCAGTCTTTTCTGAACTTCAGCACCTTCTGTCGGATAATAGTTTCTCAGAATTTCATCTTCGCTGCTGCTCCATTTTCTGTTTGCCCCGGAATAAGTAAGTCCTAATGCAGCAGCTCTTCCTCTGCAGGATTCTGCTGATCTCTGATTTAAGCGATAACGTACCTTACTGCCCTCCGCAGCATAATACTCTCTGAGTATTTTATCCTCTGCCTCTGTCCATAATCTGACATATTTAACATCATTCTGTACAGTTGCTGAAGAGGAAATGTTTTTGGATATTTCCATTTTTGATGCCTGGATCCTGCAGCTTTTTGCAGTTCTTCCGGATAATCTTTCACAGACCTGATCTCCCTCTGCGGGATAGTACTTTCTTAATATTTCGATTTCATCGGCTGTCCATCTTTTTTTCGTATTTGCCATGTCTTACACCTGTTTTATATATTATTTCAAACTGAAATATTCACTACTTCTTACTTTTCGTAACCTTCGCAAAAGAATTCCATATGTGAGTGCAATATCTACATAGAAATTCCTGAATGTACAACATATTCATACCCTGTCTCCGTAGTATAAGTTTTTTCCTGTCCCAGTGACGGAATAACAGATTCAGAGCTGTGCAGACTTCCACTTTTAAATACGATCATCACTTCTGCTTTCTTTTCATTAACCGGAGTTATTTCTATATTATTGATTGTGTTTTCAATCATGGCTCTGGTGATATCTTTGGGTTTTACGCAGGAATATTCCTTTGCATAATCTAATATCCTGTCCATCTGATCTGTCAATTCTGTTTTTGAAAGAGGTTTCATGCTTTTCAATTGTTCCAGATTCGCTTTTTTCTCTGCTATCTGCTGTGTAAAAACCTTGTTTCTGCTTAAAAATTCCGCATCAGAAATGTAGCCGCCCATATTGTAATCCAGCAGCTTATCTCTCTTCTGTTCCAGTACTGTTATTTCATGCTGTATGTTGTCAATTTTTTCTTCAGTTCCTTCTGTTTTGTTAATCTCTTTCTCATAAAGTTCCAGATACTTATGCAATATACTTTTATTGCTTTGAGCCAGATTGTTATAAACATCCGATATCATCTCCAGCAGGATTTCTTCTTTTACCGGTTTTGATCTGCAGGAAACTGCGCCCTGTTTTATGCGATGACTGCATACCCAGGTCTTTGCGGCTTTTCCGCGGACAGTTCTGACTTTCAGCCAGTATGCAGCTTTATCTTCCGCACAATGTATAAGTCCGGTAAAAAGGTTGTCCTGCTTATAGGAAGTTTTTTTCAACTTGATATTTTTACTTCTTTCTTCCAGAATCCTGTTTGCATCTTCCCACAGTTTTTCATCCACAATTGCAGGGACATGGTTACCATCGTCTTTATACATCACCCATTCATCTTCAGGCAGGAATTTCTGTTTCTTAGTAAAGAGATCAACTATTTTTACTTTTCCACCAACATAGTAACCCTTATATTTAGGATTTCGGATAATATTGGCAATCACATGGCTGTCAATCTTTCCCCCTTTATAATTTCTGTATCCACATTCCCATAAAAATTGTTCCAGTGAATGGGTAGACCAGTTTCCCAGGGCATATTTTTCAAAAATAAGCTGTACCATTTTTGCCTCTTTGGGATTCAAAAACAATTTTCCGTTTCGCTTGTCCCATCCATATATATGTGAATTACCAAGAACCACACCGTTCTGTATGGATCTTGCATGACCGAAACGCACACGACTTGAAAGTTTTCTGCTTTCTTCCTGTGCAATACCGGACATAATCGACAGCCTGAGTTCCGAATCCTCATCTAATGTATTGATATTGTCATTCCTAAACCAGACAGCAGTTCCACAGTCCAGAAGCTCTCTTGTATATCGTATACTGTCTAATACGTTTCGGGCAAAACGGGTGATCTCTTTAGTTATGATAAGATCAATTTTCCCGGCTTTTGCATCCTGGAGCATTCTCTGGAATTCCTCTCTGTGGGTTACGGTAATACCGGAGATTCCTTCGTCTATATAACCATCCACAAGCGTCCAATTCTTTACGTCTGAAATCAGTTGTTCAAAAAAAGTCCACTGATGCTCAATAGAGGTTTTCTGTTCCTCCTTATCCGTACTGACTCGGGCATAATACGCCACATTCAGTTTCAGATCAAATATATTTTTCTGCCGGGATTTCAGTTCCTCACGTGTTGCATAAATATCCATCTTATTCCTTTCCAATCAACTGATTCGCTGGCAATATTCATCTGAACTGTCCATCTGTTCTCCATTCTTCGCGACTACTGTATTGAATGTACTCAAGGTTATAATGTCTTTCTGGATACTGCTGTGCAGTTTTTCGGAAATCTGTCCATTATCAAGCATTTTGTCATTAATCATTGTCAGTACAACCTGTTCCAATGTCATAAGCATTCCTCCTGTTCTGTATGTTATAATGTGCAATTTGGCATAGAACTATCCAGCGGTAATATGATGAATTTCATAAAATTATTATAACTGATTCAAAGATAATTGTTTTTGAGACGAAAAAAATCCGGAACAGCAAAACTACAGAATAAAAACATGATTCAATTACCAATCCTTTCCAGTATGTCTCTTCTCAGATAGTCGGCAGGCAAAAAGTGAATTCGAATTCACTTTTTATTGTGTGTGACGATACTCATAAACGACGCATATGTCAAATGCTTTGGTAACGTTGAAGAATAGGACAGTTCCAAACAAAAAGTGTCTTCGACACTTTAACTCCCCTGCCCCCCCTCAATCAACTTGAGGGATCAGGGATTTCTTTTTTCATCCTTTTATCTCCAGTTTCTCCGAGGAAAGCCAAAACCAGAATAAAGCCAGCTATCACAAAGCAACAGCGAAAAAAAGACACCCACAGTTAATTCCGAACCCTGTGAGTGTCCAAAAACGAAAGGAATAATGAATTATCAAAAATAAAATCTAAGGTGGACAGATTGCTTTGTCTATTGTAATATATGCTGTATGGAATTTTACGAGGAGGATTTATCATGGAAGAAAAAATACTTAATTTTATTCTGGAATGTGCAGAAGTCCAGAAATTGGTTCCATTCTCACTTATCGAAGAAGAATTTAATCTTATTCTGGACGAAGCCTTAAAGTCTGTTATTACGGATGCTCTCTGGGATAATGATACTATTTCTGACGTAACTATAGGAACTGATGGTTTTACTGTCACATTTTTCGAGAATTGATCGTAAATATCAAACTAATCAACTGATGACACGAACACAGCCAGAAGCATAAACAAAGTATCTGATAAGCAGACATGATCTAATACCCCCTTATCAGATACTTTTTTATGTTCCATATCTTGCCTACAATTTACGACCGTCTATAGCAATCCTCGTAAATAATGCATTTAAGACAGTTCAGCAGAGTGCGAAAGACAAGGAAGATATCTGCAGGCGTGCTGACGCAAGGCAAAAATATCTGACGCAGATTTCACACTCTGATGGACTGAATTAAGATGCATTATTTTAGAGGATTGCTATAGTCATATTTCTCAAGCCCCAGATTCTCAAAACAATATCTGGGCTTTCCAACACTCTTCCTGCCATATTCGATTGCCTCAGCCGGACAATAGCAGATGCAGGCCATACAATGCGTACAATGCTTTCCCCATACAGGTTTCTTATTTTTCATTGTCACATTGTTTAACGGACAGACTTTTACACATTTGCCGCATCCGGTACAGGTCTGATCTGCATAAAATGCCTTTGCTTTTACAAATGCCGCATAGAAGATATCATTCACCAGACCACTCTCAAAAGATGCACCGAAGCCACTTTTTGATGGAAGCTTCTCTCCATGTTTGATTGCCAACACAGCTTTAGAAATATCAGGACCTGCTGCCGCAACGATTTTCTTTGCTTTCTCCACATCGGGAGCATTAAACATGGCAATGTAATTCTCCGGCATAATGATCTGTGCCGTCCCCATATGCTTTAATCCTTTTTTCTCACTCAGTTTTCGATTGTATATATCTGCGCCACCAATACCGCTTCCGCAGCTCATCACATACCAGACATTCTTCGCCCCGACAAATTCTGTCTGTCCGATCCAGTCAGAAACCACACGCGGGATCCTCCATGCATAAGTCGGCACCACCACTACCAGATTCTCTCCTGTCTTAACAGACCCGGTATCGCCCGATTTGATCCGTTCGTTCATACAGATCAGTTTTTCCTGCAAGCTGCCGACAATCCTCTCTGCTACATATTTACTGTTTCCCGTTCCTGAAAAATAAACAACCATGTCATTTCCTCCTCGCGCCGTTTTATCCTAATAAAAAGATATCACATTCGTTCCATTTTCTCAATATCCGCGGAAGCCCTACTCCAGTATCATTGATCTGTTTTCCATCAAACTCACCATATACAGAAAGTCAAAAAACACCGCAGATTTCTCTGCGGTGCAACCCGGAAGTATAGCGATAACTTCATGACAAATCTTCATACCAATACGGAATTGTTCAAAAATCTTTCGGAGTCTTACTTGCTTAATTTATGATTGTATTATAAACTGACTTTCGTGATATTATCACACAATAACATAGTAAAAACTCTATTGGTTTTTCCAACAGGGTTCTATCGATTACTCATTTAAGAAGATTCATCTACTCTGAGCTGAAAGCTAATTATATTTCTTGCATAACTGTTTATTTTTATACATATAAGCATCTGCCTCATCCAATAACATCTGCATTGTACTCGACATATCATCGGAGGATAATGCCCATCCGCAGGCATAGTCGATTGGTATTTGATTTTCATAACTATTTAATCTGTTTTTTTCTCTGTACAATGATTTTAATATCACCTTAATTTCCGCCTCGCTTGTATGATAAATGACTGCTATAAACTCATCTCCGCCATATCTTCCAACAAAATCCTTTTCTGGAATAACACTGCGCAAAAGCTTTGCGAAATTCAATATTAACTGATCTCCTGCGGAATGTCCCATTGTATCATTTACAGTTTTTAGATTATTTAAATCAAACATTATGCATGCTGTAGAATCTGTAATTATATCTTTTTTATTAAGTAGCTCATTACAGGCATTTTTATTTGGCAGTCCAGTATAGGCATCTATGAATGCTTTCTGTTCCAGCAGTCTGTTTTGCATTGCCATCTGCATTGCCCTTAGAGTCTGCATAATAACCAATATCACCAGACTCAACATATCAAGTGCCGACAGAAGCTCTATGGTACGAATCTTTATAGCAATCTTTTCTGAATAGCTTTCTGCGGCAGAGACAGTTTCATCTGCCATCGTAAAATATATTTCACTCATATTAACAATGTCTGTATTTTCGTATCCCTTGTTTCTTACTGCTTCAATCTCTTTTTTCAATTTTTCCCAGTAATCACTCTGAATTTGCAATTTTTCCAGATATTCTTCGTCATTGAGTTTTACCAGATCATAATGTCCATCCTGATATCTTAATCCAAGAAAAATATCATCCAAATATTTAATTAATTCTTCATTTTGGTTTCCTGTAATTTCTAATTTTACTTCGCGCTGTGTAGCTCCACGTACTAGGCCTGCATAATTTATTACGCGTGCTGTCCCCTGTAGCCTACTAATCTGAATCATCATAAAAATAATAAGAACTACTAATATCAATATAAGGACACTCTGTATAATACCTATTATATTTTTACTTTTTTTCTTGTTTGTCTGCATTTTACAATTTATCTTGAACCTTAAATAATATTCATTTCAATAACTATGCTATTCCTTTACTTTCTCCCTGCATTTTGGGCAAATACCTTTAAATGAAATATCATAATCTAAATATTTTATTCCATTCGTGTCATGAATCATTTCTATCAAGTCTGATATTTCATCCACGTCTACACCTGATACCTCACCGCATTTTACACACCTGACATTGTAATGATTTTTTAAGTTAAATCGAATCACTTTATTAAAAAAATACCTACAATAAGTACCTTTTTAATAAGATGTTATCTCTATTCTGCGTTCAAAAATATATTCCGTATCTGACGATAGATCATGCCTGAACGCATAGCCAAGTCTGTCAAATTTTTTTATATCCTCAGGATTTTCAATACTATTTTCAGCCATGAACCTAACCATTTCACCACGAGCCATCTTCGCATATGTACCTTTTGTCACCAGTTTATCTCCTGATAACTCGCAAAATACAATTGTAATATACTTATCCCGTAATGTCAGATACTTTTCTATAGATTTGGAATATTCTTTTGATGCCAGGTTAATTATAATCCTACTGTTGTCGATCACTGAACAATACAACATATCTCCCCAGTATTCATATAAGTTTTTTGCATCTCCTATGCCGACTTTTGCCTGCATTTCCAAGCGGTAAGGTGTCACGCCATCCAACGGTTTTAGAACGCCATAAAACGCAGATAGTATTCTCAAATGATTTTGTACATACTCAAACTGACTGTCCTCAAACACGGATGGAGCCATATATTGAAAAGCAATTCCTTCATATGATAAGACAGCTGGGGTAAGTAAATGATAAAGATCCATGTTTTCCAATCTATTGAAGTTCTGTTCTGTAATTTTGTCATTACATTTCCAGATAGTCTTCAGTTCTTCTTTTGACTTACTTTTCAACCAACTTTGTATCTCTGTCGTCTTTTCAATAAATTCAGGCAATCCATCCGGCGCTATGCTGTCAGTATCTGTAATCATCTTTTTAGCAGGGGATAATATTATCTTCATTAATCTAATTCCTTAAGCATATTTTCAGGATCATCTGCTGCTTTGACTTTATCATTGGCTTTGATGATAACTCCCTGTTCATCGATAAGATATGTAGTTCTTACCACACCCATAGAGACTTTGCCATAATTTTTCTTTTCTTTCCATACATCATAAGCTTCAATAACTTTCCGCTCTGGATCTGCTAAAAGTGTAAATGCCAATCCATATTTTTCCTCAAATCTCTTATGAGAGGATACAGAATCCTTACTGACTCCAAGAATAACTGCACCTTTTTCAATAAACTGAGGATATCTCTCGGAAAAACCACATGCCTGTTTCGTACATCCCGCTGTATTATCCTTGGAATAGAAATATAATACTACTTTTTTTCCTGCATAATCCGATAATCTGTGTATTTTTCCATTTTGATCTGGCAACTCAAAATCAGGTGCCTTGACCCCTACTTCCAACATTAATTATTCCTCCCTCTCTGTAACTTTCTCTTTATTCGCCTTTTTCTTCCTATTCCCGGAAATCATTTTATGCCCTGTATATATCGCCATTGTCATACATAGCATAGAGCTTAACGCAAAGTATTTGTGGCTTGATTTTAACCCTTTATGTCCAGTGTAAAAAGTACCAATCATTGTGATCAATGCTCCTACTGACCAATATTTATGTGCTTTCATATAATTCCTCCGTCTTTTATCTTCGGTGTTTTTAATTGTAATTATACTATACAATAATCAGATGTCAATTTGATAATGAAACAATCAGGGCAGCCGGGGCTTTGACAGTTACATCGATTATAAAGTCCATTAATCCCGCATAAACTCTAGGTTTTCTTTGTCAATCAATTTGTTTTGATTTATAGTAATGTCGAAAGTAGTTGAATTATTTTAAATCAGATAGTATT
>ERZ827108.3535-NODE-3535-length-12985-cov-15.097834_pt1 | contig 12985 bp, 9 predicted proteins | sample MGYA00519921_ERZ827108 | MGnify/ENA primary metagenome ERZ827108 (study PRJEB31778, sample SAMEA3449258) | human gut metagenome | biome: human gut; feature: human-associated habitat; material: faeces | place: United Kingdom | collected 2010/2012 ... | reverse complement strand
ACTTGGTTGTACGTTAATAGAAAAAATATGGTACACTGTATCTATCTATAGAAATCTTCGTAAATAATGCATATTGTTCCGGTTCATCAGAGCGTGAATTTTTGTTGGACTGTTACAAACGCATTATTTGAGAGGTGCTGTAGAAAAAACAGATAACGAGGAGTTAGTAATGATGAATGACGTATATGAAAAATTTTTAAAAAGTTCAGAAGAGTTTATTTTTGCAGAAAACAAGCCGGAAAAATCTGATATTATTTTTGTCCCTGGAAATGGTTATCCGCAGATGGCGGAAAAAGCAGCAGAATTGTTTAAGAAAGGGATGGCGGACTGGATTCTGCCCAGTGGAAAATACAGTGTAGTAAATGGAAAGTTTTCAGGCGTTCTTGAAAAAAGCAATGTATATGATAAGGAATATGGAACAGAATGGGAATTTCTCAGGGATGTTCTTATAAAAAACGGAGTTCCGGATCAGAAAATCCTGAAAGAAGACCAGGCAACCTTTACTTATGAGAACGCAATTTATTCCAGACAGGTGACAGATCATGCAGAACTGGAAATAGAAAGAGCGATTTTGTGCTGCAAATCTTACCATGCAAGAAGATGTCTGATGTATTATCAGCTCTTGTATCCGAAAACAGAATTTTATGTGGTGCCTGTGAATGCAGATGGAATTACCAGAGAAAACTGGAAAAAGAACGAAGAAGGAATTGATGCGGTTACAGGAGAACTCTCCAGAATCGTGAAACAATTTTCACTGATGCTGGAGAGATGACAGTTACGGCTGTTCTTCTGTTTCAGTTTTCTTCTCGGGAAGCCAGATGTGGACAAGTTCGATTCTGTTTTTGTCCAGACGGTCAACAACCAGGCGGATGCCACTTTCAAGTGTGACAGACTGACCCTCTTTGGGAAGGCAGTCAAGCTGTTCAATAATATATCCGCCAATAGAATCATAATCTTCAGATTCCAGATTAATATGGAGGGCTTCGTTGATATCATCCAGCTTGGCAGAACCCTGAACAACATATTCTCTTTCAGGCTGGATTTCTTTAATATCTTCGACTTCATCCTCATCGTATTCGTCGCGAATCTCACCTACGATCTCTTCCAACAGGTCTTCCAATGTGACCAGACCCGCTGTGGCACCGTATTCGTCCAGAACGATTGCCAGATTGACGGATGCTTTACGCATTTCAATCATCAGGTCTGCTGTAGCTTTGTATTCATAGGTAAAATAAGGCTCACGCAGGATGTTGCGGATTGAAAAAGGTTTGTCCTTTGGATAAACAAGAAGATCTTTCATATTGATAATACCGATTACGTTATCAGTGTTGTCCTCATAAACCGGAAAACGGGTATGCATATCTTCACTGAAGACCGCCATAAGTTCATCATAGGAAAAATTGATATCTATAAAGGTCATGTCGATTCTGGGAATCATGACATCTTTTGCAGTTGAATCGCCAAAATCAAACACATTGTAGATCATCTGTTTTTCTTCGTTTTCAATGACGCCGTCTTTTTCACCTACATTGACGAGGGTACGCAGTTCATGTTCAGTCATGGCATTTGCCTTTTCGTCCGGGTTAACATGCAGAATGACCAGTACACCTTCTGTTATTTTATTTACAATGAAAACAACGGGAGTAAGGAGAATCATAAGCCCGTATATTATTCTTGAATAGGCCAGGGACAATTTTTCAGCATGAATTGTTGCCAGGTTTTTGGGGGTTATCTCACCGAAAATGAGAATCAGCAGAGTCAGGATGCCGGTTGTGATTCCTACATATGCGTTTCCCAGAATCTTTATGGTGAGTGTAGTCATGAGAGAAGAAACAGACATATTTACAATGTTGTTTCCGATTAATACGGTACTGAGCATCTTTGGGGAATTGGAAATTATTTTTTCCAGAATAACAGCACGTTTGTTGCCCTGCTCGGCAAGAGACTGTATCCGAATCTTATTTACGGTTGTCATAGCGGTTTCCGCAGAAGAAAAAAATGAAGAAAGTGCGATCAGTATCAGAATCGCCACCGCCTGAAAGGCAATACTTGAATCCAAGATTTATTCACTCCTTTTGATTATCTTTATTGATTGAATCATATCATAAAACATTTAAGCAAAATATACATGATTTCATATAAAAAATCAAGAAAAAGCTTTTGGTTCAAAGATAGTATAAAAAAATTTAAAAGAGGACTGTCGAAAAAGTAAGATTTGTGTTATAATTCACTCGATTAAAATGAAAAAAAACATTACAGAATATTTACAAAATGATAAAAGTTTGATAATATACAGATATGTAATATTATTGTATTACGTAAAAAGAGAACTGATATTTGGCTGAAAGTAAAAAAATGATTATCAGGAAACATAAGAATCGAATATAAATATAGAGGTGCGATATGTCCAATAATATAAGAATAAGAAAAAATAAATTAAAAGGAACGGGTATTTTGGCGGCAGCGGCTTTAACAGCGGCTTTGATTGCAGGAAATAATATACCGGGTGTAACAAGACAGGTCAGTGCGGCTGAGTCACAGGAGAATACTGTGTCTTCTCTGATCCCGGACAACATTACGCTTGATAAGCCTGTAGAACTTGCGGATGTAGAACTTCCGGCAACGGAATATGGAACTTTTGAATGGGCAGATGGAAGTTTCGTTCCTGCACAGCGTGTACAGAGCTGTGAGGTACTTCTTATACCGGCAGAAGGGCAGGATTTAAGCCATGTGGATGGATGGGATCCGGAGAGCGGCGCGGTTGTCGGTTACATCAATGTAATAGTGAACAGTATTACGGATAGTGATAATGTTGATAAGACAGAAGGCTCAGGTAAAACAGATCCAACAGAAAATGCAGATCCAACAGAAACGCCTGAAACTTCGTCAGAAAAACCTGCCGCAGATGAAAACGCTGATACAGACAATAAAGAAGATAAGGAAAGTAAATCAGATCAGGATAATAAAACTGATACAGACAATAAAGAAGATAAGGAAAGTAAATCAGATCAGGATAATAAAACTGATACAGACAATGAAGAGAATAAGATTGAAGAAGATAAAACAGATAATAAAAACAACAAAGATAATAACAGCAATGCAGATAAGACGGATAAAGATACAGAAACTACCGGTAAGCTGGAACCTGCAGATGATATGACACAGGATAAAGAAGATACGAAGAAAGATGATGAAGATGGCGCAGATGATAATATCTTTGATAATCCTGTTCTGCCGGACGATAAGGATGACCGTCCTACAGATGCAGAGGATTCTCTTTCTGATGAAGAAAAAGAAGAGAGGGCCGCACTTAATCATACCTGCGACGGTATTACAGTAAGCGGAGTTAATCTTCCATGGTATGTACAGTTCAGAGTTTCAAGCGGTGACAGCTATCAGTTTACCAATGAATCAGATGCAATGATTTTCCAGTCTTATGAATTTGAACTCTGGGATCTTAAGAATAATACAGAATATGAGATCCCTAATGGAGATTATATCAGTGTCACTGTGCCGGTAAAATCCGGATATCAGTATACTATCGAACATCTCCTGGATAACGGGGCAACTGAGACGATTATTCCGAGTGTAGAGAATGGTATTATGGTATTCAGCACACATTCTTTCAGTCCATTTGGAATTGCAGGAAGCAGACAATTAGTAGGACCTGATGCGGGGAATGATACGGACGATACAGATGCGGTAACTCCTGCACCGGCTTCCTCCGACAGTCAGAGCTCTGATTCCGGAAAGAACAATACAGTATCTATGAATGACAGTTCTGACAGCAATAATGGTTCTTCTTCTGATCAGAATGATAATTCAACGGAAAATAAAGCTGTGAAAAATAACAATACAGTAAATACCGGAGATACAACATCAATTATGCCGTTTGTGATACTGTTTGTGGCAGCTGCAGTGATCGCCGGTGTGGCTGTATTTATAAAAAAGAGAAAGAAATAAAAGAATAACACTGATTCCTCCCCCATATAGTTTAACAGGAGGGGAAACAATGAAAGTCAGAGCAATTTTGAAATCACTATTATTTGCATATGCATTAACAGGAGTGGCATTACTGCTTTTGGCCCTGGTACTGTTTGCTTTTGATCTGGGAGAAACAGCTGTAGATGCGGGGATTATTATAATTTATGTACTTGCATGTTTCATGGGAGGCTTTATGGCCGGCAAAATTGTGTGTAAAGACAAATATCTGTGGGGTGTTATCACAGGTCTGGCTTACTATGTATTACTGTTGACTGTCTCTGTTATGGCAAAAGGCGGCTGGGATATGAGTGCAGCTCATGCAGTTACAACATTTTTTATGTGCACAGGCGGTGGAACACTGGGTGGAATGCTGTCGTAAAAAAAAGCTTTTAAAATGAAAAGATATATGATATACTATGCCAAGAATATAATTACATAAGGAGGATAGAGTTATGGAACATATCAAAACCCTGAATACAAAGAATTTACAGAACACTGTAAAAAAAGGTGGATGTGGCGAGTGCCAGACTTCCTGCCAGTCCGCATGTAAAACTTCCTGTACAGTAGGAAACCAGAGCTGCGAGCAGAAATAAGATCAGCTATGGAGAAATGAGATAAGCAGCGGAACTTTTATTCCGCTGCTTATCTTACGCTTAGAAAGGATTTTAGTAAAATGAGTCTGATTCACCGTTATAAAAGCAATGGCTTTAATATTGTACTGGATATCAACAGTGGATGCATCCATCTGGTAGATGAGGTTACATATGAGGTTCTTCCATATCTGGAAGAGGGCCTTGGCACAGAAGCTATTGCAGAGAAACTGGAAAACAAATATAACAGAGAAGATATTGAGACATCTGTAAGAGAATGTAATAAGCTGAAAGAAGATGGAATGCTTTTTACAAAAGATGTTTATGAGAATGTAATTGAAGAATTTTCAAATAACCGGCAGACCGTTGTAAAAGCATTGTGCCTGCACATTGCTCATGACTGCAATCTGGCCTGCCGTTATTGTTTTGCCGAAGAAGGCGAATATCATGGCAGAAGAGCTCTTATGTCCTATGAAGTCGGCAAAAAAGCTCTTGATTTCCTGATCGCGAACTCCGGTTCCAGAAAAAACCTGGAAGTAGATTTCTTTGGCGGCGAGCCGCTGATGAACTGGCAGGTTGTAAAAGATCTGGTAAAATATGGCAGAGAGCAGGAAAAGCTTCACAATAAGAAATTCCGTTTCACTTTAACGACAAACGGAGTTCTTCTGAATGATGAAGTAATGGAATTCTGCAATAAAGAGATGGGCAACGTTGTACTCAGTGTGGACGGACGTAAGGAAGTACATGACTACATGCGTCCATTCAGAAAAGGTGCAGGAAGCTATGATTTGATCATGCCGAAGTTCCAGAAGTTTGCAGAATCCAGAAATCAGGACAAGTATTATGTAAGAGGTACTTTTACTCACCATAATCTTGATTTCTCCAAGGATGTGCTTCATCTGGCAGATCTTGGATTCAAACAGATTTCTGTAGAGCCTGTAGTTGCGGCTGATACGGAGGAATATGCGATCCGCGAGGAGGATATCCCCCAGATCATGGAAGAGTATGATACTCTTGCAAAAGAAATGATTAAAAGAGAGAAAGAGGGAAAAGGATTTAACTTCTTCCATTTTATGATCGACCTTACAGGTGGCCCTTGTGTATACAAGAGACTGTCAGGCTGCGGTTCAGGAACAGAGTACCTGGCTGTAACACCCTGGGGTGATTTTTACCCATGTCACCAGTTTGTTGGTGAAGAACAGTATCTCATGGGAAATGTAGACGAAGGCATCACAAAGCCGGAAATCCAGAAGGAATTCGGCGGATGCAACGTTTACACAAAGAAAGACTGCAAAGACTGCTTCGCACGTTTCTACTGTAGTGGCGGATGTGCGGCAAATGCATTCCATTTCCAGGGAGATATCAAAGGCAATTATGAAATCGGATGCGAACTCCAGAGAAAACGTGTGGAGTGCGCCATCATGATAAAAGCCGCACTGGCATGTGATTAGTGGGCAGTAATCTGTCTGACTGATACCGCCGTCGGCTGTTATCATAACAGAAAATGGCTGGCAGGCGGATGAACATGACCGCGGACAAAAAATCAAGAAGGGAAAAGAACTATGAAGAAAAGTAAAGGAATCGTAGTGCTGCTTCTGACACTGATCCTGACTGTGTTCTTTTGCTTTACTGCAGCCGTAGGTATCGGTCCTACCGGAACCGGTGCAGCAAAACATATCAACACGGGTCTTGATCTTGCCGGTGGTGTCAGCATTACCTACCAGGCTAAGGAGAGCAATCCGACAAGCGAAGAGATGTCAGATACGATCTACAAGCTTCAGAAGCGTGTAGAGCAGTACAGTACTGAGGCTCAGGTATACCAGGAAGGATCAGACCGTATTACAGTTGAAATTCCTGGTGTTACAGATGCAGATACTATTCTGAATGATCTGGGTAAACCAGGTTCCCTGTATTTCATCACAAAAGAAGATGCTGACGGAAACCAGAACTTTACTACAGGACAGGATGGATATGTTCTCTCCAGAACTATGGATGAGATCAAGGAATCCGGAAGTGTTGTTCTGGAAGGTTCTGATGTAGCAGATGCCCAGGGTGGTGCGATCCAGAATCAGAACACAAGTGCAAAGGAATATGTGGTAAGTCTTACTCTTACTTCTGATGGAGAAAACAGTGGTAAAACAAAATTTGCAGAAGCTACAAAGAATAATGTAGGCAAGCAGATCGCTATCGTCTATGACAATAACATTATCAGTGCTCCGAATGTAAATGAAGAGATTTCCGGCGGAAAAGCACAGATCAGCGGAATGTCTGACCTGGAAGAAGCACAGAACCTTGCTTCTTATATCCGTATCGGTTCTCTGGGACTGGAACTGGAAGAACTTCGTTCCAGTGTTGTAGCTGCACAGCTTGGTGAAGAAGCAATCTCTACAAGTGTTCTTGCAGGTGCGATCGGTCTGATCATCGTTATTATCTTTATGATCATTGCATACCGCGTACCTGGTGTAGTTGCAGGTATCGCACTGATTCTTTATACATCATTAATGCTGATCACGCTGAATGCCTTTGATATTACTCTTACTCTTCCGGGTATTGCGGGTATTATCCTTGGTATCGGTATGGCGGTGGATGCCAATGTTATTATTTATGCCCGAATCAGAGAGGAAATTGGTGCAGGAGTTTCAGTAAGGAATTCTATTAAGTCCGGTTTCAGCAAAGCTTTCTCTGCAATCTTTGATGGAAATATTACAACGCTGATCGCAGCCTTTGTGCTGATGTGGCTTGGTTCAGGTACTGTTAAGGGATTTGCTTATACACTTGCCCTTGGTATCGTGATCTCCATGTTTACAGCACTGGTTGTATCCAGACTGATTGTAAATGCACTTTATGCAGTTGGTGTACGTGATCCGAAATTCTACGGATCTGCAAAAGAACGTAAGGCAGTTGATTTCCTTGGAAAGAAGAAAGTATTTTTTGCTATTTCCATTATCCTGATCCTCTGCGGTCCGGCAGCGATGTTTGCTAATTCGCATGCAGGAAACAAAGCGTTAAATTACAGCCTTGAGTTCTCAGGCGGTACTTCTACAACTGTTACATTTAATGAAGATATGGATATTAAGACCATTGATTCTGAAGTAACTCCTGTTGTAGAAGAGGTGACAGGAGATAAAAATGTTCAGCCTACAAAGGTAGTCGGAACAAATCAGGTTGTGATCAAGACACGTTCTCTGAATCAGAGCGAACGTGAAGCTCTGCAGAGTGCACTGGTTGAGAAATTTGGTGTAGATGACAGCACGATTTCCACAGAAAGTATTTCTTCTACAGTAAGTAGTGAAATGCGTCGTGATGCGATCGTAGCCGTTATAGTAGCTACAATCTGTATGCTTCTTTATATCTGGTTCAGATTTAAAGACATCCGTTTTGCAAGCAGTGCGGTATTGGCGCTTCTGCATGATGTTCTGGTTGTACTTGCATTCTATGCTATTGCCAGAGTATCTGTCGGTAATACATTTATTGCCTGCATGCTTACAATCGTAGGTTATTCTATCAATGCTACAATCGTTATTTTTGACCGTATACGTGAGAACCTTCACAGTGGTTCCAGAGAAAAACTGGCAGAAATTGTAAACACAAGTATCACTCAGACTCTTACAAGAAGTATTTATACCTCTTTTACAACTTTTGTTATGGTAGCTGTTCTTTATATCATGGGTGTTTCTTCTATCCGTGAATTTGCAGCACCTCTGATGGTTGGTGTTCTTGTCGGTGCATATTCTTCTGTATGTATTACAGGTGCGTTGTGGTATGTGATGAAAAAGAAATTTGCAGGAAAAGGACAGCCGGCAATTGCTGCAGCCTCCGCATCTGCAAAGTCCTCTTCAAAGCCGAAGAAAGCACGTGATGTATCACAGAAAGATCCGACTCAGCCAAAGAAGAAAAACAGAAAAAGAGTAGCTGAACGTCTGGCTGCCGAAGAAGCAGCTAAAAAACAGCAGAATGATGATGCTGAATAAAACAATAAGTGTCTGAAAAACAGGCAGACAGAAATATCCCGGGGTAAAACTCCGGGATATTTTTATGAGGAGAGAAAATATATGGAGAAATGGGTAATAGCAGCAAAAAGAGCAGATTTTAACCAGATCGGTCAACAGTTTCATATTGATCCGGTGATTGCGAGACTGATCAGGAACAGAGATGTGATCGGAGAAGATAAGATAAGAGAGTATCTGTCAGGAACAGTACAAGAGCTTCCTTCTCCCTGGCTGATGAAGGATATGGAAAAAGCTGTAGATATCCTGGAGAAAAAAATATCGCAGAAAGCAAAAGTCCGTATTATTGGTGATTATGATATTGATGGTGTGACCTCTACATACATTTTAATGAAAGGCCTTGCGAGGATCGGAGCAGATGTGGATACTTATATTCCGGACAGAGTTGCAGACGGATATGGGATTCATGCACATCTTATAGAAAGAGCGGAAACGGACCGGATCGATACGATCGTGACCTGTGATAATGGAATTGCTGCGGCTGCTGAAATCCAGATGGCAAAGGATAAGGGAATGACAGTGATTATTACAGATCATCATGAGGTTCCTTACAGGGAGGAAAAGGGAGAACGCCAGATGGTGCTTCCGCCGGCAGATGCGATTTTGAATCCGAAACAATATGATTGTCCATACCCGAATAAAAACCTGTGTGGGGCAGTGGTGGCCTTTAAATATATTGCAGCACTTTACGAGAGATTTGGTGTTCCGGCAGAGGAGCTGGAAGATTATTATGAACTGGCGGCTATTGCAACAGTAGGAGATGTTATGGATCTTCAGGGAGAGAACAGGATTCTGGTAAAAGAAGGGCTGTGCCGTCTGAAAAATACCAAAAATCAAGGATTGCAGGAACTGATCCGAGCAAATTCTCTGGAAGATGCTAAAATCACAGCTTATCATATCGGATTTGTGCTGGGACCATGTATCAATGCCAGTGGCAGACTGGATACAGCTGCCCGTTCTCTTGCACTTCTCAATGCAAAAACAAAGGAAGAAGCAGCAAGGCTTGCCGGAGATCTTACAGCTCTTAATCAGAGCCGAAAAGCTCTCACTGAGAAAGGAAAAGAAGAGGCAATCCGGATCATAGAGACTACAGAGCTGAAAAATGACAGAGTACTGGTAGTTTATCTTCCGGATTGTCATGAAAGTCTTGCCGGTATTATAGCAGGCAGGATCAGGGAAAAATATCACAGGCCGGCCTTTGTATTGACGGGCGGTGAGACAAGTGCAAAAGGAAGCGGAAGATCAATAGAAAGTTACTCTATGTATGAAGAACTGGTAAAATGTGCAGACCTGATGATACAGTTTGGAGGTCATCCGATGGCAGCAGGTCTTTCTATAGAAGAAAAAAATATAGAAGAATTCCGGAGACGTCTCAATGTAAACTGTACGTTGACGGACGAAGAATTGCGTCCTAAGATCGTGATTGATGTGCCGATGCCTGTGTCTTATATTACAAAAGAACTGGTAGAACAGATTTCGCTTCTGGAACCCTTTGGAAAAGGGAATACAAAACCGGTCTTTGCGCAGAAAAATCTCAGAGTGCTTGATCACAGTATTATCGGGAAAAATAAAAATGTAGTAAAATTAAAACTTCTCGATCCGCAGGGGATTTCAGTGGAAGGCATTTATTTCGGAGAAGCAGAGGATTTTGTGAACTTTATCAGGGAAAAAGACAGTATTTCTGTTACTTATTATCCGGAGATCAACAGATTCAGGGGACGAGAGAGTCTTCAGATTATTATTCAGAATTACTGTTAATATTACCGCTTGGTTTGTAACCGCCGGTAAGCCTGGAAATACAAATGTCAGGGCTTAACAGTAACTTGATTCTGAAATAAAAAGGTGATATACTATAAAATATTTATGAGCGAACAGCAATATAACACACACTGGAGGAGAAATAAAATGAAGAAAATTGAAGATTATGTATTAAGTATACCGGATTTTCCTGAACCGGGGATTATTTTCAGAGATATTACAAGTGTTCTGCAGGATGCGGATGGCCTGCAGTTGGCAATCGACTCCATGCAGGACTGTCTTAAGGATATAGATGTGGACGTGATTGCAGGAACAGAGTCCAGAGGCTTTATCTTTGGTGTACCGATCGCATATAATCTTCATAAACCATTTGTACCGATTCGTAAAAAAGGCAAACTTCCCCGCGAAACAGTATCTGTAAGCTATGATCTGGAATATGGCAGTGCAGAGATTGAAATGCATAAAGATTCCATAAAACCAGGTCAGAAAGTGGTTATCGTTGATGATCTGATCGCAACAGGCGGTACGATCGAAGCAGCGATCAAGCTGGTGGAACAGCTTGGCGGTGAGGTTGTCAAGGTTGTATTTCTCATGGAACTTGCAGGTTTAAAGGGACGCGAAAGACTGAATGGGTATGATGTAGCGTCCGTAATTTGTTATGATGGTAAATAGGCACAGCTGATTGTGCAGGACAGGCAGGTGGGAGCATATGACAGAGATAACAAAAAGTACAGAAGCAAAAAAAGATGAAATGCAGGTTGAAAAAGAGAAGCTGGAATCTGTAAAGAGAGCAGATGCGGCAGTAAAGACCATGCATGATTTTACAAGTCCGGAGGTGCTTTATAAAGAACTGATAAACAGTGTTCTGAAGTATCATCCATCAACAGATATTTCCATGATAGAGAAGGCATATAAGGTTGCAAGTGAAGCTCATGAAGGACAGAAGAGAAAGTCTGGAGAGCCATATATCATTCATCCTTTGTGTGTTGCCATCATTCTGGCAGATCTGGAACTTGACAAAGAAACGATAGTTGCAGGTCTTCTTCATGATGCAGTTGAAGATACCTGGATGACCTATGAGGAAGTGGAGAAGGAATTTGGTTCAGAGGTTGCACTTCTTGTGGATGGTGTTACCAAGCTGGGACAGTTATCTTATTCTGCGGATAAAGTAGAAGTTCAGGCAGAGAACCTCAGAAAGATGTTTCTTGCCATGGCTAAGGATATCAGAGTTATTCTGATCAAGCTTGCAGACCGTCTTCATAATATGCGTACCTTACAGTATATGCGTCCTGAAAAGCAGCAGGAAAAGGCCAGAGAGACCATGGATATTTATGCTCCTATTGCCATGCGTCTGGGTATTTCCAAGATAAAGGTAGAGCTGGATGACCTGTCGCTGAAATACCTTAAGCCGGATGTATATTATGACCTGGTGCATAAGGTTGCCCTGCGTAAAAGCGAGAGAGAACAGTTTGTAGGTGCGATTGTAAAAGAAGTTAAGAAACATATGGATGATGCCAATATTAAGGCGCAGGTGGACGGACGTGTAAAACACTTTTTCAGCATCTACAAGAAGATGGTAAATCAGGATAAGACTATTGATCAGATTTATGATTTATTTGCTGTCCGTATTCTTGTAGATACAGTGAAGGATTGTTATGCTGCCCTTGGTGTGATCCATGAGATGTATAAGCCAATTCCGGGACGGTTTAAAGATTATATTGCCATGCCGAAACCCAATATGTATCAGTCATTGCATACCACATTGATCGGACCCAACGGACAGCCCTTTGAAATCCAGATCCGTACTTATGAAATGCACAGAACTGCAGAATATGGTATCGCTGCACACTGGAAATATAAGGAGTCGTCTGACGGAAAGGCTCCTGTAGGTAAGAGTGAGGAAGAGAAACTGAACTGGCTGCGTCAGATTCTGGAATGGCAGAGAGACATGTCTGATAACAAAGAATTCATGAGTCTTCTGAAGAATGACCTGGATCTTTTTGCGGACAGTGTTTACTGTTTCACTCCACAGGGAGATGTTAAAACACTTCCAAGCGGTTCTACACCGGTGGATTTTGCGTACAGTGTTCACAGTGCAGTCGGAAATAAGATGGTAGGTGCCAGAGTTAACGGTAAGCTGGTTCCGATTGAATATGAGATCAAAAACGGCGACCGTATTGAAATCATTACTTCACAGAATTCTCAGGGACCAAGCCGCGACTGGTTGAAACTGGTTAAGAGTACTCAGGCAAAGAACAAGATTAACCAGTGGTTCAAGAAGGAATTAAAAGAAGATAATATCCTTAAGGGCAAGGAGATGCTTGCGCAGTATGCGCGTGCAAAGGGATTTAAGATCGCAAATTATACAAAAACCCAGTATCTGGAGGCTGTTTTGCGTAAATATGGTTTCAGGGACTGGGATTCAGTACTTGCTGCAATTGGTCATGGCGGATTGAAAGAAGGTCAGGTTTTCAATAAGCTGGTAGAGGCTTATGATAAGGAAAATAAGAAGAATCTGACAGATGAGCAGGTTCTTGAGGCTGCTTCTGAGACACAGGAAAAGCTTCACATTGCCAAGAGTAAGAGCGGCATTGTGGTAAAAGGAATCCATGATGTGGCAGTCCGTTTTTCCAAGTGCTGTAATCC
>ERZ827108.3531-NODE-3531-length-13044-cov-2.483101_pt1 | contig 13044 bp, 10 predicted proteins | sample MGYA00519921_ERZ827108 | MGnify/ENA primary metagenome ERZ827108 (study PRJEB31778, sample SAMEA3449258) | human gut metagenome | biome: human gut; feature: human-associated habitat; material: faeces | place: United Kingdom | collected 2010/2012 ... | reverse complement strand
GTTTCCCCTAAAAACCTTATTTCTTCGGCTTCCGATGCGACAAAATAATCCGCACATAAGCGATCAGATACAGTGTCATCGTCCCAAGCAGCGACAGAAACGCAATATCCAAGATCAAACTCGCCACATACGCCGGCATCCCCACCCAGAACAGCAGCAGCCCCAGGCAGATATACAGCAGCACCGTGTTTACTTTCCCGTAGATCAGCGCCCCGTGGTTCTCCCCGCTCTTGGTCACGGCGATGAGGGCGAAGATGCCGATGGTCACCTCTTTGATGACGAAGAAGATGAACAGGGGAATGGTGGACGGGTAGTGCTGGAAGAGACAGAGGATGAAGGTGGCCTGGGTGATCTTGTCCGCCACCGGGTCCAAGATCTTGCCGAACTCGGAGACCTGGTCAAAGTGCCGGGCGATCTTCCCGTCCAGCAGGTCGGTCAGGGCAGACACCAGCAGGGTCACAGCAGCCAAGATGACCCCCACCCCGTTGCCCCAGTTGTAGAAGTAGTAGAACAGGAAGGCCATGGGGATGCGGAGGAAGCTGAGCAAATTGGGAAAAGTCAAAATATCGTGCAAAGTGAATTTGTTCATACAGTGGCTCCAATCTAATCCTGTTTGGCGCTTGCCAGGCACCGGCGGAAGGACTCGACAAAAAGCGAGCGCTTTCCCAGGCAATACAGTAAAAGCATACCACAGGCGGCGAAAAAGTCAAGTGTGACGGTTGGAAAGGGTTTGAAAGAGCCGGAAATTTTTTCTTAATATTCTCGAAAGACCACTCCGCCGGACGCCCTTGCCAGCGTCTGTCAGGTATGATATGATGACAACAGTTTTTTGCAACGAATCAGGAGGAAATGCCCATGAAACAGCGCAGCCCCGTGGTGAGCACCCTGCTCAGCCTGCTCGTCACCCTCATCGGCGGCGGTATCTACTTCTATATCGCCATCCCCGCCCTCAACCCCAAGAGTTTTGACTTCTATCTGTTCCTTATCGTCCTCTGCGTCCTCTATATGCTGGCCAAATTCCTGTTCAGCAGTGAGGACAGCCAGTCAGGCAAGAAGAAAAAGGAGCCAAAACAGACCATCCTGGAGCCGGACGGCAAGGGCGGCTTCAAAGTCAACGGCCCCCACCGGCGCAAGTGGAACAAGCCCGGCCGGGGCAGCGTCTACCGTATCCCCGTGGTCATCATCGGCCTGTGCCTGCTGGTCTGCGTGGTGGGCAGTGTCATCTCTGCCGTGCCCTTCCACGCTAAGGCCTATCGGGATCTGCTCCAGGTGGAGACAGGGGACTTCGCCCAGGACGTGGCGGAAATTTCGTACAATAAAATCCCCATGCTGGACGCCGACTCCGCCAAGCAGCTGGGTCGCCGCGCCATGGGCAGCATCAGTCAGAACTCCAACCTGGTCTCCCAGTTCGAGGTCAGCGACTACTACACCCAGATCAACTACAAGGGCAATCCCGTCCGGGTCTCCCCCCTGGAGTACGGCAACGTCATCAAGTGGTTCAACAACCGCTCCGACGGCTTGCCTGGCTATATCGTGGTCAACATGGTCACCCAGGAGGCGCGCCTGGTGCAGCTGAAGGAGGGGATGCAGGTGTCCACCTGTGAGCACTTCAACCGCAACCTCCGCCGCTATCTCCGCTTCCGGTATCCCACTTATATGTTCGGTGACATCAACTTCGAGGTGGACGAGGAGGGGACGCCCTACTGGATCTGTTCCAGAGTAGATAAGACCATCGGCCTTTTCGGCGGCGAGGACATCCGCGGCGCGGTCCTGGTCAATGCCGTCACCGGCGAGCACACCTACTACGAACAGGACGTGCCCACCTGGGTGGATCGGGTGTATGACCCGGACATCATCGTGAACCAGTACGACTTCCACGGCAAGCTGGTCAACGGCTGGATCAACAGCTGGCTGGGGCAGAAAGCAGTGACCACCACCACAGCGGGATACAATTATATTGCCCTGAACGACGACGTTTATATGTATACCGGCGTCACCTCCGCCGGCTCGGATGAGTCCAACGTGGGCTTCCTGCTGGTGAACCAGCGCACCAAGGCGGCCAAGTATTATAATGTGACCGGCGCGGAAGAATACTCCGCCATGTCCTCCGCCGAGGGCGCCGTGCAGCACCTGAACTATGCCGCCACCTTCCCCCTGCTGCTGAACATCTCCGACCAGCCCACCTATTTTATGGCGCTGAAGGACAGCGCGGAACTGGTGAAGATGTACGCCATGGTCAACGTCAGCGACTACCAGATCACCGCCACCGGCACCACCGTGGCCGCCTGCCAGAAGGCGTACCAGGAGCAGCTGGCGGAGAACGGCATCCAGGTCAAGCAGGACGTGAAGGAGGAGGAACCGGCGGGTGAGGAGCGCACTGTCACCGGCGAGGTGGCCGAGATCCGCAGCTCGGTCATCAGCGGCAACACCTGGTATTACTTCCGCCTGAAGGGCAAGGAGAACGCCTGCTACTATGGCATCAGCGCCGCTGACTGCCCCGAGGCAGTGACCTACAACAAGGACGACCAGCTCACCATCACCTACCCCATCAGCGAGGACGGCACCTTGCGGACGGCATCGGAGATCAAGGTCAAATAATCTATCACACCCCTGTCCCAATTGGGACAGGGGTGTTTTGCCGCAAAAAGCCCAGCGAACCCTTTCTTCGCTGGGCTTTTTCTCGTTGTGTGGTTTCAGAACACACCCCAATCCACCTTGCCATTGCTGTCGGCGGAGACGGGGAGGCCGTAAGGCTCCATGACCTGCACCAGCTCTTGGAGGCGGTCCATCTGCGCCTGACGCTCCGGCCAGGTGCGCCCCTCCAGGGGATATTCCAGACCGACGGTGGGGTATTTCACCTTGCCGTACTCGTGGAATTGCAGGAGCTGTACCTGTCGGACGTTGCCGCCCATGTTGTCCCGGAGGAAGGCGGCGGTGCGGGCGATGTTCTCGTCGTCATCGTTGCAGCCGGGGATGACCGGCACGCGGATGATGTAGGGGATGCCCATCTTGCTCATCTTCTCCAGGTTCTGGAGGATGAGCTCGTTGGACGCCCCGGTGTATTCCTTGTGTTTGACGGGGTCCATATGCTTAATGTCCGCAATGATGAAATCCGTCTCGGCCAGCACCTCCTGGATGCGCTCCCAAGGAGCGTGGAAGGTGCTCTCCACACAGGTGTTGATGTGGTGGGCGTGGCAGGCTTTGAACACCTCAGCGGCGAACTGCCACTGCGCCAGCGATTCCCCGCCGCACAGGGTCACGCCGCCCTTGCCCTTGTAAAATTCCCGATCCTTCAGCACGTCGTTCAGCGCTTCCCGCACCGTCATCACCTCACCCCAGTGGGTCATGGCGTTGGCAGGACATTCGTCCGCGCACTTCATGTAGCCCGTACACGCCGTCCGGTCGATGGCGGACACCTTGTTGTCCGCCACCTGGATGGCCTGGGGGACGGGACAGTCCTTCTGGCAGTAGCCGCACTTGTCCGCCCCGATGCACCGGTCAGGGTAGACCCCCACCTCGCGGTGGAGGCGCAGCCCTTCCGGGTTGGCGCACCAGAGGCAGCGCAGGGGACAGCCCTTCAGGAACAGCTCCGTCCGGGTCCCCGGCCCGTCGTGGACGGTGTACCGCTGGACGTTGAAGACGATGCCGGTCAGATCGTAGTCAATGGTCGCCTGTTTCATAGAGGATGCCTCAGCCCATGTAGCCCATGAACACGAAGGCAGCGACCACAGCGCCGATGATGGGGCCGACGACGGGCACCCAAGCGTAGCTCCAGTCGGAGTCGCCCTTGCCAGCGATGGGCAGGACAGCGTGGGCGATACGGGGGGCCAGGTCACGGGCGGGGTTCAGTGCCCAGCCGGTGGGGCCACCCAGGCCGTTGCCGATGCCGCAGATGAGCAGGGCCATGAAGGCGGGAAGATGGGGGTGGGGACGTCGTTGGCCAGCATAGCCATGATGCCGATGATGAGGACGAAGGTGCCGATGGCTTCGGTGACCATATTGGAGCCGTAGCTGCGGACGCCAGGAGCGGTGGAGAACACAGCCAGCTTCAGGCCAACGTCTTCGGTCTCCTTCCAGTGGGGCAGATAGGCGATCCAGACCAGTGCCATACCCACGAAAGCACCCAGGAACTGGGCGACGATGTAGATGGGCACCAGGTTCCAGGCCAGGCTGCCGGTGATGGCGAAGGCCAGGGTGACCACCGGGTTCAGGTGGGCGCCGCTGAGGGGCATGGAGGCGAAGACGCCGGTCATGATGGCCAGACCCCAGCCCAGGTTGATGAACAGGGCGCCGGAGTTCTGACCCTTGGTCTTGTTCAGCAGGACGTTGGCCACCGCGCCGTTGCCCACCAGGAGCATGATGGCGGTACCAATAAATTCACCAAAAAAATAAGTCATGGTATCTCTCCTTTTTCCAGTTGCAATATCGCAGTTTCCCCCTACGCCAGAGCCGCCGAAGCGGCTCCGGCAGAGGCAGAAAGGGAATGATCTCTTCTTAGAATTCGTGGGATGCGCGCTCGATGATGTCACGCTGCAGGGCGGCGTCCAGTTCGGTGAAGAAGGCGCTGTAGCCTGCCACGCGGACCAGCAGGCCGCTGTAGTTTTCGGGATGAGCCACGACGTCCTCCAGGACTTCCTTGCTGACCACGTTGATCTGGTTGTGGAAGCCCTTGCGCTCGAAGTAGACCTTTATGAGGTTGATGAAGTTCTTGTCGCCGATGTCACCGGCCATGGTGGAGGGGGTGAACTTCATGTTCAGCAGGGTGCCGTTGGAGGCGATGAGGTGATCCAGGGAGGAGACGGACTTGACCAGGGCAGTGGGGCCGGACACGTCGTGGCAAGCCTGGTGGGTGTGGACGGCGGAGACGCCTTCTGCTTCCGGTTCGCCAGCCTTACGACCGTCGGGGGAAGCGCCGTGGCACATACCAGCGGGGACGTTGCCGGTGACCGGGTACAGGCCGGGCTGGAAGATGCCGCCGTGAGCGGTGGGACGCTTTTCCAGGTGCTTGCAGAAGGACAGGGCGCCGAAGCGAGCCAGTTCGTCTGCGTAGGGATCGTCGTTGCCGTAGTGGTGGACCTTACTGCTGTTGACCAGAGCGTACAGAGGCTCATGGCCTTCCCAGTTGTCCTTCAGAGCCTGGAGCATTTCCGCGCCGGTGACCTTCTTTTCTTCGAAGATCAGCTGCTTGATGGCAGCCAGGCCGTCTGCCACGTTGCCGGTAGCCAGACCCTGCGGGCCAATGAAGTTGTACAGTGCGCCGCCAGCGGTGACGTCGGTGCCCCGGTCGATGCAGTCGTCGATCATAGTGGACAGGAAGGGCAGAGGCTTCTTGGTCTGGTGAGCGATGTCCAGGCAGTTGCAGAAGCCCACCAGGTTCTCGACCCAGTATTCCATCTGCTTATCGTAGGCTTCCAGCACTTCGTCGAAGGTCTTGAAGTCTGCCAGGCTGCCGGTGGCTAGGCCGATGCGGTTGCCTGCGCCGGCGCACTTGCTGTAGCGCGGACATTCCTTGCTGCAGTCGATGCATCTGCCGTCGTTGATGGCCCAGGTCAGGACCTTGTTCATGTTGAAGAAGCACATGTCGTGCCAGCCATATTCCCGGCCGCCCACGTCGGGTTCCACGCAGCCCAGCGCATGGTAGTCACGGGCGTCCTCGATGGGAATACCACGGTTGCACATGCCGGGGATGATGACTTCGTCATTGAAGAAGGAGGGATAGCCGATGCCGGTCTTGACGGACTTGGTGCACTTGATCCACCATTCTTCCGGTTCGTTGGCGTGATGACGGGTGGTCAGCAGGGGGAAGTTCATACGGGTGTGTACGATTGCGTCCACGCCCATGAAGCTCAGTTCGTTGGTAGCGTCTTCGCCGTCGGGGGTCACACCGCCCAGGGTCAGGGAAGCGCCGCCGATGCCGACACCGCCGAATGCCTGAGTGGAACCTGCGTCACGGACCTTGTTCAGTTCGCAGACCTTGATGTAGAAGCACTCGATCAGTTCCTGGATGAACTCCTTGGTGGTCTCACCGCTCCACTGGTATTCGCCAGCGGCCATGTCGTGCTGATAGTAGGGGTAGAGCAGCTGGTCGAAGCGGCCGTAGGTGATGGAGTGGCCGTTGCCCTCGATCTGGACGGCGCAGATGGCGAACCACATGAGCTGGATGGCTTCGAAGAAGGTTCTGGGAGGATTCTCGGCGATCCATTCGCAGACTTCTGCGTTGTGCAGCAGCTCTGCCTTACGCATTTCGTCGGATTCCTTGGCGGCCAGTTCTCTGGCTTCTGCTGCGTAGCGGTTGATGAAGATGGAGATGGCTTCCAGGGTGATGAGCTGACCCTTGTAGAAGGTCTCCTTCTTGATGCCGTCGGGGGTGGTCAGATCCAGCTCCGCCAGCTTCTTCTCCACCTTCTCACGCAGACCCTTCCAGCCCAGCTCGAAGAGCACCTGATAGCGGGGGCAGCAGTGGCCAATGCCGCTGTTGAGGTAGTTGCCGGGGAAGAACAGGGCCTTGCCGTAGGTGGCGTCGCCCTTGAGCTGATCTTCGGTCATCATGCTCACCGCCAGGTCGTGGACGGTGTTGCCGTGCCAGAAGGAGTGGATGGACTTCAGGGCTTCCTCGGTCTCCTTGGTGTACTCCAGACGGTCGGAGCTGAAGGTGGTGTTGACGCCGGGACGCTGATTGAAGGGTGCGTTCTCCAGTTCGTCGATGACCCAGTCATAGGAAAATTCCGGGTAGATGGGAGCGGCCTTCTGCGGAGCGCCGATGTTGCCCAGGATCAGGTTGCCGTTGATGTACAGGGGGACGGTCTTGAGCACTTCCCGGAACGCCTCTGCACAGCGGATGTTGTAGGGCTTGTTCACGTTGTGCTTCATCACGTCGGTCCGGATCAGGGCGCGCTTTGCGTCGATGCTGGCGGGGATGGAGAAATAGTCCTTTCTCAGCTTGTTGATGCGGTCGAAGGGGGAGAAGTCCTCACCCATTGCGGATACGCCGGTGCCCCAGTCCTTGTCGAAGGGTTCCAGGCCGTACTCAGTCAGTTTCTTGGTCACTGCCATAGTTGTTAAAACTCCTTTCTTATGGGTAGAAATGCCGAAAAGCAGGGGGTCGATTCGCTTTTCTGTTGTGCTGTTTGCTACTGTTGCAATTATAGGAAAATCCACAGTGGAAGTCATGCAACAGACATGACCTGCTTTGCGATTTGTTTGTGAAAGAACAAACGAAGTGATAGGACAAAAGAACTAGAAAGTCACAAAAACACCATTTTAGGACATAAAATTCCAAAACATACAGCTAGGAAGTTGTCAAAAAGTGTCCTATAATAGAACATGCATAATCGGACGCAGAGGACATCACGTTGTACACAGGAGGAACACAATGTACACAATTTCCGGATCGAATGACACAAGACCTGTCTACCCCTATGGTGCCGGTCGAGACATCTCCCTAGAAGACCTGGTCAGCGCCAAGACCCTCAACGGCATCCGGGATTCCTTCATGGAGATCACCGGCATGCGCTGCGTCATCGCCAACCGCTGCGGCGAGACGCTGACCGACGACAAGAGCTACACCAAGCTGTGCAAGCTGGTCCACTCGGTGCCGGAGGGACGACAGCGATGCATGGCCTGCGACCACGCCAAGACGTTGGAGTCCGCCCAAAAGGAGGAGATCCTGGTCTACACCTGCCACATGGGTCTGGTGGACGCCGCCTTCCCCATCATGGTCAACGGCCAGCTGGTGGGCTCCATCCTGTCCGGCGGCGTCACCTTCCGGGAAGACCCCTTTGACAAGGACGCAGTGAAGGAACGGGTCCGCGCCCTGGGCATCGACGTGGAGGAGGCGGCGCTGGAGGAAGCGCTGTCGGAGATCGTGGCGGTGGATCGGCAGCGCCTGAGGCGGTGAACGCGGCGCTGGAGCTGCTGAAGGTGATGACCAAGTACATCGCGGAGATGGGGGTGGTGAACCTGTCCCAGAAGCTGCTGATGAACGAGATCAAGTCCAAGGCGGAGGTGGAGAACTTATTGCGGGAGACCGAGTACAAGGCGCTGCAAGCCCAGATCAACCCCCACTTCCTCTTCAACTGCCTGGACACCATCAGCCTCACCGTCCTGACCGAGGGGGCGGAGGAGACCCAGGAGCTCATCTTCGCCCTGTCCGACCTGCTGCGCAACCTGCTCAAGCACACGGAGGAGGTCATCACCCTGCGGGAGGAGATGAAGTACGTGGAGGACTACCTGTTCCTGCAAAAGGCACGCTTCGCCGACCGCATCCAGGTGGTCACCCAGGTGGACGACCAGGTGTGGAACGCCCGCATCCCCAAGTTCATCCTCCAGCCCCTGGTGGAGAACGCCGTGGTGCATGGCTTGGAACCCTCCCTGACCGGCGGGACGCTGACCCTCACGGCGGGGAAGGACGAGAAAAATGACCTGGTCATCACCGTAGCCGACACCAGCGTGGGCATGGACAAGACCGCCATGGACGCCCTCTTCCAGCCAAAGCCCCGCCGCTACAACGGTCGACACAGCGGACTGGGCGTGAATAACGTCAACGGGCGCATCCAACACTATTTCGGCCCCCGCTACGGGGTCAGCATCGCCAGCAAGCCCGGCGAAGGGTGCCGGGTGACGGTGACGGTGCCTTTTGCGGAAGAATAACGGAGAGAAAGGAGAGAGGTTATGTATCGAGTGCTCATCGCCGATGACGAGCCTTGCAGCGGCGTGCCCTGACCCAGCTCATCGGGCGGAAGCTTCCGGAGGCGGTGGCAGGCGCCAAGGAATATCACCCCCACCTGGTGCTGATGGACATCAAGATGCCCGGCAAGAACGGTCTGGACGCGGCCAAGGAGATTTTGGAATTTGCCCCGGACACCAAGATCATCATGCTCACCGCCTACGACGAGTTCTCCCACGCCCAGACTGCCCTCCAGTTGGGTGCCGTGAACTACCTCTTAAAACCCGTCCGCCCCAACGACATCTTCCAAGCCCTGGAACGCTGCCTGGACGGCCTGCACAAGACGGAGGACCAGCACCACCAGAGCCAGCAAGTCCAAGCCCAGCTGGAAGAGCTGCAGCCGCAGATCTTCTCTTCCCTGGTCTCCGCCCTCATCAACGGCAACCCGGTGTCGCCGGAGCAGTTCTGCCGCAGCACCGGCCTGCCGCCGGAGGAGCTGTTCCCCCTGACCCTCCTGGTCATCGGCCTGGCGGACGACCCCACCGACGACCCGGACCGGCTGGGGCACATCCGTGCTGCTCTCCATGCGCCCTTCGCCAAGGGCGGGCTGTACTTTTTGACCCAGACCCAGCCGGACAAATACCTCCTCCTGCTCCCCGGTCTGGAACGCCAGCAGCCCCAGCAGTTGGCCGCCTACAGCCAGGTGAAGGGGACGGAGCTGCTCCGCGCCCTGTCGGCCGAAGGCATTTCCGCCAGCGTGGGCATCAGCAGCTGCTGCACGGGACTGCCACAGTTCCGCCACTGCTGCTAGGAGGCGTTGGCCGCCCAGAAGGAGGCGTCCTTCGCGGAAGGGTTCGACCTGTTCTCCGCCGCCGACCTAGAGGCGAAAGAGGAGGTCAAGCCACTGCTCAACCACCACGAGAAGGAGCTGACCGCCCTGGTCTACGCCTCCGATTGGGTGGGGGCGTCCCGACTGTTCGAGGAGGTCTGGCAGGAGGTGAAGGGGAGCAAGCTGGACGCGGACTTGAAGAAGGCGTACCTCATCGAGTTCCTCTTCAACGTCCACCAGACCCTGAACACCAACGAGCTGGACTGCATGACCGTCATCAAGGACATCCTGGACTGCGCCAACGCCGACACCCTCAGCACGGTCTTCCACCGGGCGGCGGACGCCATCCTGTTGGAGTCCATGAACTGGCGCAGCAACATTGGCACCATCGTCAAGACCACCAAGCAGTTCCTAGACCACAACTACCACAAGGACCTGTCCCTCAACGACGTGGCCGACGTGGTCCACGTCAGCCCCAGCTACCTCAGCCGGGTCTTTTCCCGGGAGTTGGGGGTGCCCGTCAAGAAATACCTCATCGACCTGCGCCTGGATCAGGCCAAACGCCTCCTCCTGTCCACCAACAAGCTCATCGGGGAGATCTCCCTGGCCGTGGGCTACCAGGACACCAGCTACTTCTGCCGCATCTTTAAGCAGCGGGAGGGGTGCTCGCCCAACCAGTTCCGGGCACAGAACAAGTGACCGCAAAACGTGAAAAAACCCCCGCCCGGGTCAGTCGGAAGGATTCCGACCGAGTTCCGGGAGGGGGATTTTTTCGCAGACACACAGCAATCGTCTGCGCAGGCGCCAGAGGAGGTTTCTGGCGTTCGTAGGAAGGAACGGCTCGCGTGTTTTGCCGATATTCGCTTACTGATATGCCTCGTATGCCACCTGGATGAAGGACTTGATCTCATCCTGGGGCATGTTTTCCTTGGGGATGCCCAGGAAAGCGGCGTCGTCGGGCATGTGGATGGAGACGGACTGGCAGTCTTCCAGAGTGTAGCCGGAAGCCTTCATGGAGGGGATCTCGATCTCCTTCATCAGAGCCACGACCTTTTCGGTCATCTTGGCGCACAGCTCGTCCATGGTGGTGTTGTCGTCATAGGCGATGTCCATGGCGTCTGCCACGATCTTTGCGCCTTCGGGATAGTACTTGCAGGCGACAGCGATGGCGGCAGGGGTGCCCCATGCGCAGTACAGGCCGTGGGGCTTGTGGTGCTTGCTGCCCATGCAGTGACCAAAGGCGTGACCGAACTGAGCAGAAGCCTCAGCGATGGCCAGACCGCCCAGGTTGGCGCCCATCATCATCCATTCTCTGGCTTCCTTGTCCTGGCCGTCCTTGACCGCCCGGGGCAGATATTTGAAGACCAGCTGGATGCCGTTGATGGCGAACAGGTTGGCGTAGTGGTTGTAGTAGCAGGTGGTGATGGCTTCGATGCAGTGAGCCAGCACGTCCATACCAGTGGCAGCGGTCTGAGACTTGGGCAGGGTGTAGGTCATGACCGGGTCGATGAGGGCCAGATCAGCGCTGTACTGGGGGATCTTCTTCAGGCCGGATTCCGCGTCGGTGATGACGGCGTAGGGGCTGTTCTCGCTGCCGGTGCCAGCGGTGGTGGGGATGGTGATGAGGGGGAAGCCCTTCTTCACGCGGTCAGGATCGGGGGGATAGACGGGAACATAGTAGTCCTCGATGGTGCCCTCGTTCTTGGTCATCATGGCGATGCCCTTGGCGCAGTCCATGCTGCTGCCGCCGCCCACGGCGACGATGCCGTCGATGCCGGTCTCCTTGGCCAGAGCAGCACCCTGGGTGACCAGATGGTTGTTGGGGTCAGCGATGATGTCGTCGAAGACCACCACTTCAAAGCCTGCGTTCTCCAGCAGCTCCTTGATGGGGCTGGAGACCTTCAGATCCATCAGCGCCTTCTCGGTGACGAACAGGATCTTGTGCATCTTAAATTCTTTTGCCTTGGTGACCAGCTCCCCCAGAGCGCCGGTACCAAAGATGGTGGGACAGAATCGGTTCCAATACTGAACACAAGTGGTTTCCATGGTTTTTCCTCCTATAGTGATGGCCGCAGCCAAAATTTAATGAACCTAACAGGTGGCGTTTCAGCTGCGATTATGATAGCACGATGCAGGGCGGGAGGCATTGGAATCCCGTATGCTCAAATGGGAGTTTCGGGGTTTGTGCGAGTGGAGCGATGCGCGGCGATGGGGGTTCTAGGGCATGAAAGTGATAAAAACGGCGGGAATGTTCTATTTTTGAGGTGGTCAGAGTGTGGAACGATACATCCCCACAGCTGTCGTCCGTTCAGTGACGCAGATCTAAGGCAGACGCCACCCGGCGGAACGCCTGCGGATGTTCACAAAATCCTGATAGATGCCTGCCTGTGTCATCAGTTCGTCATGGGTCCCCTTTTGGGCGATGCGGCCATCTGCGACCACATGGATCTGATCAGCGCTGCGGATGGTGTTCAGCCGGTGGGCGATCACCAACAGGGTCTTCCCTTTGACGAGCTCGCTGAGGGCTTCCTGGATATAGCGCTCGTTATCCACATCCACGCTGGCCGTCGCCTCGTCCAGGATGAGGATGGGCGCGTCCTTTAGGATGCAGCGGGCAATGGAGATGCGCTGCTTCTCCCCGCCGGAAAGGGTCGCGCCGTCTTCTCCGACGATCGTTTGAAACCCGTCCGGTAACGCCTGGATGAAATCATAGCAACGCGCCTTCCTAGCTGCTTCGTAGACTTCTGCCTCTGTGGCGTCCGGCCGGCCCATGCTGATGTTGTTGTAGATCGTATCCTGGAACAGGTAGACCCGCTGGAATACCATGCCGATCTGTTCCATCAGCTCGGAAAGGGGGACCTTGCGAATATCCGTACCACAGATGGAAATGGTTCCCGCCTTGACGTCCCAAAGTCTGGCCAGCAAGTTGGCGATGGTGGACTTCCCACCACCGGACGGCCCCACCAGGGCGGTCATGGTGTTTTGCTCCGTGGAAAAGCTGATGTCGTGCAGCACTTCCTTGTCTTGATAGGCAAAGGTCACCTGGTCAAAGCAGACCGCAGGGACACCGGAGGTCGGCGGCAGGATATGTTCCGACCCATCGTCCGGCAGCTCCGCCTCATCCAAAACGGCTTCGATCCGATCCAGCGCCGCATTCATCACGGTCAGCCGGGACGCTTCGCCGTACAACGCCTTTAACGGGCCGAATAGGTCGAAGACAAACAGCAGCACCCCCAGCAGATAGGGCAGGGATAACATGCCGTTCCGCTGGAGCCATACAGACAGGGCGAAAATAGCGGCGATCCCTAGGGCGTACAAAAGGTTCAGTCCCCTTGTCCAAGGAGTCATGTTCCGCTCAAAGGCAATGGCTGTATCTTTGGAGCGTTTGAACTGGTCGGTCAATGCTTGGGAGCTTTCCCCAGCAAGTGATAGCTCTTGATCACGCCGATCCCCTCGGCAAATGAAAGAACCGCGTCCGTCAAATATTCGCTTTGCTCCTGCCTTATTGCCGCTTCTTTCAAAGAAACCTGATTCATTCCTTTTGCAACAA
>ERZ827108.3505-NODE-3505-length-13132-cov-6.164334_pt1 | contig 13132 bp, 20 predicted proteins | sample MGYA00519921_ERZ827108 | MGnify/ENA primary metagenome ERZ827108 (study PRJEB31778, sample SAMEA3449258) | human gut metagenome | biome: human gut; feature: human-associated habitat; material: faeces | place: United Kingdom | collected 2010/2012 ... | reverse complement strand
TGAGGAAGTTTTACGAAGGTCTGCCCTCAGCCAAGGAATGATGATACAAACGGCAGTCTCTTCGGAAACATAGAGCAGCCCCCCAAAAAACGACAATCAGAAAACGGAGGTGTATCATGTTGTACAATGAAAATCTGCACGAAGAAGAACAACATCTGATCCAGCAGATTGCCGAGCAAACAGAGAGAGGAAAAATCGACTGGGAACTGACGGAGTATAATCCGCTGTCCTTTCTGAATGAGGACAAGATAGACAAAAACCCAGCAGTAATCTGTCAGTCCTTCTCCTTTGAAGCGATCATCGGCGGATCCCGTTACGAACTTGATGTCATGGAGAATATTGATGTGCCGTCCGGTATGGGAGTCGAACCCATATTCAGTGGCTTTACCATCGCATTTATCAGCTACATGTTGTCTATTGTGTTGTCCAGCTTGCCATGTTGCTTGCAGAAATCGTCCATTCTATCTCGAATTTTCTTTGCATATTCTTCCATTGCAGAGCCAAAAACATGCTGGTAAACCTGTTCAATCATTCGTGTACTTGAATGACCCATTATCTCTGCAATGTACTTTTGCGGCATTCCAATAAGCAGGCATTTGCTTGCATAGTGATGGCGTAGAGCGTGAAAGTTCATATTTTCGTCAAATCCGTTTTTATCCCGGAAACGTATCCAGTTGTTACAGATGTTTATGCTTCTCATGGTTACTATTCTGCCATCTTCACCGGCAGCTTCACGGAGTATATTCGCGAACGCTTTACCGATAGGGATTTTACGATATCCCGCATAGCTTTTCGGCGCTTTTTTCTGATATACGCCGTTTTCATCAAGTACATATGCTTCTGTGACCATAATATAGCCATCATGAACATTGCTGATATTCAGGGCTGTTATTTCGCTCTCACGCAAACCACATTGCGTTGCAAGAAGAAAAGGAATCTCCAGCGGATTGCCGTGTATCAGTTCGGCTATCTGACTTATCTCTTTTTCATCTGGAACATAGATATCGTTCAGTTCCTTTTGTGGCAGAGTGGTTTTTATGGTGAATCCCGGCCTGTTGTTCTGCAAAATAGAAGATAACAAGCCGTGCACATTTCTGCAAGTTTTAGGACTATGAGTTTTGGCATATTCGTTCATGAACTTTTGCAGTTCAATTTGAGTGATTTCGTCTATCGGTCGGTTTTGCAGTTCCGACAGCGCATTGCGCTGTAAAGAACGATATCCCCTGATGGTTGACGGTGAGCAAACCGCCGTCCTGCTGACGATGTATTCTTCCAGCGCTTCGCCGAGGGTCTTTGCTTCCACTTGTTCCTTGACCTCTTTCAGCTCCGCTTCGGCTTGCGCTATCTGGCGCAGCAGTTCGTTCTTATCCCTGCCGGAAAAACGCTGGTATTTCTTCTTTCCGTCCGCGTCCTTTCCAATATACACTTGAATCGAGTACCACTTATACCGTTTGACCCGCCCGTTGACCTTTTCGGAGCGGGTTTCTTCTTTAAAGTTATAGTCTGCCATAATTATCTCCTTAAAAGCAATGCTTACATGGTTCGTAACCGTTTGCTTCGGCTTCTGATATCGTCATTCCCACAATGTCTGCCCTGCCCTCTATGTGGTAACAATCCGGCTTGTGGTATTTAGTGCCGTGTGGTGTAACATAAACAACTTCGGACTGTGGGTCGTCCTGGGCGGGTGTGGTTGAAGCTGACGTAGAAGCGGCGCTTGACACTGGCACAGTCGTTGACGCTGTGCTGCTTGATGTGGCTGTTGTCGTGACCGTGCTTTCCCCCGGCTCCTGGGTTTCTGACGGAGATTCCGACGAGCTGTTATAATCATCTGGCACAACAGTAAGCGAATTGTTATTCTTTATTGAAAGCAATGCCATGCAAATTACAAAGCCTGCCGCAAAGCAAGCAATATATTTAAGCCACGAAAAGTTGTGACGTTTGGGCTGATTGAAATTTATGCGGTCACAAAGAAGCTTCTGTGTTTCTGTCACAGGCGCACCGGATTTCACGTTTTCAAAGTGCTCCAAAGCTTGGTCTGTCGTGAGCAAGCCGGTTTTCAGAAGCTCATTCACCGAGGATATTCCCAGTTTATTCATTACGCATGCTGGGGCAAGCATTTCCGTGGCGAAATCATCGGCTTCGCGCTCCTGCATGGCTGTTGTGCTTGCGTCACGGCTCGCCCCGATTATAGCGCGGTCAGACGTGTGATTAAGGACGATATGCCCGAACTCATGGCAGATGAACTGCACTTTCAAATCATACGGCAGTTCTTCATCGTACAGAATTATTACTTTGCCGTCCCAGCGTATAGTGAACGCAGGAAAATGCTTCGCTTTTTCGCTTGTACCAGTAGCTTCAAGTATTTTTTCGGAATGCTGATAAGAAGACAGCAGCCAGTTGGAGCGGACAGCGATTTTTCTCAGCGTATCCATTGTTAACGGCAGTTCCGTCACTTCGCCCTTTACAAGAAATTTGTCTGCTTCGGCAAGAATGTTGCGCTTCGTCATGGTAGATTACCTCCAAAATAGATTTTACACTTCTATTTTGCGACATAATCCGGCAAGACTTGCAAAGTAATTAATGCCAATTAATATTTTTTCTTGATTTGTTCGTTTAATTCATCGAATGCTTCTGATACCGCGCTATCTGTTTTAGCTTTATCAGCAACTGCATTGAAGTGACCACCCTTGGCTGCTACGCTGATGTCTTGGTGCTCGTCCAGATTCAGACCGAGAATGTAATCAATAGAGGGCTGCGCCGCCGGGCAATTCCGATAGGCTAAAGCTACAGCAATTTCGCGTTCGCTTAGCTTAGCTGCTGTAGAAGTACCTGCTCCGTTCAATGGTAAGGGCTCTTTTGCGCAAGGAATGACTTTGCTATCAGCGTAATAAGTTCCGGTTAAATTCGCCGATTTTTCTCCGAATAGTTTTAACAATTCTTTGTATTCTGTAGAGCCTTTTTGCGGGAAACAGTTATTTTCCTGCTTTATAAACGCCGATGCATATTCTTCAAAGGAGCGATTGAGGTCATAATCAACCGCTTCTATTGCTCTGGAAAAATATCCTTTTAGCAACGCCGTATAATACGTTATTTTCTTCTCCAAACTAATCTCTTTGTCTGATAGTAGATCATAAACTTTACTTTTACAGTTTGCTCGGTATATGCCGTTCCAACAAAATCCGTACTTCTCGACGGCTTTTTCCCACTTTATATGCCTGTCTTGGTGTTTCTTTCGGTCGCCAGTAATACTTGGCGAGTACTGAAATCCACATTCCGGGCATGGGATATCGTAATTCTCTTGGTCTAGAAATTCTATATTAACTAAGAAATACTGGGCTATTTTTCTCTTTACTTCTGATGACAAGTCTTTCGTCCTGCCAGCGGACAGTTCGGACAGCGTGCTTCTTGAAACATTAATCTCTCTGCACAGTTGCGTGATGTTCAAATTGTTTTGAGCACATAAGCACTCGATGTTTTTGTATAGGTTGCTCATATTACACTCCTCCAAATTGTAAGAAATTCCAAAGATATCAGAACTCTGTAATTTCCTATTGACAATTTCAGAAATCTGTAATATAATCTAGTTGTCAGCAAGATGACAGATTTCTGAAATAATCATTCCCGACAAATGCATTATACTACATAAATCTGTAATTGTCAAGTGAAAAGGAGGTGAAATTTTGGCTTCTGAACGAAAAAAGCCTATTTCGGAATTCGGCTTCGTTGTTAAAATGGAGCTTTTAAAGCGCAATAAAAATCAAAACTGGCTTATAGACGAAGTGAAAAGGAAAAATCCGTCAATGTTTGTTGACAGCTCTGTCTTATATAAAGTGCTGACAGGGCAGACCAAGTCTGGCAACATCGTTGAAACAATTAAAGAGGTATTGGGAATTTCTTGATTCCGGCGCATGTACTCTGAGTTTGATTCCCTAGCAGGAGGTGATTAAATTGGACACAAAAAAAGTGCCCCGGCTGTGGAAAAGAAATCCCAACCAGCGCAAACTTCTGCACGCACTGCGGCAAAAAGCTAAACGCGGTTTGCGATTGTTGGGTAAAAGAAAAGCCCTATAACTGCGGGCTGGATAAATGCCCGGGCATAAGGCTGTTCTTAATCGAGAAGCGTGCAAGGGAAAAGCCGTATCATGTTTACGAATTCAACGAACTTGGAAATCGCCATTCTGCGACAGTTTCATTTGAAATGGCTTACCATGACTGGTTGAAACTCGAAAACTCAGCGGCATTCCGAGAGATGGTTGACTATCTTCGGAAAATACAAACAACAGGAGGTGAGTAAATGGAAATCGCAATAATGATAGTCTGCTGTCTTGTATGCCTTATCGTGAATTTCATCGTTGTAATGTTAGCGATGATTGCCGCATTAAAGGTATTCATGGAAGCATGGCACGAACACACCAAGTAAGCAGAACACACGACAAAACAGGAGGATTTTATGACCAATGAAAAGAAGCAGCAGATAATCGAACTGCTGAAAGACAAGGAGACCGCCGACGCTATCGGCGCAATTTCAGAGGGGCTGGTGAAGCTCTTCGAGAGCATTCCGGCGGACGAGCCGGAGGAGAAGAAGCCGTATGACCCGGGGTTCTGGATGCCGAAAGCTGATGAGCGGTATTATGAAGCCTTTAATGGCAAAGACATAATTTACGCACTTAGCATGGACGCGGAGAACGGTGTAGCCAACCCAGATAACTGCTGGAAAACCAGCGAACGTGCGATCGGGATCGGGAAGAAAATCAAGTTCCTTATGCTGGTTGAGCGCATACGCGATGTAGTGGAGCGCGAAAACCGCGGGGTTGACGGCTTTTGGGTAATTACCTTTGGCTCTGACGAAGATGGATTTGATTATGCAAGTGTTTGCAAGAACGATGGCGAGCCTTATACAAGTTCGCTGTTTTATAACCGCGAAGATGCCAGGGAAGCCTGCAACATTCTCAGCAAACTGAAAGCCGACGGTCAGCTCGACTGGCTGTTCAAGTAAGGCGGTGGACGAATGAACACACTGACATTCACCGTCCCGAACGTCCGGGAGCCGCAGTATCGCTACAGTCAGACTGGCACCCGGGTAACTCCGGAAGCGTACAACATTCTTGAAAGCATTTCGGCACGCACCGGGCTGACGCTCTCGTTCATCGCAAGCGAGATGATAATCTTCGCAAGCGAAAACATGAAGATAGTGCAGGCAGGCAAGGAGGAAGAATCCCATGAGGGCTAACGTGGAACGCACAGGGAAAAACATCATGACGAACATTTCCCTGCTGTGTGTGGCGCGCGGAAAGACCCGGGACGACATCATGCGCATAGCGGGTATAAATTCCCGCAACACTTTCAGCTCCCGCCATGACAAGCCCGGCAACTGGACGCTGGGACAGCTTGTCCACATTGCGTCCTATTTCGATGTAACGCTGGAGTGGCTTTTCTCTGAACACTCCGTGGAGGTAAAAAGCGATGGGAAGTAGATTTTACATCGACATCGAGCAGGCGAAAGCGCGGATAAGCGAAATCGGGCTTGCTAATGCCGCGCGGGAACTCAACATCAGACCCGGCACGCTGGCAAACCGCGTGAGCGGCAAAACAAAGAATCCCGAGAAGCTTGACATGGAAATATGCCAGCCACCGCACAGCTGCTTCGAGTGCCCTTACTCAGACTGCATACGGAACGGCAGGAGGTTTATAACCAGCCCCACAAAGGAAGAAGTGGAGTTTATCCACAACTCCGGGATATTCAAGTATGGAGGTAATCTGAATGCTGAAACATGTTGATGAGTGCGTAGGCTGCCCGCCGGAAAAAGGCTGCTTGGGCAGTGCATGCCCGAATCGAAACGTTCCGCGCTGGTTCTGCGATGAATGCGAAAACGAGTTCGAACGCGATGAACTCAGAGTTTTCAATGGCAAGCAGCTTTGCTATGACTGTCTCTGTGAGGAAGCGTGGCTCAGTGCCGAGGAACCGGAGGACGAATCGTGAAGATAAACGTTGAACAGACGATAAAACGCCGGATATCCGAGAAGATATCCGCTGAAATGGATCTCAAGCGCACGACATGGGAGATACTCACGCTGGAAGCGCTCCATAATGAGTTCGGTTTCGGCATGGACAGGCTGAAAAGGTTCACGGACGCACTACAGGCAAGCTACGATGAGTACACGCGGCAGGCCGAACTCACTGACACATACAAGAGCTTTAAGGCCACAAACGATGACGTGGCGCTGATAAACGCTATACGCGGTCTGCGCTCCTATGGAATTGACTATCGCAAGCTGCTGAATGTCGAAGGACTTTTCCTCGATGTTGACGGCAAAAAGGTGTCCGTGGACGCTATGATAGAGAAGATGGAGGAACGATGAAAGTTTTACCCTACATAATCGCAATGTTCGCGGGCTTGTTCGCGCGGACGATAGCTGCTTCACTTGGCGGCATTGACTACACGATGGACGGTCACGACTTCCTGATGATGATCCTGGCGATAATCGCCGTGTGGTCGTTCAAGGGCGCGTTCCTGCCGAAAAGAAAGAGGGTGAGCGGGCGTGACAACAGAAGATAAGGTCAACAAACTTGTAAATATGTGCAGCGCTAATCTGTCCTGCTGTACCTGTGCCGTAAAGCACGTTGGCTTTGGCAGTCTTTGCAAAGACAAAGGCTTTCCGGAAATGAGCGATAAGGTTATTGACGTGCTCTATAACATTGTTTTCCCGGAAATTGCTTCTGCTGATTCTGAACCTGATAATGTAAATCACCCCACGCACTATCAGGGTGCGCATGAATGCATTGAGGTAATGCAGGCGATGTTCGGCGTGGACGCCGTCAAGGCGTTCTGCCGCTGCAATGCGTTCAAGTACCGTTTCCGTGCGGGAATGAAGAACGGCGAGGAGGATATCCGCAAGGCGGAGTGGTATGAGGATTATCTCATAAAGCTCTGCGGTTCTGAGAGAAAGGAACACACATGAAGATAATAGAACCCAGTGCAAAGCTGGTCAGAGGCTATGAGGACAAGCCGGAGGAGCTTATAGAGCTCTGCGGGCGTATTTGCTACGATTCGCAGGACAAGATAGCCCCCGGCACAGCGCAGAAATTCTGCGAAATGCTCCGCAAAAACGGGCATACGAGCGTGTTTGAACACGCGAACATAATCCTCGAGGTATCGAGGAAAGTAGAATGTGAATTAGCATGGGTAGCGCGAGACTATTGTATAAAGACAGGATTACCTTCTTTCTTGCGCTTTGACCGCCTGGACGGAATAAACCACAGGAGACATTTTGTGTCGGGTAATGTCAGGGCGTGGAATAACATGTTTAACTCCTTGAGCGCAGGTAGCTGGATTGGTTTCCCTGAATGCGTTCTTGAAGCGTTGCATGTTTATCCTGCACTGTTCGACACGCAGCGCTGGAAACAGAAGCTGCGGAGCTCATCTGGCACCAAGGACTTTAAGGCGACTGTAGTCTTACCGAGCCGGCTTCCGAAATGGGCGCGCGAACGTCATACAACAGCGACATTCTTCATCACCTGCGACCGTGGCATATCACACGAGCTTGTGCGGCACAGAGCGGCTAGTTTCTCGCAGCAGTCAACAAGATACTGTAAGGCGAACAAGAACGGCGAAATTGAAGTGATTGCACCTCACGGACACGAAGAGGGCTGGCGGGTCAGCCTTGAAAGAAATTGTTTCCTTTCGTCTTGCGACGAACTGTACAATGACGCGCTTGAACACACAGGTTCACCGCAGATAGCCCGCTCAGTTCTCCCGACCTGCCTTGCAACAAGGCTCTACATGACCATGACGCTTGAACGCTGGCGGGATTTCCTTAAACTGCGGACAAGCCCGGCCGCTCACCCGGATATGAGAGTTATCGCGGAGCAGATACAGCGGCAGCTTTTCCCTGATGAAATCGGTGACAGCAATGCCGACTAAAGAAGAACTCCGGCAGCTGCAGGCACTCCCGCTTGACTTGAAGATAGCCCGCACAAAACAGCGCATTCGCGAGTGGGTGCGACACTACGGCGTAAACGGCGTGTACATAAGTTTCTCCGGCGGCAAGGACAGCACAGTGCTGCTCCACATCGCCCGGAAAATGTACCCGGAAATCGAAGCGATGTTCGTGAACACCGGGCTGGAATATCCGGAGATACAGAAGTTTGTTCGGGACTTTCCAAATGTTAGGGTGGTTTATCCCAGAAAGACGTTCAAGCAGGTAATGGCTGAGTATGGATATCCTCTGATATCCAAGACAGTTTCTCATAGCGTTGGAGTGCTGCGGCGCAATCCCGACGGCAGAGTGGCACATAACTTATTTGCCCCCGAAAAACGCGGGCCGTTTGCAATGTTCAAGTGGAAACCTCTTGCAAGCGTGGATTTTTGTTTGTCAGAAAAGTGCTGCGACTTCACCAAAAAGGAGCCGGCGCACAGATATAGCAGACAAAGTGGCAAGATGGCAATAACTGCGCAAATGGCTTGCGAAAGCGCCATGCGCGAAACCCAATGGCTGAAATCCGGCTGCAACGCCTTTGATAACGAAACTCCGGTCAGCAACCCGATGAGCTTCTGGATAGAGCAGGATATACTGCTTTACATCAAGAACCATAAAGAAGAAATGGTGCAGGAAAGAATCGAAAATATTGAGAAGTGGTACGGCTGCCCGCTGGAGGAGATTGTTAATTCGAAAACAGGCGAGCCTGCATATCCTCCGCGTGAGGAGATGACGCCAATTTGCGAAGTTTACGGTGATGTAGTTTACGACTGCGACGAGCCGGAACAGGAGCGCTTCTCTGACGTAACTACTCTTAAACTCAAAACGACCGGCTGCTCCCGGACGGGCTGCATGTTCTGCGCTTTCGGCGCTCACCTTGAAAAGGGCGAAACACGCTTCCAGCAGCTCGCCAGAACGCACCCGAAGCAATATGCATTCTGTATCGGGGGGGGGCGCTTACGACCCGTCAGACGGGCTCTGGAAGCCTAATAAAGATGGACTGGGGCTCGGGCATGTGTTTGATGAAATTAACAAGGTTTATGGCGAAGATTTTCTGCGGTATAAGCCGCTGGATAACGAGGAGGACAAGTGATAACAGTAAACGAACTGTTTTCCGGTATAGGAGCACAGAGAGCCGCGCTTGAACGTACCGGAATAGAACACAAGGTAGTCGGTATCTCCGAGATAGACAAGTATGCTATCAAATCGTATGAAGCTATCTACGGCGAGACCCGGAACTACGGCGATATCAGCAAGGTGGACAAGCTCGACTATGCCGATTTCTGGACGTACTCATTTCCTTGCACGGACATCTCCGTTGCAGGACAGCAAAAGGGCATTGTCAAGGGCAAGACCCGCAGCGGACTGCTATACGAGGTTCAGCGGCTATTAGAGGTCGCTGTACACACACACACACAACCGAAGTGGCTCATGCTTGAAAATGTGAAGAATCTGGTCGGGAAGAAGTTCAGAGCGCAGTTTGACGAGTGGTGCGATTGGCTTGACGGTATCGGCTACAATACATACTGGCAGGTGCTGAATGCAAAGGATTATGGAGTGCCGCAGAACAGAGAGCGTGTGTTTGCCGTGTCTGTCCGCAAAGATATAGACGATGGCAATTTCCGATTTCCAGAAAAGGTGCCACTTGATGTCAGGCTTGAGGACATTCTGGAGGGCGAAGTTGACAAAAAGTTCTATCTGTCGGAAGCTCAGCTACAATCTATGGCCATGAGCTCCTACCGTCAAAAACGGGACGCGATCCAAAACGAAGTGTGTTGTACTTTGGCTGCACGTGATTATAAAGGGGCCGAGTGCGTAGTGGTCGCGAATCTCAACCACTACGGCAACGATCAGATGAACCGCGTTTATAGCACGGACGGTATTTCGCCCACTATAACAGCAGTTTCCGACGGTGGCAGAGAACAGAAAATACAGCTACACAATTCCCGCGTTCGCAGGCTCACGCCGCATGAATACTGGCGGCTCATGGGCTTCACAGATGAAGCATTCCGCAAGGCTGAGGCAGTATGCTCGAACAGTCAGCTGTACAAGCAGGCAGGCAACAGCATAGTCGTTGATGTGCTTGTGGGAATATTCAAAAATCTATTCAGGGAGGACTAAATGGCAGAAACAAGCAAGATATATTCGGCTCTGTCGGCGATAATGTCGGAGTGCCCGGCAATAGCCAAGAGCCAGAAGAACCAGCAGCAGGGGTTCATGTATCGCGGCGTTGACGTGGTAATGAACGTGCTCCAGCCGCTGATGATAAAGCATAAGGTGTTCGCCGTTCCGGAGGTTCTGGACAGCCAGCGGCAGGAACGCGTAACATCAAAGGGCGGCACGCTGAACTACACCATACTCCGGGTGAGATACACGTTCTATGCGGAGGACGGTTCGAGCGTTTCGGCGGTCGTGCAGGGTGAGGGCATGGACAGCGCAGACAAGTCCAGCAACAAGGCTATGTCGGTGGCGTTCAAGTACGCGTGCTTCCAGGTGCTGTGTATTCCCACGGAGGAAATGAAAGACCCTGACACGGAAACACCGCCGCACAATTCAGCGGTTCTCCAGTGTGCAGACTGCGGAGCGGCTATCAAGGGTTCCGGAGCGTTCGACGCGCAGCAGATAGCGCAGAGGGCGGTCGATATGTTCGGCAGACAGCTTTGCGTTGAGTGCGCGAAGAAAGCAAAGGAGGGCGTGGGGACATGACCCTCGACAACACCATCTACTACACCCCCGAAGCCAACGCGGAATACATGAGCTGCTCGCAATTCAAGGCGTTCCTGCACTGCGAAGCTGCCGCAATGGCTGAACTCACCGGGGAAAACCGCCGCGAGGACACAACGGCACTGCTGACCGGCTCTTATGTTGACGCATTCTACGAGGGAACGCTCGACCAGTTCCGCGAACAGCACCCCGAACTTTTCAAGAAGGACGGCACCCTGAAAGCAGAATACCAGACTGCCGAAAGTGCTATCGAACGCACCGAAGCAGACCCGCTTTTCACCGAGTACATGAGCGGCGAGAAGCAGCGGATATTCACCGGGGAAATCGGCAAAGTGCCTTACAAAATCAAGGTTGACAGCTACCGCGAACACCTGATGATAGTTGACCTGAAATGTGTCCGCGACTTCGAACCGGTATGGAATCCGGAAACGCGCCGCAAGGAACACTTCATCGAGTACTGGGGATATCACACCCAGGGTGCTATTTATCGCGAGATAGTCCGGCAGAACACCGGGGAAACGCTTCCCTTTTACATCGCGGCGGTCACAAAGGAAAAGTCCCCGGACATCGAGATTTTCAGCGTGCCGGACGACGTGCTTGACGAACAGCTTGAAGTCGTAGAGCAGCTGTCCCCCAGATTCAGCCTTGTAAAGCATGGCGTATTCGCACCGCAGCGGTGCGGAAAATGCGCTTACTGCCGCGCAACAAAGGTGCTGACCGCGCCTGTTGACTACCGCACGGATAACACAGAGCCATTCTGATTGCAGTGTTTTGCAGTTATCAGAAATCTATAATTCAGGAGGAAAAACATGGTATATCCGCAGATGAATCACATCGAACGCCCGGAGGGAATAATCATCAGCAGCGCTATCCAGGTAGACGTTGACGGCGATAAGCGTACATACTCCGCTGTTCCCGGCGGGACGCTCGACAGCGTGATAGACGACACCACGGCACTCAGCGAGTATGTCGGCACAGAGAAGACCGCATACCTTTTCTGCACAGACGGAAAGCTGTACGTTTACCAGAAATCAGCGAGACACGGCTGGGGCTGGTGCGGGATTGACATAGGAAAGATTTGACACAGGAGGAACACACAATGACAAAGGTACATGTAAAGCTAACATTCACGGACGACCTGCTCGGAACATCTTCCGGCAACCCGGAGCTCCACCGCGAGTTCATCGCCAGCAAGGCACCTGACGCGGCAAAGATGGAGGAAGAAGTTGCTTCACTCGGCGTTGAAGCCGTTGAGGAGAAGTCCATGACCGTATTCCCGAAGATGGCTGACGGCACTCCCTATCTCTGGGATTATCAGATTCGCGGATTCTTCAAGGAGATATGCGGCGCAATGAGGGGAATCCCCGGAACGAAGTCCAGCAAGGTAAAGGCTTACAAGAAGAAAGTCGATAACACGATTTTCGTTGAACCGCGCGAGATACCTCTGGATCTCCACAGCATGAAGATAGCTGACTGCCAGCGCCCGCTCCGCGCTTCCACTATGCAGGGCGAGAGAATCGCGCTTGCGAACAGCGAGGTATGCCCGCAGGGGACAACTTGCGAGTTCGACGTTCTCTGCATGGTCGATGAAGATGTTGATATGCTCCGCGAATGGCTGGAGTATGGCAAATACAAAGGTATCGGCCAGTGGCGTAATTCCGGCAAGGGCAGATTCGAATTTACGTTCCAGGTGCTCTGAGCAAGGGTACGGCAGAGCCGCGGCTTGCGTGGCAATGCCACGGCATAGTCACGCAACTCGGAGCGGCGCAGAGGCTAAGTAGTGAGCTGCTCTGAAAAGCAATGGCTGTGTTTAGTAAAGCTGAGGTAAGGCGCAGCGTCGTGAAGCACCGAGATGTATCGCAAAGGCGAAGTTGAGCGGGGCAAAGAATAGTGCGGCAGCGGCAATGTGTAGAGAAGCATGACTAAGCAATGGTATAGTGTGGCGTGACACAGTTCAGTAGTGCAACGGCAAGGTTCAGCAGCGCTAAACGTAGCGAAGCAAAGGCAGCGCTGAGTGCTGCAAAGCAACGCCAAGGCAATGTACGCGAATCCGAGCATTGCAGCGGCAATGTTTGGCTCGGAATTGCGATGTTCTGCTACGGTATGGCGTGGCACAGCAGTGGCGGGGCAATGACTTGCGGAGCATAGGCACTGTATGGCGAGACGTTGCAGCGGCGAGGAATGGCACTGTATGGCAAGGCAATGGCTATGCGCGGATTATCCATGCAAGGGCAAGGCATAGCACCGAACAGCCAGGGTATCGCAAAGCAAAATATCACAAGGGCAAGGCTGAACTATGCACTGTTCCGCATTGGTATAGCATAACACAGTTAAGCGTTCGATTGAATGGCAAAGCAAAGATTATTTTTTTCAACAAAGGAGACCAGCTATGAAAAGTCAATAGACAAAAGCGCCAAAAATTAAGCGACAA
>ERZ827108.3494-NODE-3494-length-13175-cov-3.332088_pt1 | contig 13175 bp, 9 predicted proteins | sample MGYA00519921_ERZ827108 | MGnify/ENA primary metagenome ERZ827108 (study PRJEB31778, sample SAMEA3449258) | human gut metagenome | biome: human gut; feature: human-associated habitat; material: faeces | place: United Kingdom | collected 2010/2012 ... | reverse complement strand
ATTTCCCTATTTCAATTGCAGAAAATGAACCAGAATTTCAGGCAAAAGTTGAGCCTGGAACCCATAGAATCAACGGTGAGCAAGCCTTAGTGTATTCACGTATGCGTTACGATGACCCTGATGGTGACTATGGTCGTCAAAAACGTCAACGTGAGGTTATTCAAAAAGTTGTAGCTAAGCTCTTGAAGATGGACTCGATTGGTTCTTACAAGAAAATCTTGTCGGCTGTAAGTTCAAATGTTCAAACTAGCATTGATCTTGGTGATACCAATACTCTGCGTAGCTTGATGGGCTATAGTGATGCACTTAAAAATATTAAGTCATACCAATTGGCTGGTTCGGATGCCATGATCAACGGAGGAAGCTATCAAGTGGCCTCTACTGAGGATATTCTTAAGGTGCAAAACCGTATTAAGAAGGAAGTTGGTAAGAAAAAAGTCTCTGAATCCAATCTTAAGACTAGTTTGGTTCTCTATGGATCTGGTAGCTCTAACTATGGTTCAGATGATTTCGTTAATTCTAAAGGAAGTGCGGCTTCAAGTGAAGCATCTTCAAATTATGAGGCTGGGCCATCTGAGGCAGCAGGTGGTGGATCGGTAAGTACTTATAATGGAGGTACTAACTATAGTAATAATTATAGTGAAAACACAGGTAATTATGTTCAGGAACAAGGTACGACAACCCCTACATACAATAATAATGGATCGGGTGTGACTACCTATAGCACTGTTCCAGCGGCACAATAAATGAGGGTTGGGTGATTCCCAACCTTTTTGCTTTGAAATGACAGAGATATGGTTATTCCTTGCAATGGCTTTTGAGCTATGCTATAATATAGGAAAATAACGAAAGAGAGGCGGAGTAGAAACTTCGTCTCTTGTGTGTGTAAGGAGGTCATAATGTCGCAAAAAATTATTAATCTCGTGACGGCAGTCGTAGCTCCAGCTATTCCTGAGCCATACGAACTGGTCGATATCGAGTACGAAAAGCTTGGCGGTGACTATGTCTTGTCAGTTTTGATTGATAAGCCAGGTGGTATTACTGTAGAAGATACTGCAGACTTGACTGAGATTATCAGTCCCCTCTTGGATACTATTCAGCCTGATCCTTTCCCGGATCAATACATGCTGGAAGTTTCTAGTCCAGGGTTAGAGCGTCCCTTAAAAACCAAAGAAGCTTTGACAAATGCTGTTGGTCAGTATATCAATGTTAGTCTTTACAAGGCTATTGATAAGATCAAGATTTTCCAAGGTGACTTGGTGGCCTTTGATGGGGAAACCCTAACAATTGATTACCTTGATAAGACTCGCCATAAAACTGTTGAGATTCCCTATCAAACAGTTGCTAAAGCTCGTTTGGCAGTCAAACTCTAAAACTCTTAGTGTAAATAAAGAAAGGATGCCAGTTTTGGCCAATAGAGGCTAAAACAACAAAGAATATGAGCAAAGAAATGCTAGAAGCCTTCCGTGTCTTGGAAGAAGAAAAACACATTAACAAGGAAGACATCATCGATGCTGTGGTTGAATCACTTAAGTCAGCCTACAAGCGTCGTTATGGTCAGTCAGAATCAGCTGTAGTTGAATTCAATGAAAAAACAGGTGATTTTCAAGTTTATACCGTTCGTGAAGTTGTAGATGAAGTCTTTGATAGTCGTTTGGAAATTAGCTTGAAAGATGCACTTGCTATCAGCTCTGCTTACGAGCTTGGTGACAAGATTCGTTTTGAAGAGTCAGTTGATGAATTTGGTCGTGTTGCAGCGCAATCTGCCAAACAAACCATTATGGAAAAAATGCGCAAGCAGATGCGTGAAATCACTTATAATGACTATAAGCAACATGAAGGTGAAATCATGCAAGGAACAGTTGAACGCTTCGACCAACGTTTCATTTATGTCAATCTTGGAACGCTCGAAGCTCAATTGTCACGCCAAGACCAAATTCCTGGCGAAAGCTTTAAGTCACACGACGTCATCGATGTTTATGTTTATAAAGTTGAAAACAACCCTAAAGGTGTTAACGTCTTTGTCAGCCGTAGCCATCCAGAATTCATCAAACGTATCATGGAACAAGAAATTCCAGAAGTATTTGATGGAACTGTAGAAATCATGAGCGTGTCTCGTGAAGCAGGTGATCGTACTAAGGTTGCTGTTCGCAGTCATAATCCTAACGTTGATGCTATTGGTACTATCGTTGGTCGTGGTGGAAGCAATATTAAGAAAGTTGTCAGCCGTTTCCACCCAACACGTTTGGATGCTAAGACAGGAATTGAAGTTCCTGTTGAGGAAAATATTGATGTTATTCAATGGGTTGAAGATCCAGCTGAATTCATCTACAATGCTATTGCACCAGCTGAAGTGGACTATGTTATCTTCGACGAAGATGATAGCAAACGTGCAACAGTAGTTGTGCCAGACAACAAATTATCTCTTGCAATTGGTCGTCGTGGGCAAAACGTTCGTTTGGCAGCTCATTTGACTGGTTACCGTATTGACATCAAGTCAGCTTCTGAATACGAAGCACTCGAAGCTGAAAAAGCTGAGGCTGCTACTGAGGAAGTTGTAGATGAGATTGTTGCAGAAGAAGCTACACCTGTTGAAGTCACAACAGAAGAAGTAACTGAAACAACAGAAGCAGAATAAGAAGAACATAGAGGTGTTTGATGGCTAAAACACGAAAAATACCTTTACGCAAATCAGTTGTCTCAGGAGAAATCATTGATAAACGTGATTTGCTCCGCATTGTAAAAACTAAAGATGGTGAGATTTTCATTGATCCAACAGGAAAGAAAAATGGCCGAGGTGCTTACATTAAACTAGATAATGAAGAAGCTCTCCAAGCTAAAAAGAAACGTGCTTTTAACCATAGTTTCTCCATGGATGTTCCTGAAAGTTTTTATGATGAACTCATTGCTTATGTGGATCACAAGGTCAAAAGAAGAGAGTTAGGTCTTGAATAACACAGAAAAATTGTCAAATATGTTGGGACTGGCACAAAGAGCTGGAAAGCTTATTTCTGGCGAAGAACTTGTCATCAAGGCAGTTCAATCAGGACAGGCGAGACTAGTTTTTCTTGCCAATGATGCTGGTAGTAACGTGACTAAAAAGACGACTGATAAATGTAACTACTATAATATAGAAGTCTCCACAGTGTTTAACGCACTGGAATTAAGCATGGCTATTGGTAAACCAAGAAAAACGGTTGCTGTAGTTGATGCTGGATTTTCAAAGAAAATGAGGACTCTTATGGACTAAAGAATAGGAGGACATCACGTGTCAAAGAAACGATTATATGAAATCGCAAAAGAGGTTGGTGTAGAAAGTAAGGTTGTTGTTGCGAAAGCTCAAGAACTTGGTCTTTCTGTGAAGAGCCATTCCTCATCAGTTGAAGAAGCTGATGCTAATCGTATCACTTCAAGTTTAAAAGGGAGAACAGCTAAGGCTGAAAGCAAGCCAGCTCCTAAAGCGACACCAACTCCTAAAGAGGAAAAGGTAGCGCCTAAGGTTGATAAGGTACCTGTTGCCAAATCAGCTCCAGCTAAAGAAACATCAAAAGCTGAAGTCAAAGAAGCCCCTGCGACTCCGAAAAAACCACAAAGCCGTAATTTTAAGGCAGAACGTGAAGCACGTGCCAAGGCAGAAGCAGAGCGTCGTCAAAACGGCGGAGGCCGTGACAACCGTAATCGTAACCGAAATCAACAAGGGAACGATCAAGGTAAACGTCAGAATAATGATCGTCGCAACCAAAATGGAAATGGTCAAGGCAACCGTAATAATGGGAACCGCGGTAACAATAGTAATCGTGACCGTAATTTCCAAGGTAAACAGCGCAATGATCAAGGTCGAAATAAACGTAACGATGCTGCCCGTAACAATCAGGCAGGACCACGTATTGACTTTAAAGCGCGTGCAGCAGCCTTGAAAGCAGAGCAAAATGCAGAATATTCACGTCAAAGTGAAACACGCTTCCGTGAAGAAAAAGCTGCAGAGCAACGCCGTGCGAAAGAGCAAGAAAAGGCAAGAAAAGAAAAACAACAGGCTGAAGTCGCTGCTCAAAAAGCAGTTGCTGAAGCTAAGCCAGCTCCCAAACCAGCACCGGTTGCTCAACCAGCTCCAGCTGCGCAAGCACAAGATACACGTCGTAAAAAGGCACGTCCAGATAAATCACGTGATAATCGTCGCGAGAATGAAGATGGACCTAAGCAAACAAGAAATAATAAGTGGAATAATCAAAACCAAGTGAGAAATCAACGAAATAGTAACTGGAATAAAAACAAAAATAAAAAAGGTAAAAATAACCGTGGTAATTCAGCTCCAAAACCAGTAACAGAGCGTAAATTCCATGAATTACCAAAAGAATTTGAATACACTGAAGGCATGACGGTTGCAGAAATCGCAAAACGTATTAAACGTGAGCCAGCTGAAATCGTTAAGAAACTCTTCATGATGGGCGTTATGGCAACTCAAAACCAATCTCTTGATGGGGATACTATTGAGTTGTTGATGGTTGACTACGGTATCGAAGCAACCAAGAAAGAAGAAGTCGATAATGCTGATATCGAACGTTTCTTTGTTGACGAAGACTACCTCAACAAAGATGCTATGGTAGAACGTGCACCAGTTGTTACTATCATGGGACACGTTGACCATGGTAAAACAACCCTTCTTGATACCCTTCGTAACTCACGTGTTGCAACAGGAGAAGCTGGTGGTATCACACAGCACATCGGTGCTTACCAAATTGAAGAGGGTGGTAAGAAAATCACCTTCCTTGATACTCCAGGACACGCGGCCTTTACATCTATGCGTGCCCGTGGTGCTTCTGTTACAGATATTACTATCTTGATTGTCGCTGCGGATGACGGTGTTATGCCACAAACTATTGAAGCCATCAACCACTCTAAGGCTGCTGGTGTTCCAATCATTGTTGCGATTAACAAGATTGATAAACCAGGTGCTAACCCAGAGCGTGTAATCGGTGAATTGGCTGAACATGGCGTTATCTCAACTGCATGGGGTGGCGATAGCGAATTCGTTGAAATTTCAGCGAAGTTTGGTCAAAACATTGAAGAGTTACTTGAAACAGTTCTTCTTGTGGCTGAAGTGGAAGAACTTAAAGCTGACCCAACAGTTCGTGCCATCGGTACCGTTATTGAAGCGCGTTTGGATAAAGGTAAAGGTGCGGTTGCAACCCTCCTTGTTCAACAAGGTACCTTGCATGTTCAAGACCCAATCGTTGTTGGTAATACCTTCGGTCGTGTCCGTGCTATGACCAATGACCTTGGTCGTCGTATTAAGACTGCAGCACCATCAACACCAGTTTCAATTACTGGTTTGAACGAAGCGCCTATGGCGGGTGACCATTTTGCCGTTTATGAAGACGAAAAAGCAGCTCGTGCAGCCGGTGAAGAACGTGCCAAACGTGCCCTTATGAAACAACGTCAACAAACACATCGTGTTAGTCTTGATAACCTCTTTGATACCCTTAAAGCTGGTGAATTGAAGACTGTTAATGTTATCATCAAGGCCGACGTACAAGGTTCTGTTGAAGCCTTGGCAGCATCACTTCTTAAGATTGATGTTGAGGGTGTTCGTGTTAATGTTGTTCACTCAGCAGTAGGTGCTATCAACGAATCTGATATTACTCTTGCGGAAGCTTCAGATGCTGTTGTTATCGGATTTAACGTTCGTCCTACACCACAAGCACGTCAACAAGCGGAAACTGATGAAGTTGAAATTCGTCTTCACAGCATCATCTACAAGGTTATCGAAGAAATCGAAGATGCCATGAAAGGGATGCTTGATCCTGAATTTGAAGAAAAAGTCATTGGTGAAGCTATTATCCGTGAAACCTTCAAAGTTTCTAAAGTCGGAACAATCGGTGGGTTCATGGTTACTAGTGGTAAAATCACTCGTGATTCAAGTGCCCGTGTGATTCGTGATGGTGTCGTTATTTTTGATGGTAAATTGGCAAGCTTGAAACACTTTAAAGATGACGTTAAAGAAGTCGGAAACGCTCAAGAGGGTGGTTTGATGATTGAAAACTATAACGATATTAAAGTTGATGACGTTATCGAAGCTTACATTATGGAAGAAATTAAACGTTAATTTTGTTAGCTTTTAAGAAAGCTTACTTAGGAGACAAAGCTAGGTCATCTGGCCTGGCTTTTGTTCCATCATAATAAGAGAGAAAGGATAAGACTATGGGAAATTCATTTCGTGTAGACCGTGTTGGTATGGAAATCAAACGTGAGGTCAATGAAATTCTTCAAAAGAAAGTTCGTGACCCACGTGTGCAAGATGTCACTATCACAGATGTACAAATGCTAGGTGATTTGTCGGCTGCTAAGATTTTTTACACTATTCATTCAACCTTGGCCTCAGATAACCAAAAAGCACAAACTGGTCTTGAAAAGGCTACTGGGACAATCAAGCGTGAACTTGGTAAAAAATTGACCATGTATAAGATTCCGGATTTGACCTTCATTAAGGATGAGTCTATCGAATACGGTAATAAAAGTGATGAAATGCTTCGTAATTTGGAGCGTAAAGACTAAGAAAAAATTCCTGTCAGTTATGGCAGGAATTTTGCGTTATAATAGAATAAAAAGGAGAACTTCAATGAAAGTAACGGTCTATTTGGGAGCTAATATGGGTGATAATCCTAGTTTTAAGAAAGCAACGATTGCCTTGGGTCAGTGGATTGCTAAAAATGGGCATACTCTAGTCTATGGTGGCAGTAAGATGGGACTTATGGGAGTTCTTGGTGATACGGTTTTGGAAAATGGTGGACAGGCTCATGGCATTATGCCACAATTCCTCAAAGATAGGGAGATAGCTTATGAGGGGTTAACCTCAATGACAATAGTAGAAACTATGGCAGAACGAAAGACTGCCATGCTAGAGCAAGGAGATCTCTTTATCGCACTTCCAGGAGGTCTAGGGACATTGGAAGAAATCTCTGAAGCTATTGCAGCTGCTCGAGTCGGTAAGTTGGACAAACCCTGTGTTTTCTTCAATCTCAATGGCTATTATGATGCTATGAAAACGATGTTAGATACCATGGTTACTCATGATTTTTTGGAGGCTGAAACAGCAGCAAAATTCCTCTTTACAGATGATTTTTCAGAAATTGAAGCTTTCGTCCAGTCTTATGAACCACCTCAATTGAGACGTTATCGGTAGTATTGCTTTAATTTGTAAAAATGAGATGAATTAAAAAGATTCAATGACACATCATTGAATCTTTTTAATTAAATCTTTACAAATATTTCTTAGCGACTTCAATATCGCCAGCATAGTTATCACGTTTTCCATTTACGATTTGGAAGGCATCGGCACCTTTACCAGCGATAACCACAGCGTCTTTGGAGTCTATAGTCTCAGACATTGCTGTTTTAATAGCTTTCTCTCGATCAACAATGATACGAACCTCGCGACTGATGTGGCTAGCAATTTCCTGACAGATAGCAAGAGGATCTTCCTTGTTAGGATCATCGGCTGTTAGGATGATATCAACATCAGGGTAGGTATTGAGGACATGTCCAAAGTCTTTACGACGGCTTTCACCTTTATTTCCAGGAGCCCCTAGAATTAGACTAATACGACCATCTTGATGGCTGGTTACGACTTGTAAGAGCTTATCTAGGCTATCTCCATTGTGAGCATAGTCAACAAATGTCTTAGCCCCATTAGTTTGGGTTAGAACCTCCATACGCCCTGGAACAGAGGTTTGAGCGATTCCTTCCTTGATGTCTTGAAGGTTAGCTCCGAGACGTAGGCAGGCCAGACCAGCAGCCATAGCATTGTCCTGGTTAAAGTCACCGATAAGTTGGATATCATAGTCACCGGCTAACTTCCCACTTGCCTTAAAGCTAAATCCTGAGCCATGTTTAACAGCATTGTCGGAGTTTTTACCATAGAAGTCATGCTCTTTATCTGCAACTTCTTCAGCAATAAAATCAAAGTGATCCATACCGCTATTAACGATAACAACTCGACTGTTTTCCAAGAGGAGACGCTTATGGTAGAAGTAGTCTTCAAAGGTTGGGTGTTCAATAGGCCCAATATGGTCTGGGCTGATGTTAAGAAAGACACCTACATCAAAAGTCAATCCATAGACACGCTTAGTCAGATAGGCTTGACTTGAGACTTCCATAATCAGATGGGTCATGCCATTAGCAACAGCTTCAGCCATCATACGGAAAAGGTCCAAACTCTCAGGTGTTGTTAAGGTAGACTTGAAGAAGTTTTTTCCGTCTAATGTCGTGTTCATGGTTGAAAGCATAGCAGGTTTATGACTTTGCTTGAGAATATTGAAGGCAAAGTAGGCTGCTGTTGTTTTCCCTTTTGTCCCAGTAAAAGCCAGTAATTTAAGCTTATCTTGAGGGTATTGGTAGAAGGCCTGAGCAACGAGGCTCATAGCCTGCTTAATATCTGATACGATAATGGCAGGTATTCCCACTTGATAATCTTTCTCAGCCACGTAGAAACTCAAGCCAGCTTTGACAGCATTCTCTAAAAATTCAGGCTTGAAAGCAGCTCCTTTGGCAAAGAAGAGGGACGATGGTGTGACATCACGACTATCATAAGAAAGATGATCAAAAGTCACCTCAGTCCATGAATAGTAGTAGTTGTCTTGGTCGATAATATCTCTAAAATTATGGTCCTTTTTAAGAACCTCTAGAACTTGTTCAATAGTAATCATAGTTCCTATTTTAGCCTTAATGTTCTTGTTTTACAAGTCACAGCCAAAAGTTTATAATAAACTAGATTATATTTTATTCTCTAGAAAGAAAGTTATGACTGAAACTAAAACTGATACACAGCAGCAGCAGATGCTAAGAGGGACGGCATGGATGACAGCATCCAATATTATCAGTCGTCTATTAGGGGCACTTTACATTATTCCTTGGTATGCTTGGATGGGTAAACAGGGCGACCAAGCCAATGCCCTCTTTGGTCAAGGGTATAATATTTATGCTCTTTTCCTCTTGATTTCAACAGCGGGTATTCCAGTCGCCATTGCCAAACAGGTGTCTAAATACAACACTCTTGGAAAAATGGAGACGAGTTTCTTCTTACTCAAGCGTATCTTGTATTACATGATTGGTCTCGGACTGATCTTTGGCGTTTTCATGTACTTTGCTTCGCCGTGGATGTCTTACCTTTCTGGGGGAGACGAGGATCTGGTTCGCGTCATGCGTAGTCTTTCTTGGGCAGTTGTTATTTTCCCATCTATGTCTGTTTTACGAGGCTTTTTCCAAGGCTTTAACAATATGAAGCCATATGCCTTAAGTCAGATTGCGGAACAGATTATCCGTGTTATTTGGATGCTGTTGGCGACCTTCTTTATCATGAAAATTGGGACAGGCGATTATGTGACAGCAGTTGTCCAATCGACTTTTGCTGCTTTTATCGGTATGTTGGCTAGTTATGGGGTGCTTTTCTTCTACCTTTGGAAGGAGGGCAAGCTCAAGAGTCTTTTTGGCAAGCAGGCTGTTCATCCGGATATCAATCCAACTGCAATTGTTATTGAAACCTTTAAGGAAGCTGTCCCTTTTATTATCACTGGATCTGCTATTCAGCTTTTCCAACTGATTGATCAATGGACCTTTATCCGTACTATGGAGAAGTTTACAAGCTATAGTAACAGTCAACTTCAGGTTCTCTATGCTTACTTGTCTTCAAACCCAAGTAAGATTACCATGATTTTGATTGCCGTTGCTCTTTCTATTGCCGGGGTTGGGATTCCACTCTTGACGGAAAATATGGTTAAGAAAGATCTTAAGGGAGCGGCTAAACTGATTATCAATAACTTACAGTTGCTTTTGCTCTTTATTGTTCCTGCCATTGTAGGATCAGTGATTTTAGCTAAACCACTTTATACAGTCTTTTATGGTGCGCCAGATAGTCACGCCCACTTGCTCTTTGTAGCCAGTCTGATTCAAGTTATTTTCTTGGCCTTGTACAGCGTTTTAGCACCAATGCTTCAGGCAATCTTTGAAACCCGTAAAGCTATCAACTATTTTGCGATTGGGGTTTTAGTTAAGGCAATCCTACAGTTACCATTGATTATTTTCCTAGGAGCCCTTGGCCCGGTTATTTCAACAGCCATCGGTTTAGGTGTTCCGATTGCTCTCATGTATAATCACCTCCACACTGTTACGCACTTTAGTCGTAAGACAGTGTTTAGAAAAGCCTTGCTCATCTGTATCCTTACAGTGCTCATGGCTATCCCAGTTGCGGTCTTCTATTGGTTGTTCCAGTTTGTACTGTCACCAATAAGCCGTATGGGTAGTGTGATTTACTTGGTCATTGGAGGAGGCCTTGGAATCGGTGTCTATGGCGTTCTTGCTCTTGTAACTCGTATGGCTGACCAATTGCTTGGTGCCCGAGCAGCTAGTCTGCGTGCTAAATTACATATTAAATAAAATTTAAACCAAGTCATGTGGCTTGGTTTTTTTTCTTTTCAACCTTTTCTGAAAAAGGAGTATAATAGGGGTGAAAAAATGAAATCGTTTTAATGATTTAGAATCGAGGAAAGGATTATGGTTGATTCTAGACAAGAACATATAAAATTAGGGACCTATCCTCCTGAACAAGTTTACCAAGTCTTGCAGACAAGCCCTCAAGGTTTGAGCTCACAAGAGGTTAAGGAGAGGCAGGCGACGTATGGTCCTAATCAATTGAAGGAAAGTAAGAAGGAGCCTATTTGGCTGACCTTTTTCAGACATTTTACTAGTCTTATGGCGCTCTTATTGTGGGTTGGTGGCTTTATCGCCATGCTTTCTCATAGCTTAGAGTTGGGGATTGCAATTTGGTTGGTCAACATTATTAATGGTCTCTTTAGCTTTATTCAAGAATATAGGGCAAGTCAGGCGACGGCAGCTCTTAATAAGCTTCTTCCAGCCTATGCGCGAGTTCTTCGTGATGGTAAGGAGGATAAGATTCTAGCTCAGGACTTGGTGCCAGGTGACTTGGTTTTCATTGAAGAAGGAGACCGTATTTCTGCAGACGGACGCTTGGTCGCTGTGACAGATTTGCAGGTTAACCAGTCTGCCCTCACTGGTGAGTCTAATCCTATTTATAAGTCAGATCAAGCGGATTTGACTCCTGACAAGACTGAGTTAGAGTATGACAATATGGTGTTTGCAGGGACTACTGTCTCTTCTGGTTCTGGACATTTTATAGTATCTGCTATCGGGATGAAAACTGAGTTTGGACAGATTGCGGATTTGACACAGAATCTTGCTCAGGAAAAGAGTCCCCTTCAGAAGGAATTGGACCATTTGACTAAACAGATTTCAGTTATTGCGGTGTCTGTAGGTCTCTTCTTTATGGTGGCAGCGACTCTATTTGTCCACCAACCCTTGTCTCAAGCCTTTATTTTTGCATTGGGAATGATCGTGGCCTTTATTCCTGAGGGGCTTCTTCCCACAGTTACTCTATCTTTAGCCATGGCCGTTCAGCGTATGGCTAAGGATCATGCTTTGGTTAAGAAGTTGTCTTCGGTTGAGACACTGGGAGCAACTTCTGTTATTTGTTCGGATAAAACAGGGACTTTGACGCAAAATGCCATGACGGTTAACCACTTGTGGACCTTGTCAGACAGTTATGAGGTGACTGGGCTGGGTTATGCATCAGAAGGACAGATTGAGCAGGAAGGGCAACCTGTTTCTCTTAAAGAAAATGAGCTTCTTAATCGTTTGGTCCGATTCTCTCATTTGGCTAGTAATGCTCAAGTTGTGGCCCCTAGTGTTGATAATCCCAATTTTACAATTTTAGGTGATCCAACTGAGGCTTGTCTTAATGTTCTCGCCGAAAAAGCAGGAATTAATTTAAATGACAATCATATTTGGGCCCCTCGTATCAAGGAGATTCCCTTTGATTCTGATCGTAAACGGATGACGACAGTGCATAAGCTTGAAGCAGGATTGGATGGCAGTCATCATATCTCTATCACCAAAGGTGCTCCTAAAGAAGTGATGGAGCTTTGCTCGGACTACTATGATAATCAAGGGATGATTACATCATTGACGGCTACGGAGCGTCAGGCTATCCTTGCGGCTAACGACCAGTTTGCTCGCGATGGTTTACGTGTTTTAGCAGTGGCCTATAGACCTTTAGACAGTGAGCATGTTGGAGAAGACAAGTGGGACATGCAGACCTTGGAGGACAATATGGTCTTTCTAGGCTTGGTTGCCATGAGTGATCCGCCACGTCAGGGTGTGCGTGAAGCCATTGAAAAATGCCATAGAGCTAGTATTCGTATTATCATGGTGACAGGTGATTATGGTTTGACAGCTCTCAGCATTGCTAAGAAAATCGGAATTGTACAAGGGGACGATGCACGTGTTGTTTCAGGCCTTGAACTGGCAGACATGGATGACAATCAGCTTAAAGAAGCTCTTAAAGGCGAAATCGTTTTTGCTCGTGTAGCACCTGAACAAAAATACCGTGTGGTCAATGCCCTTCAAGAACTTGGCGAAGTTGTCGCTGTTACTGGTGATGGTGTTAATGATGCCCCTGCCCTTAAAAAAGCTGATATCGGTGTAGCTATGGGGCTATCAGGAACTGATGTTGCCAAGGAATCTGCCGATATGATTTTAACAGATGATCATTTTGCTTCTATTGTTCATGCTGTCGAAGAAGGTCGTGCGGTTTATAGAAATATTCAAAAATTCCTGACTTATATTTTTAATTCCAACACACCAGAAGCTGTACCCTCTGCTTTCTTCTTGTTCTCTTTGGGACGTATACCTCTTCCCTTAACGGTTATGCAAATCCTAGCCATCGACCTGGGAACAGATATGATGCCTGCTTTGGGGCTAGGGGTTGAACCGCCTGAAGAGGGCGTTATGGACAGACCACCAAGACGTCTTTCAGATCGCTTGCTCAATCGACAATTGTTGATTAAGGCTTTTGTCTGGTATGGACTGATTGAAGCAGCCTTAGCTATGGGGGCTTTCTTCCTTAATTATTGGGTTAATCAAGGTAACTTAAACCATTTGGCCAGCTCAGGTCCTCTCTATCGAGAGGCAACTACCATGACCTTAGGAGCTATTATCTTTACCCAAATTGGTATGGCTATGAATAGTCGTAAAGGTAGAGGGTCTATATTCCAAGTTAAACCATTTGCTAATCGGATTATTAGCTTAGGGATTGTTTTAGAAATTGT
>ERZ827108.3489-NODE-3489-length-13203-cov-4.966763_pt1 | contig 13203 bp, 11 predicted proteins | sample MGYA00519921_ERZ827108 | MGnify/ENA primary metagenome ERZ827108 (study PRJEB31778, sample SAMEA3449258) | human gut metagenome | biome: human gut; feature: human-associated habitat; material: faeces | place: United Kingdom | collected 2010/2012 ... | reverse complement strand
TGGAAGTGGAAACCGGCGAGGTCAAGGAGCATCCGACCTATAAGCGTATTCAGGAATATGTGCAGGAGAAGTATGGCTTCAAAGTCCATACTGCATATATTGCAGAGGTCAAGCGCATGGTCGGATTGGATATGCACAAAGCGCCGAACGCTGTGGAGCAGAGGAAGCATGAGTATCATCCATGCCCGCCTGAAAAGGTCGAGGCAATTAAGGATGCTCTGCGGCATTTCGGCTTAATTGCTGAGTAACGTCACTGTGAGGCAGTAAAAATGCCTTATTAAAACTGGAGATAGTGAGAACAGTGAAATCCTTTCTCCCTGCATGAAAAAAGCACATCAGAAAGCAAAGCACGGCAGAGCGTATACGGTACGCCTTTGGATGTGGAATTTTACGGCATAGAGCATTTTTACACCATTTGGCAAAATGCGAAAGTGCTTCTTGCAAACAGAGCATTGTTTTACCCGCTGAAATCGCTGTAATGAGGAGAAGCCCAGCATCACGTCAAACGGCGCGTGCTGGGCTTCTTTTTGTTGCGTCTCGGGGCTTTTTTGGGAGGATAATCCCTCCTGTGTGCCATTTGTTTTTCTATGCCGTGTTGACATAATCGTGAATGGAAAAACCGAGCTTGTTATAGGCTCGGTCGTTGACTTGATATTGTCCGAAAGGCACGTTGCCGATGGCGAGGTCATAGAAGTCACGTCTGTCGGTGGTCTCAAAGCCTGCGATAGTGATGTCTGCCTTGGGGTAAAGCTGTTTTGCAATTCGCCCTGTGATGCTGTCCAGTTCAATGCCGTAGAGCTTACTGTTCTGCATCGCTTTGGGAAGGCAGCCAAAGAAGTTGCCGACACCCATAGACGGCTCCAGGATGTTGCCGGTCTCAAAAACCATATTGCCAACGGCTTCATAGATAGCCTTAATGACGGTAGGGCTTGTGTAGTGAGCGTTCAGCGTGGAGCTTCGTGCTGCGGCATATTCTTCGGGAGAAAGGGTTGCATATAACTCTGCAAACTCATTCTTCCAGTTGTCCTTTGTTTCGTCAAAGGCATCTGCAAGCCCGCCCCAACCGACATATTTCGACAAAATAACCTGTTCTTCCGGTGTGGCTTGTCTGCCGTCAAACTCCAATTCTTTCAGAAGATTTATGGCATCCATATTCATACGGAACTTGGCTTTTGCACCGCCTTCGCCCAGGTGGTCGTCGGTGATGCGGAAGTTGTGCAGTTCCGGTTTCGGTTCTGCGACGGTCGGCTCGGCAGGCAGCTCCGCAATACGCTGTGCTTCGCTGATCTCCACGAGCCTGCGCATAAATTCAATGGATTCACGTCTAAAAATCGGAAAGCCCGTGGCGTTTTGGAAGGTCACGTCCTGCAAGCTGACGGTTCCGAAGTCGAGATTCACGCTGTCAACAACAAATCTGCGACCGTCAATCTCAAAGGAGGACTCACGAGGGACAAGATGCTCACCGGCAAACTGTTCGTCGGTCATACGAGGCGGCTCGTCGGGATGGAGGACCGCTTGCACCTTGTCATGCAGACCCGGCTCCAGCTTCAGTTCGGCGTTATCAATCCAGTTGTAGGCATCCTCCCAAGAGGCAAAGCTGACACATTTGCCGTTCTGACAGCAGTCCAGTTGGCGCTGGCGGTGATGAATGTACGCCTGTCGAAAAGAATAGATGATTCAGAATCTGTATCGGAGGATACTGAATGAGACGTTTAATCATATATGTACACGGCAAAGGAGGAAGCGAAGCATTACCAGCCTCTCTTCCCCGACAGTGATGTGATAGGATTTGACTATTGCGCACAAACTCCCTGGGAAGCAAAAGACGAGTTTTCTCGTTTCTTTGATCTGCACAGTGAGGGATATCATTCTGTTATTTTGATTGCAAACAGCATCGGGGCTTATTTTTCGATGAATGCCTTGGCTGAAAAGAACATTTCCCAAGCCATGTTTATTTCGCCCATGACATGAAATATGCTCCTATTCGCTATGGTGTTACCTTCGGCAAATGCGACTCCTCTGATTGGATCGACTATGAGGTGGGTTTGACCGAAGCTGAAGCAGCCGCTTATGATAAAGCGGTCGCCGCAGGTATATCCCTGAATAATGTTCCCGAATCGCAGGATGCTCTTCAGAGCGCCTATGAAGAGATCGAGGAAATGGAGATCAAGAACGGCATTGACATGGAAGATGAGTATGTCATGGAATGCCAGGGCCTGGCCCCAATGGATCAGGACGAACTGAATGATTTGGTGGCAGACCGAGATCCTCATGCGCTGGCGTTTTTTGGCTCGACCGGAGCAACTGACGATGAGTTGGACGAGTGGGACGCATACGACCTGGACGAGGTTCCCGCAATTAAGGAATTCCAGGAAGATTTTGAGCCGTATAGTCCCTATGACGAAGGCTGGACCCTCAATGTCCGATTTGTCGATCCGTCTGAATACTAAATCTGCGTATGAATTACATAAAGGAATTCGCTTGCAAAGCGGTTATGATCCGGATCACTACCCGTTTAATATTCCGGCGGTTCGTCATTTGGAAAAGATGGGCAGCCTGACATTAGAAAAGCCGGTCACATTCTTCGTAGGTGAGAACGGAACCGGCAAATCTACGCTGATTGAAGCCATTGCAGTGGCCATGGGTTTTAACGGAGAGGGTGGATCAAGAGATTTTTTCTTCTCCACACAGGACACCCATTCGGAATTATGCGACTATCTAACGATCGGCAAGTCGGTATGGCCTAAGGACGGCTTCTTCCTCCGGGCCGAGAGCTTTTATAACACCGCCAGCTACTTGGAGCAAAATAGTACCATGGTGCGATATGGCGGTGTTTCTTTCCGCGAGCAGTCCCACGGGGAATCCTTCCTGGCTTTGGCTATGAACCGCTTTGAGGGTAGCGGCTTATACATATTGGACGAGCCGGAATCAGCGCTTTCTCCGCAGCGGTTGATGTCGCTGCTGGTGGTGATCAACGAGTAGGTAAAAAACAACTCGCAGTTTATTATTGCCACCCATTCACCGATCCTGATGGCCTATCCCGATGCGGATATTCTGGAATTCTCCGAACAGGGAATCCACAAGGTCGGCTACCGGGAGACCGAGCATTACAAAATCACAAAACAGTTCATTGATATGCCGGAGCGGATGGTTGAGTACCTGCTAAGTGATCAATTGAATGCAACGCACCTTTGAAAATGCAATGCAAGGGGGACAACTGCAACGCAAAGTCCAATAGCGTTGCACTTTTGGAAAATGTATCAACGAGCGTGTGAAATGACATAAAAACCACCGTTTTTCCTTTGAAAACGGTGGTTTTTCTATGTAAAAAGTTCGGATTTCTCAGGTCTGTTTTTCCCAGCTTTCCCCTTTGGCTAACTTTTAGCCAACTACATTGTTTTATCCCGTGCGGGTTTTCAATGCACTGGAAAACACATCTGCCGCTTTCTGATCTGCTTTTGCCAGAACATGAGAGTAAATATTTGCCGTGGTGGTCGGCTGCTTGTGCCCTGCTCTTTTGGCTGCATCAATGACGGAAACACCATGAGAGAGAAGAATGGAAATGTGGGTGTGCCTGAATTTGTGCGGGTGGATGTGTGGCAAATTGTTTTTCTTTGAAAATTCATCCAGCCAGCCCGTGATAGAATCCGGGTGCATCGGCTCACCATTTTCCTGAGTGAAGCAGAATCCCGTGTCCTTCCACCCGGTTCCCATCTTGAGCCGCTGCCGGGCTTGCTCCAGCTGCTGCCGCTTCAAAAGCCCCAGCACCTCAGAATCTACCACTATTGTTCTGGAATCCCCGTTTTTGGGAGTGTCCACATAGGCTTAACATGCTTCTCCAGCATGGACAGATATTTGACGTTGGTTGATTCCTTCACTTTGCTTCGATTCAACTGCAGCCATTCGTCGCAGTAGCTTGCCAGACATCTTCGACTACCCACCCCGGGAATATACGTTTTCTGTGTAAGATACGCTTTTGCTTCGGTCACCTTTACTTTTGCTTCCCGGTACGTTTTCCCGTAACAGTATCCGTATACGGTTTTACCTTCCGTAGAGCAGCCTTTGATATACCGGGCTTCCCACCTTCCATCTTTTCTTTTATAGATATTTTCTCCTTTTTTGACATAAGAAATTCCTCCTTCTGTTATTTGAGCACGGCTATTTTAACGCGAAATCATGAACACCCAGCTTCCTGACAAGAATTTTGACGGCGATACGATTCTGCGCCCTTCTTGAACTTCATCCAGTCGCTGCAATTCATGTCGATTTTCAAGAAATCAAAGTCGAGCGGAGGGGGAAAATGAAGAATTTTTGCCCGTCCTGTTGATTTTGGGCGTCTCGCATGGTAAAATCATTATGTATAAAGTTGTGAACTCTGCGAAAATGCGGATCAATATGCAGCAGCAGAGTTCCGGTTGTCCATGAAACCTATCATATGCAAGATCAGGATACGATTTCGCCTGGATTTGCAATATTTTTTGGATTCAAAATAGCACTTGCTATGCGGAAACTGCAAGGGAGGAGACCATTTGGTGGAATGTGTAAAGGATACGGCAGCAACACTGATTGACAGTACAGTTCGTGTGATTGCCCGTGACGGTTTGGATAAAGCGAGCATTCGTACAATCAGCTCGGATTGCCAGATCCCGAATCCTTATATCTATCAACACTTTAAGGATAAGGACGATCTCTTTGTTTCTTCATTTTCAAGGGAGGACTCCATACTTGCATCCGAGTTCCTGAGCGTTTTTTCTTCCGTCCATGACGCAATCAAAGACACAGAAACCCGGTGTCAGGTCATCTGGCTCCGCCTCTGGAATTATATGATGGGACATCAGGAGGGTATTCAGTTTTACGTTCGCTACTATTATTCCACGTATTATGACCAGTATTCCAAAGCGGAGCATCTAGAACGCTTTCTGCCGCTTGCGGAAGCTATTCAGGGATGCTTTGAAGCGAATGCAAATGTTCAGGTTCTTCTGCAGCATATTCTGGATAACATGATGAACATGGCCATGAAAGTATACAGTGGGGAACTCTCCGACAATGATGAGACTCGTACACATTGTTTTACGCTTATCTTGGCATCAATTGCTCCCTATCTCAAAAAGAAGGAGCATCGAGATGCCATATAAAGGAGGTAGTGTCCTTTGACCGATAAAGAATTGCAAAAATTGAGCCGCAGTGCCCTTTTGGAAATGCTGCTGGAACAGAGCCGGGAGAACGACCGGCTGCGGGCTCAGGTTGAGAAACTGGCGCGACAGCTTTCCGACCGCCAGTTCAAGATTGACCAAGCTGGCTCTATAGCGGAGGCGTCCATGCAGATCAATCAGGTTTTTGAGTCTGCCCAGGCAGCGGCCGAGCAATACTTGGAGAATATCCGGGCGCTCAGCGGCAGACAGGAACAGATTTGCAGGCAATTGGAAGAAGAAAGCACCCAAAAGGCCAACGCGCTTCTCGCGGAAACCGAAAGAAAATGCCGGACAATGGAGGCAGCCACAACGGAGAAATGCGCAAGGATGACGAAAGAGGCAGAAGAATCTGCGGATCGAATCTGGGCGGACGCGCAGGCCAGGATTCAAAAACTCATTGATGATCAGGCTGGGCTTCGGGAACTGCTGACAGCTTTTTCCAAAGGAAGCAAGTAAACATGAAGAAGAAAATAATAGAGAGTCCGCCTACCATAGAACAGTTGGAGGGCGAACTCAAGAGGGTTAAATACAAGCGCCGGTATCGTTCAGTACTGAGAAGTACTATCTTCACATTGATTACTGTAGCAGCTGTAGCCGTGCTCGTAGCTACTTTGTGGCTTCCAGTTCTGCAAATATACGGAAACTCCATGTCTCCAACCTTGCAGGATGGAGAAGTTATTTTCTCTGTTAAGACATCAGATTTTGAACCTGGAGATGTGATTTCCTTCTACTATAACAACAAGATTCTGGTGAAGCGCGTGATCGCCCGTCCGGGCGAATGGGTCGATATTGACAAGGACGGCAATGTTTTTGTAAACAACGTGCCGTTGAACGAACCGTACCTTGCTGACAAGGCATTTGGAGACTGTAATATCGAACTGCCATATCAAGTACCTGACGGAAAATTCTTTGTGATGGGAGATCACCGTTCCACATCGGTAGACTCCCGCAGTACTGCGGTGGGCTGTGTAGCCCAGGAGCAAATTGTCGGAAAAATACTATTCCGCGTTTGGCCATTGAATTGCTTTGGCCCAGTGGAATAACCCGAGGGGGATATTATATGCAGAATAGAATCCTGCCGCAGGCAGACGCCTATGTCAAAAAACGAAAACGTCGGAGCCTGTGGCAGAAAATCGTTGGCAGCCTGGCGTGTGTTGTGGTTTTTGTTACTACCTATATGTTAATTCTGCCTGCGATTACCATGGAACAGGCAGCCTGGTGTGGCATCGAAGAGCATCAGCATGGCGATAGCTGTTACGAAATGCAGTTGGTTTGCGGATATGACGAGCTGAGTAATGATGGCCATATACATACAGATGATTGTTATAACGAGGAGCAGGTACTTATTTGCAATCAGGAGGAGTCTGCTGGCCACGTCCATGACGAGAGTTGCGTTGAAACAGAGCAACGGCTCGTCTGCTCTGAGGAACATGAGCATACAACCGATTGCTATGAAACTGTTGTATCGTACATTTGTGGGATGGCTGAAAGCGAAGGCGCACACCTCCATGGGCCCGAGTGCTTTGAAACACAACAGGTTTTAATTTGTGATATCCCGGAAGGCGAATCATCTGAATCTGCCGGGCAAGAGGCTCATGTCCATACAGACGACTGTTATGAGAGAGTTCTGATTTGCCAGCTGGAGGAACATGAACACTCCCTGGCTTGCTATTCCAATCCGGAAGCCGATTTGGAGTCCGCTGGCCTATGGGAACGCAGTGTTTCGGGTGTTGAACTGACTGGTATTTGGGCAGACGATATTGTCTCCATCGCGCAGACCCAGCTTGGGTATGAGGAAAGCATCCAGAACTATATCGTCACCGAAGATGGTGAAGTGAAGGGGATCACCCGGTACGGCCAGTGGTATGGTGATCCCTATGGAGACTGGAGCGGGATGTTCGCTTCTTTCTGCCTGAACTATGCGCAAATTCCTGCTTCTGCGGTACCTCGCGGGGAATACTGTCAGGATTGGATCTCCGCGCTGTCAGATTGTGGTCTGTATAGAGCCGCAGGCAGCTGTTCACCGCTCCGCGGAGACATTGTATTTCTGGATCAGGATTATGACGGCTGCGCAGAACTCGCCGGCTTTGTATCGGCAGTTTCCGACACCGGAACGCTCACCGTTATTGCAGGAGATTATAACGATGCTGTCGCGCAAATATCCTTCCGTGCGGATGCCGCGGAAATTATCGGCTACGGTCTGCTGGCAGAGCATACCGACGAGATCTCCGCTGACACGGATGCCGTGGCAGCGGATGACAGCATTATGCCGATGCCGGAAAATTCCGGCAATTCTGCAGAACCTGTCGATGTTTCCAACTACATAACCGGAGCAACCCTCTTTTATCGGGAAGCAGCCGGTGAAGAATGGATAACGGTCACTGACGGTGTGGTTATCCCCGGAGACGCGAAATTAAAACTGACTGCGAACTTTGCCAATGTGCCTCTTTCGGATTTGCTTGCCAATGGAGGCGTTCTCCAATTTGAACTACCGCAGCTTCTTCTCGACCCCGCGAAGGACGGCGATATGACAGATGAAAATGGCGAAATAATTGGCACGGTTTCCGTAGAGAACGGCATCCTGACAATTGACTTCGATGATGAATGGCTGCAAGTGCAGAACGCAAACAATGTCACGGTTATCAGCGGATCCTTCAATGTATCCAGCCGGGTTGATCCCGCCTCGCTGGACGATGAAGGCAAGGGGAAACTGGTGCTTGGTGATGTAACCATCATTGCCCAATTTGAGGAAGACATCGCGGCAAAAAACGGCACGGTCGCCCTCACAAAATCGGTTTCGCCGAAAATTGTGGAGTCTGAGGACGGAAACTATGCGGAGTACACACTGACCGTGACCGCTGGCAAGGAAGGCTGCCCGCAGGTTCGGGTGGTCGATCACTTTACCGCAAACAGTGACTTCGTCAGTTACCTTGGGGTCGGCAGCGAGGCGGAAACCCTGACAAGCACCGGAAGTCCCGGGGAAACTATTGCGGTAGGAAAGGCTCACGGCACCGTCTGCATCGATGCTTCCGGAGACCTTGTCTGGGAAATCGGAGATATGACTGCCAACGAGACCCGTACACTCCGCTACCGGGTAAAGCTGGGAGAAAACTACACCTATCTTCAGAACAGCGAAGAGAAACTGATCTCCAACGAAGCTCAGGCTTATGCCGCCCAGTACCCCAAAGAAAATTCTACGGCGAATCTGGAGCCCAAGGCCGGACTGAATCTGAAAAAGACTGCCGCAAGCCCGGTCCGCAATGAGGACGGAAGTTACACCATCGCCTATACGGTGGTGGCTCAGGCGAATAAGGGCAATCTGTTTACGCTGAAAAATGTACGGGTTGATGACTGCCTGAATGACCCGGAAAAACCGACGAACGAGGCGTATCTACCCTACATGAATTATGTGGATGGCTCTTTCCTGTACTTTATTGGAACCAGTGCCAGCGGGACAGGCACCGCCCTTACGCCCACTATGCACGAGGACGGCAAAGGGTTCTCGGCGGTTCTTGGCGATCTTGCTCCCGGAGAAGCCCTCACCATCCAGTATCAGGTCCATGTCGGGCTGGAAGCGCTGACGGCGGCGGGTGGTAAGGAGCTGTACATCAATAACAGCGTCAAAGCTTTTTCCGACAACGCGAAGAAGGATGACTTTGACTATCTCGCAACCAGTCAGCAATCCAAATTCCTGCAGTATTCCCATTGGGCAAAAAAACTTGTGGGGGAAGCGCTGACAGAGGACATTGATATTTCCATCAGTGGCCGGGTTTTTGACACCACCGGAACAGAGCCCGTTGAGGAAATCAATCCGCCGGAAAACTTCACCGCCCCTGCCGGAAGCTACCTATATACGGTTCTGGTCAACGAACTGGGCGACTGGAACGTGACCTCCGCCAGCATGACAGACAAACTCGACGGCACCTATATGCAGTTTGTGGGCTATGTGAAGGTGGAAGCGCTGGATATCAAAAATGGAAACAGCGTTGTCGATACCCTGTGGGTCAAGGTAGACGGCAATACCAGCTTCAACTTCACCATGGCACAGCTTGGGTTGACCGGGAACAACTATTCCTACCGGCTCAGCTATTACGCTCAGCCGAAAACCGTTGATGGAACTGCCGCGGTAATTGTCAAAAACAGCTTTACTCTCTCCGGCGAGATCATTCCCGGAACCGGAGACCCCTTTACGCTGACCGGAGTAACGGCTTCCAAGGACGTAATTCTGAAAGGTGGAAATACCATCGAGGCAAAGAAGCTCTCCTGGTATTACGAGGGTCCCACAAGCAGTTCGGGAAACTATTCAAAGGGAACCCTATATTGGGCGATCAAGGTGGATGGGGATTCTGTCCGTGCAGGAACTTATATGCAGGACTATCTGCAAACTGGTTCTAACTATTCCTATATCCGTGCGGATTCTCTGGTTGGCCTCTATACCAGTCCCTTGTCGGAAAGTGATTTGACGGGATTCACCAATTTGAACGCGGCTCTGAACAGCGGCCAGTTGACTGAAGTTGAAAACGATTTTTATTCTGTAGAGTATGTTATTGGCGAGAAAACCCAGGATTACTCTTATGCCACAATAAAGATGGAAAAGACATTGCCTTTGGATGGGAAATCTCTGTATATCTTTATTAAAACTGCTCCTGCGTTCCTTCCACCCCACCCCTTCTTTGGTAGTCCGCTCTATTATCGCAATTTTCTCAGGACGAGCGATGATGGCCAAAACTGGACTGAGCGGGGCAAGGCGGACGATATCCTGTATGAGGGAACCAATCTATGGAAAAAAGTCGGTGCCGTATTCAAGTTTAACGGTGAATCAATTCAGGAAACCACGAGCGGAAGCGTGGGAGCCATTCTGACCCAGGAGCTTGGACAACCGGGTATGTTTGTTTCATGGGAGATAACCGTGAACTATGCCGGCGAACTGTCCGGCAGGTACCGGTTGGAAGATACCATACCCGACGGTATGGAGCTTGCTTATCTTCGGGTTCTGTCACGTGGCAGCCAGGCTCAGAATACAACTGTTCCCCGGCTCACCGATCTCGGTGCGGATTACACCGAACATATGACAACGGCCAATTCCGTTACAGCGTACTACTACACCGATGGAAACTCCCTTGTATGGGATGTGGACAATCTGGTGGCGGGAAGGATTGTAAATAACTGTGCGGTTACTTTCCAGATCGTCTGCCGTGTCACAGACCCCGCTGTCCTGCTGGGCGGCGAGGAAAAGCAGTTTAACAATCAGGTTATCCTTTACGGGGAGGACGGCCGCCAGCGGGACATTGATTCTCAGTCTGTTAATGTTTCCACCTCCACGCTGAAAAAGACGGTGGAAACAGGGGCCAGAACACTCCCGTTCACGATTCAGGTAAACAGCCTTGGGGAAGATCTGCTGGCGGGTACGGACTATCTGACAGTGGTGGACACGCTTAGTGAGACCTTACAGCTGGACCCCACATCCATTACGGTAACGAATACCAATACCGGAGCCTCCGTCCCCTATACCGCTTCGGTAGAGGGAAGCACCCTTCGTATCACTATTCCTGACGGCGTCCCCATCACCATAAGCTACAAAGCAAGAGTGCAGGTAAAGCCGGGGGTAAAAGTAGCGATCCGCAATGATGCCCACTGGGAGGGGTATGCCTCCACCTCGTCCGGAACCATAATTGACGATGATTACGCCTATGCTGCCGGTGGAACCGCCGTTGGCTCCCCGACACCGACTGTGGAGATCATCAAGTATGACAGCGGTTCGGTCACCACCCGGCTGCCCGGTGCAGAATTCGAAATGGCAGAGGGGACCATGGACAATGGCACCTTTACGCCAACAGAGGGCAAAACATGGACCGGAACAACGGATGCCAATGGCGTGCTTGCGTTCGGAGCTGATCCGCTTATGGCGTACAACACAGTCTACCGAATTGTCGAAACGAAGGCACCGGATGGCTATGTGCTGGACGCAGCTCCCCATTACTTCCTTGTTGCCAAAGCGAATGCTGACGGCAGTTACCCCGAATACCCGGACGGTGTGGATGTGTGGTACGAAAGTGATACATACGAATTTCGCATGGGCAACGGACGGGGCGAGGCCAGTGTCACAAAGTGCTTTGCCGGACTGGAGGGCGAAGCGTCCCCGGTAAGCGGAACCTACCGCTTTGGCCTCTATGATACGCCCAATCCTATGGGAGACCCCATGCAGACCGTCTCGATTTCCTTTGCAGATGGTGACAGCGGTTCCAAAACGGCAAAGTTTACCAATTTGGTACTGGGGGAAACCTATTATCTCTTCGAGCTGGATGATGCCGGGAAACCGATCCTGAACGAACGGGTCGGAACTGTGAATGGAAATCAGTTCAAGGTCTCTTATTCGGATAGTGCCATGGTGACAATTGGTACCGCACAGAACAATGTGACTGTGACCAACAACATTTCCTATCCTGTGCTTCCCGAAACCGGAGGCAGAGGGATCGGAATGTTTACCATCGGAGGACTGACACTGATGCTCGCAGCGGCGATCTTGTTGTATACCCATAGCAAGCGCAGGAAGGGGGAATCCACATTCTCCTGAGCGCAAAAATATATACCACATATACCACCCAGAAATTCAAAAGCAGAAAGGAAACAAAACAATGAAGCACATCAAAAAACTTGCCAGCCTCCTGCTGGCACTGGTCATGGTGCTGAGCCTCGCTGTCACCGCCTTCGCGGACGAGCCCACCACCTATTCCATTACCATCAATAACTCCACTGCAGGCCACACCTACGAGGCCTATCAGATCTTCACCGGCGACCTGGCCACCAATGAAGCCGGGAACAAGGTCCTGTCCAACATCGTCTGGGGTTCCGGCGTCAGCGAAGCGGGCCAGACCGCGCTGGGTGACGCTGCCGCAAAGGCGGAAACGCTGAAAACCGAGGCCGATGCCAAAGCGTTTGCCAAGGCGGTCGCTCCCTATCTGACCACCGCTGCCGGTTCCGCCAACACCGTCACCGATGGCAAGTATGTCATCTCCGGCCTGGCCGCCGGTTACTATCTGGTCAAGGATCAGGACGGCTCCCTCACTGGTGATGCTGACGCCTACACTGAATACATCATCAAGGTCGTGAGCGACACCACCGCAACTCCCAAGTCTAGCGTTCCCACCGTGGAAAAGAAGGTCAAGGACACCAATGACTCCACCGGCGTTACCTCCGACTGGCAGGATTCCGCCGACTATGACATTGGCGATTCCATTCCCTTCCAGCTCAAGGCCACTCTGGCGAATAATGTCTCCTCCTACACCACCTACAAGGTCGTGTTCCACGATACCCTGTCCAAGGGCCTGACCTACAACAATGATGCCAAGGTCTATATTGGTGGCACCGAGACCAATGGATTTACCGTCACTGCCACCGTCAACGCCGACGGCACCACCACGCTGACCGTCTCCTGCGATGATGTCAAGGCTCTGGGTGCGGGCAACAGCTCTGTGATCACCGTGGAGTACACCGCAAAGCTGAATGAAAATGCCGTTCTCGGCTCCGCCGGTAACCCCAACGAGGTCTATCTTGAATACTCCAACAACCCCAACAAGTCCGAGACGGGCGATAACGAGACCGGCAACACCCCCAAGGATACCGTCATCGTCTTCACCTACAAGACCATCATCAACAAGGTGGACAGCGAGAACAAGCCTCTGACCGGCGCTGCCTTTAAGTTGGAGAAGTTGATCAAGGGCAAAGATGGTGCTGCAGACACCTGGACAACGGTCAAGGAATTCACTGTCGATGAGACTACCACCTCTTTCACCTTCTCCGGCCTGGACGATGGCCAGTACAAACTGACCGAGACCAAGACCCCCGTCGGCTACAATACCATTGACCCCATCTACTTCGTCATCGAGGCTACCCATGATGAAACTGCCGATGCCCCTACTCTGAAAACTCTGAATGCCTATCTGACCGATGCGAACGGCAACAAGCAGACCGAAATGAAGGATGGCGAGAGCGTCAACATCGACCTGGGCAC
>ERZ827108.3478-NODE-3478-length-13232-cov-8.744403_pt1 | contig 13232 bp, 6 predicted proteins | sample MGYA00519921_ERZ827108 | MGnify/ENA primary metagenome ERZ827108 (study PRJEB31778, sample SAMEA3449258) | human gut metagenome | biome: human gut; feature: human-associated habitat; material: faeces | place: United Kingdom | collected 2010/2012 ... | reverse complement strand
AACAGACAGAGCCGGAGAGGGCAGAAGCTGAGCGAGTAGAAGCAGAGGTTGTATACTCCCCAATGGTCGCTGAGCCACAGGAGTATCAGTATAATGCAGATGCATTTGAGGCAAGAGGTGTGGATGAGGTGAAGCAGGAAGCAGCACATAAGGAAGCACCGAAGGTAAGAGAAGATAAAGCCAGATAAATGCGAGGACGTGGGAGAGATTCTGCGTCCTTTTTTAGTGTATGAAAAGGATGGAGAATATTGAGGGTGAATATAATTTTCAATTTCAAGAGTTTTTACCGATTCCTTCGAGTTCCATGGATAAACTATCAATTAAAGAAAGAATTATTATCGAAGTTTGTGACTTTTTAGAAACGTGGTGTTGGTTTTTATTTGCATTTGGATTGGACAGAAGTTCGATTCAAGGAGATTTTTTATTAAAAAAATAATGAAGAATATATTGACAGAAACCTTGCGAGATGTTATCACGCAAGGTTTCTGTTTGCAACGCAAGCAGAAACCTTGCGTGATGTTAATATAAAAGTGCAAAGAATGAATTTGTAATAGTTACAATCATCTAATCATTAAAAGGAGGTATTTTTTATGGGAAAGAAGAACGACGGAGCAATTTTTTTGGAGTTGCCAGAAACAGAAGAATGGAAGAAGTTAGGATTACCTAAAGAGTTGGGTAACAACTTGAAAATGGTATATCAACGGAAAGAAAAGGATAAACCAGCAGAGTTTTTAGAAGTATGGAATCCAGATAAAGAATATCCTTCAAGTTGTATTATTACAAATGTTTCATCGACATTAGGAGGATTTAAGTTGATGCAAGCTGGAACTGAGATAGTGAATATGCAAGGTACAAGTAAAGATCCAAAACATGGTTATAATAGTTGGATAGATTTTATGAGAGCTGCGTATCAGAAAATAGGATTAGAAAATGGTCTTGTAGGTGGATGCTCAGTAGATAACTATATATATGAACGTGATGAAAATGGTGATGAAATTGCTATTCCATGTGCACATTCTGTATACCCAGCAGGTGCACATGTATATGAAATGGTTGGCGGACAAATTGACCCTAATAATTTTTATCTGGTTTCATTGTGTAGTCGTCACAATAAGGCAGGCACTATACGTACTTATATGAAATTAGAACAGGCGGTTTTGGCAATAAAGTTAAACAATTTTATGAAATAAAAAGGAGGACAAAATTATGGCAGACACAAAAGTTGTAACACCAACCAGCGCAGATGTTACCCCAACGGTAGTAGTAAAGCAACCAGACATTATGCAGGCTTTGATTAAAGTAGACTTTGAACTTCTTGGAACAAAGCTTGTGGCAGAGTACTACAAGTCAAATGATAAGGAATATTATCTGCTGATGCCTACAGATCAGGCAGATGCCAGAGGAATTACCATTAATGACATGATAAACGATATTTGTTATCTGATTGGCTTGGATGATACAGCAAAATTACAGGTTAAGGAATTAACTGATTGTATTGAATCGTTGGGGTTAAGCTTTAAAGATATCAAAGTTGTATTAAAAATGGCATATTTTTATTCGGTTGTGGACAGTACGAACAGTACAGGGGAAAATGCGGCACCGGTAAACAATACAGAATACGCATTCCAGCTTGAAATTGATACTTCAAAAGCACTCCCGGAAAGCCTCAAGATTTTCAATATTCAGAGAGTCGGTGTAGCAGTCTGGAACACAGAGAGAAGTAAGATTATCAGCCAGATGAATCTTTACAAACCGGAAGATTTGTTAAAAGAAATCTAAGAAGCGAGGTGGTTTTGATGTCAAAAGAATATATGAACAGTTCCTTGAATATGGAAGGTGAATTATGCGGTGTCAAAACCACTCTTTTGGCAGGTTGCATCGAAGATGAGCTGTTGTTTTCTGCGGAAGTGGAAATAACCAAAGACAGCCTGAAAGAACTTCTAAAACTGTTTGGCAGCGTTACGAAAGAAAAAGTAGGGGATTACGTGGAACTGCTGAACGATTTTGAGGTAAAAGCCCTGTTTGCACATAGCAATCAGCAGACCATGCTGGAGGTGCGTACAGAAGCACTAAAATTTTTGGCTTATGATGGAAAACAGGGAAAACTGGTTGCCTTTGCCCTTCTTCCGCAGGAAATTATCAATGGGGAAAACGATTCGCTGGCACAGGTAGTAAAGAAAGTGATGTATGTGTTTGGAATACACAGCTTCACCTTCCTTTACCGTAATACGAACATAAACTGTAGCGAATTGTACAAAGCATATTCGTACCTGCCGGAAGTTCCGCCCATAATAGAAGGAAGCCTTCTATTAAGCACAGCCTTTCGATTTGATGAAGTGGCAAAATATCCATTTACAGATGCCATGAGAACAATCTTCGGAATAAACCAGATGGATATATTCGTGGGGCTGGGTGGAAAACAGGTAAGCTGTGCACTGCTTGTGCCGGATATTGAAAATGCACTGTTAAGCTGTCAGAACATAGTAATCTATACACAGTTTGGCAGCAATAATGTGAAATTCCAGATGGCGGGAGCTATCGGACTAAGCTGCTTTCCGGGATTAAAATTTTATGTGAATGCAGAATTCACACTTACAAATGTATCAATATCGGCAAGTACCATGCCGACAAGCGTTTATCAGATACCTAATACAAAAATATCAATCTGCAACTGTGGGCTGGAGCTTGGCTTTGGCAAATCCGGTATCAATATCGGGGCAATGTCACAGATAAATATCCGCAATCTTATGTGGTATGGAGCATTGAGCATATCCTATAATGGTACGGTTCCAATGCTTGATATGATCAACATAGCCATGAGTGAAGTGTCGGTATCCTCTCTGGTATCAAACCTTGCAGGAATTGATTCGCAGTCAGTAAAAGAACTGGATATATTTACCGTCACAGCCTTTGACATCAATAGTTCAGGTGGCGGTAAAACGATTGATTTTAAGACACTTACAGATGCGGAAATCATACAGGCTGTAAATAATGCATTAGCGGGAATGAAGCAGGAGTATCTGCTGAGTCAGGACAATGTAAGTGTGACAAGACTTCCGGGCGATAGTGCCTGTGACGTTCTGAACACAAAGACCATGTTCCATTACTGGCTGAACAGTAAGGGAGAATTATCCTTTCCACCGCAGGCATATTATGCATCTAAGCATCTGACCATAGGCAGATACAATTTTGATATGGGAGTATTCTTTGCAGGACAGTTGGAGATTTTCGGACAGAAAATCAAAGTCATGTTTTCGTCAGTAAATGATAAAGGCATTCTTGGATATGCGGAAGTATCACCAATACATAACAGTGTGCTTATTATCAGCGGTTCCCGTTCTGAGAAAAACAGGATAAACCCGGTGCTTGGCAGTACATCAAACAGTACATTGGAACTGCTGACACAGGATTTTTACAGAAATGAAGTGACAGACAGACCGGTCACTTTATACATGGATGTATCCAAAAACGCCTGCAATTTTTATATAGATGGGCATATAGAACTGTGCAAAATATTTTCTTTTGATGCACTGGTATATTTTGCCAACAAAAAAATAAGGATTGCTGTTGAAACAAGCTATTTCAACCTGTTTCGGGCTTCATTGTATCTGAATGCAGATTATCAGAAAATGAAAAATCTGTTCTTTGAATTTGAAGTCTCTCTCGACAGCACAGGATTACAGAATAACCTGAAACAACTGACGTACCTGCTGGATGAAGCAGTAACCAAATATGACAAAAAGATACATGATGCACAGAAAAAAATCAATGATGCAAAGAACAAAGTATCCTCCCTGCAAAATGAGATAAACTCATACAAAAGTAAAATCGAAGAGTGCAGGAGGGTAATTAGGAAAGCAAAATGGTATCAGTGGGCGAAGATGGCTAAGGAAACAGCCAAAATCGTAGGCTATGAGGTTGCCATCGGCGGCATATATCTTGCGATGAAAACGGCAGAGGCAGCTCTTGATGCAGCCAATAAGGTACTGTCGCTTGCAAACAAACTGGGTAGCGGTTTCCTTAACACAATTAACAAAGTGATTCAGGGTGTGCTTAATGTATTCTATATCAGCAAGGCACTTCTTGGCATAATCGTAAATGGAAGCCAGATATTTGTAAAAGTCAATATGGAGCTTACCGTTATTGGAAAACAGATATCCGTAAAAGAAGAAGTGGATATGAACAAACTGATTGAAAAGCCAATCATTCTGTTGGAGGAACTGACCATCAATCAGATCAAGGACCTGATAGATATGCTGTCATTGGGACAGACACCGGAATACGAGAGGATAGAGGCAACGCCATATCCATATATGGAATTTCCGGAAGATCCAGTGGAACTGTCAGAAATGGTTGCCTATGGTGCAAAACGAATCGAGCAGGCAAAGGGAATGGTAGAAGAACTTCAAGACCTGTACATTGACGAGCTTCAGGAGCTGGATTCCGAGATTGAGGATATGGATACAGAATTTAAGGCGGCAGCACAGATGGTAAGCTACTCTCTGGAAAAAGCATCGGATAACGTATACATAGATGGTATGGACGAACTGATTACGCAGATAGAGGAAGCAAAGGAGGACGGACAGATAAGTCCTGAAGAAATCAAGCTTGCCGAGTCATGTATAGATGATTATCTGAATATCATCCGCCCGTCCGCCACGACAATAGAAGAATCAAGTATGCGTGTGAAGGAATGCGTAGACAGCATAGATACTGAAAGAACGACAAAAAGAATGCGTAGTTCTTATAAGAACGCTGATGCAGAGAATGGAACTGAGCTTATGAACAACAGGGACTATGACAAGTTCTATGGAGAGCTCCAGTCTGTGGTAGAGAAGTATTTTCCGCATGGTTCCGGACATGGATATTTCAACATCACGGATGAAGAAGTATTCTATCAGGCATTAAATAACGCAAGAAAACAAGCAGGATGTGCTTATGTAGAACTGTCCGAGGAAGATGAAGAAGAAAATCAGGAATCAGGTCTGCTGTATGGAGCAAAACCGTTAAGGCGGATGGTAAGTGAAGGATATATTCAGAGGCTGCAATAAAAGTAAAAAATTATTGTACTCTTTTTCAGTCAGCCATTATGGGATGGTTAAAGTTTCATATACAAAAAAATCAGGAGCTTTCTAAGATTAGAAGGATGGAGCATCGTGCTCTTTCAAGGATAATCAAGGGAAGCTCTTTTGTTTATAAAAAGATATATTTGAATTTCAAATAAAAATTCTTGAAGAAACAGCCTTTTTTTAGTACAATAAAACTGAGTTAGTGTATAGAATGATAAATAGAAATTCATGATAGATTTTGTTCATATTATCTATCTGAATATGACTGGAAAATAAGAGAATATCTTTATGGGGACAGAATGTGTAACTGCACCATAGTTTGGACAGGAGGATTGATATTATGAAAAAATGGAAAGAAAGAGGAAAGAGAATCGCAGTATTGTTGCTTACGGCAGCCCTTGTTGGAAGCAGCGTGGACTTATCTGCTCTTACGGTAAATGCAGCAGAGGAAGAAAAAGTGCTGACCTGTGAAAAAGAGGAGCAGACTACATCGGAAGAAATAACCGAGACAGCAAAGCGTATCACCTCATGGACATGGAATGATGAAGAGGAAATGCTGGACTTGGAGGAAAACGTGCTGGCACTTCCCGGTGCATCCAAAGATTATATCGTATCCTTTGATGACATCGTATCATTCCTTCCTGCTTCCATCACAGCCACGATTACAACATCTGCGTCCGTTACCGAAACAGAGGATACAGAAGCAACAAACGAATCGGAAGAAACGGATGGAGCGGAAGAAACCGTGACTCTGGAAGGCTGGGTATGTGAAAACTACCCGGAGGAAGGTGCGTACAGCGGTAACTATACTTTTACTGCGAATCTGCCGGAGGGCTATGAACTCGCAGAGGACGCAGCAGCACTGAAAGTAAATGTAGAACTGGGTGGAGCACAGCTTTTGGAAGCAACCACCATCACACCAACAAAACCGGAAAATGGTAATGGTACAGCAGAAAACCCGTATCAGATTACCTCGGCGGCAGAACTTTACTGGTTCGCCGGACTTGTAAACGGAACTCTTACAGACGTTACTAAAAATAGTTCAGCCTGTGCGAAGCTGATGAATGATATCACGGTAAATAATAATCTGCTTGACAGGATTACATATAAAACAGATGATGACGGCAATCTGACCAATGAAGTAGCAAACGGCGGGAACTTCATTTCATGGACACCGATTGGAGCAGCTAATAACGGCTATCAGGGGACTTTTGATGGAAATGGAAAGACCATCAGCGGACTCTTTTTCAATGATAGCCAAAAAAGTCATGTTGGCTTGTTTGACAATATATATATGGCAACAATTCGGAATGTCGGTGTCGTTGATTCTTATTTTTTCGGAGAACATTATGTCGGAGGCGTGTGCGCATTTGGTGTAGATGGTACGATAACTGGCAGCTATAACACAGGAGTGGTAAGTGGAGAAGGATGTGTCGGAGGCGTGTGTGGAACTGGTAGCAGTGTTACGATAACTGACAGCTATAACACAGGTAGTGTAAGTGGAAATGATGATGTCGGAGGCGTGTTCGGATATGGTGAAAATTGTACGATAAACAATTGCTATTATCTGAAAGCGGAAGGCACGGATTTGGGTGGCATTAACGGCGCAGATGTCGAAGGGCAGGCTGAAGGAAAAACCGCTGCACAGTTTGCATCCGGCGAGGTTGCATACCTTTTGCAGGATGGACAGAAAGTGGGAGAAGATGGCACGATACCACAGGTCTGGGGACAGAACATTGATAATGATGGTGAGAAACAATCTTTTCCTGTTTTTAGTAATGCGAAAGTCTATAAACCTTCAGAAAGTTCTCCTTGTAAGGTTGGATACACAAATAATGCGGAAGGCTTAAAGGAACATGACTTTGGCGACGACAAGACTGGCGAAAGCTGTTCGTACTGTAATATAAAGAACATCAACTATTCTGGTATCAGTATTAGCGGTGTGGATACCCCTTACTACTATACAGGTAATGAGATTAAGCCGGATATTACCATAAAAAAAGGCGAGACATCATTAACTCTTGGTGAAGATTATAACATTACTTATGGAAACAATACAGATGTGGCAGGCAGCAATGCTGAAAACGCTCCTTATGTGAAGATTACCGGAAAGGGTAATTATACAGGAGAAATTACAAAGAACTTTACCATTGCTTACATTACTGCTCCGGATAATTATATAACAGGAACGAAAGGTGCGAATGACTGGTATACTTCAGATGTCACAATCGGCGTAGCAGACTGGCAGGTATCAACGGATGGAAGCAGTTGGAATGACAGCATTTCGGTTACCGAAGAGGGAACACATTCTTATACTCTTTATTTTAAAGACAGTAACGGATACATTACAGATAGCATAAACAAAGAGATTAAGATTGATAAAGCTGCTCCAACCGGAACCATTCAGGTAAAAGAAAGTACATGGGATAAATTTTTAGAGAAAATTTCCTTTGACTTCTATACCAACACCAAAGAAAAAATTACGATTACATCAGAGGATACCGGCTCCGGTATAGCCTCTACAGAATATCTGGTATCTGACAAGGCATATACACAAATTTCAGATATGCAGAATCTGAGTGGCTGGAAAGATTATGATAATAGCAATAAGCCTAAAATCAAGACGAACAGGACCAACTATGTGTATGCGAGAATCACAGACAATGTCGGAAATGTAACCTATCTGTCCAGTGATGGCATTTTGCATGATGATGAGAAACCGTATATTTTTGATATAACCCCGGTCATGAAGGATCGCTCCGGTAGTGTGACATTTGATATTTTTGAAGATGGAAGCGGTCTTGAGAAGGTTTATTTCTTATATAGTACGGATATAAATGAGGTAACAAGTGCTACGACAGAGAATTTGAAAGCATCTGATTATCACAATGCAACCGGAACCTTTACATTATCAGACCTGAAACCAAATACCGAGTATTACTGTGCAGTTCTTGCAGTGGATAAGGCAGGAAATGAAAGTTATCTTTTATATAGCACATTTAAGACATTAAAGGAAGCCATCACGGGAACTGTATCCATTTCCGGAGAGGCAGTATATGGAAAAACATTGACAGCATCCTATGAGGGACTTGCGACAGATGCCGGCGAAGTTACAGTTTCATGGTATCGTGGAGAAGATACTACAGCGATTGCTACCGGAGATACATATACTTTAACAGCAGATGATGTAGGAAAAGTGATTACAGTTAAGGTTACCGCTGAAAACTGTTCCGGAGAACTGACGGATTCCACCGCCGAGGTAGCAAAGGCAGAACATCCAAATCCACCGACGAATGGAAATGTGGATGATGAAAACAATACCTTTACCTTTAACGGAACAAGCGGAGTTACTTACGAATACAGTACCGATGGTGGAGCAAGTTGGACGGATATTACGGTAGATTCCGGCACCGGTGTTGGTACTGTTACAGTTGGAAACGTGATAGTCAACACAGGAGATTTACAGGTACGGGCAAAGGAAACAGATGGATATAAGGCAAGTGATGTTATTTCCAATACATCTGCCTATACCGCAACCTTAGAAGGCAGCGTAAGCCTTTCCGGAACTGCAAAGTATGGGGAAACCTTAACTGCAACTGTAACCGGAGCACAGCAGGGAGCTGTATTAACCTATACTTTCTGCGCGGACGATACAGTGCTTCAGCAGGGAAGCAGCAATACTTATAAGATTGTATCCGCCGAAGCAATTGGAAAACAGATTACAGTTAAGGTATCTGCGGAAGGATACATAGGAACAGTTAATGATACTTCGGATACTGTTGCAAAAGCAGACGGAGTGCTGACACTGAAACAGACTGAATTTACCCCGACCTTTGGGGATGAGGCATTTAAGCTTGGATGTAGCAGAACCGGAGACGGAACGATTTCCTATAAAGTTTCCGATGAAAAGGTCATTAAAGTTTCCGATACCGGAGAAGTAACGATTGTGGGAGCAGGAAGTGCCACCGTAACAGTATCTCTTTCGGAAACAGAGTGTTATACCGGTGCGGCAGAGCAGACGATTAAAGTCAATGTGGCAAAGAAAGACTATGTATTAAATCCGTCAACAGGTACGGCAGCTTATACATATAAGCAGGGAGCAAGTAATGTGGCGGTGGATGTTGCAGGAATGCTTCCGGCAGATAAGGGTAATACAACATACTCTGTGTCAACGGCAGATGCCGGTACGATACTTGAAAATGTATCGGTAGATAAAAATGGTAATCTTACCTACAATGTGAAGTCATTTGATAACTATACAGATGGAATTACAGCAACTATTGCAGTCACTGCAACGATGGCGAATTATAAAGATGTAACTTATACATTAACTGTAAAGATTACTGATAAATTCGTAGTGACGGAAAAGGCAGGTGCAAAGGTTTCTTCTGACAGCACATCCCTTGTGTACGGACAGAAGATAAGTGCATTAAAGCTTAATACCACAGAAGCAAAATTTGTAGCCAATGGAACAGAGGTAGCAGGTAAACTTAGCTGGGAAACACCGAATGAGGTACTGAATGCCGGAAGTCATCAGGTTACATGGAAGTTTGTGCCGAAGAATGAAGCACTTTATCAGGGATGTACCGGAACAATCACAGTAACCGTAAGTCAGGCGACACCGAATGTGACAACTGTTCCGACAGTGGCAGACAGAGTATATCATTCAACTGCAGCATTAACAGATAGTGATCTTGTTGGTGGAAGCGTAAGCTGGACTGTTGGTGGCGTGGAAAAGACTGTTGAAGGTAGCTGGAGCTGGAAGACAAACGGCACAGTTCCTACAACAAATGTGAACAGCTATGTAGCAGTATTTAATCCGACAGATACCACGAATTATGTGCCGGTAACGAAGAATATTACCGTCAGGGTTGTAGCAGCAACAGCTTATGTGGCTGAAAAACCTACTGTAAGTGCTATTACTTACGGACAGACCTTATCAGATGCAACAATAGCAGGTGGAAAAGTACAGTACAGTGAGAATGACACAACTCTTGTAGACGGAACATTTTCTTGGAAGGATGCAAGCCTTGCACCGAATTGTGCAGACAGCAATCTGACAACTTATGTATTGGTATTCACACCGACAGATCGTGCAAATTACAACACGGTTGAAACGGATGTAACCATCACAGTAAATAAGGTAAAAGACGCACCGCATATGCCGGGATCGGCTATGAGTGTTCCATACAGTAACAAAACTGTCGGTACAGTTACTTTAGCGAAAGACTGGACATGGCAGGAGAGTGATAAGGCTACTGCATTGGAAGTAGGTGTGCCTGTGACCGCAACTGCTGTTTACAATGGTGCGGACAAGGGCAATTATGAAAATGAATCAGTGGTAATCACAATTACCAGAAGTGATTGTGAACATAAGAATACTGAGGTTAGAGGTGAAAAGGAATCCACCTGTAAAGAGGAAGGATATTCAGGAGATACCTATTGTAAGGATTGTGGAGAATGTATCAGTACAGGTCATGCCATAGAGAAAAAAGAACACTCCGGCGGAACGGCAACATGTACCCATAAGGCGAAATGTTCAGTCTGCGGTGCAGAGTATGGCACTTTAAATCCGAATAACCACGAAGCCATAAAGCTGGTGGGTAAGAAGGATGCTGATTGTACTTCTTCCGGTTACACCGGAGATAAGTGTTGCAGTGGTTGTAATGCAGTCCTTGAAAAAGGAAAGACAATAGCCGCAACCGGACACGATTATCATTCAGAGATTACAAGGCAGCCTACCACTACAGCGGAGGGCGAGAGAACCTATACCTGTGTAAACTGCAATGACACTTACACAGAAACGATTCCAAAGCTTCCTGAAGAAGAACATGAGCATAACTATACTTGTACGATAACAAGGGAAGCAACCTGTACCCAGACAGGAATTAAGACATATACATGTAAGTGTGGTGACAGCTATACAGAAACAATTCCTAAGCTTAACCATAAGTATACAAGCAGTGTAACGGTAGAAGCTACTAAGGAAAAAGAAGGCGAGATGACATATACCTGTTCATTGTGTGGACACAGCTATACGAAACCAATCGCTAAGTTAAAGGATGATAATAGACCAGGAGATAATAAGCCGGGAGATAACAAACCAGGAAATAATAAGCCGGGAGATAACAAACCGGGAGAAGGCGGCGATAAGAAGCCAGCGGAAATACCGGATACCGGAAAGCCGTTCATCAAAGACGAAACAGGTAAAGAAGGCTGGGATGTTATCAAGAACGAAACATCAGATGCAAAAGATGGCGATGCGGTAAAGGTTGATATGAACGGTGCTACCGTAGTACCGGGAGATGTTCTTGACACTATCGCAGGCAAAGATGTAACCATTGTGTTTGACATGGGTAATGGCATTACATGGAGTGTAAACGGAAATAGCATTACTACTGACAAGGTAAGCGACATCGACTTCAGCGTAAAGGTTGGAGAAGAAGCCGGTAATAACATTCCTGTGGATGTTATCAATAATGTGACTGGAGAGAGATATTCTATCCAGATCAGCCTTGCCTATGACGGCGAGTTCGGATTTACAGCAGTCCTTTCCATCAACATGGAAGCAAAGAACGTAGGACTTTATGCAAACCTGTTCTACTACAATGAAACTACAGGAGAGCTTGAGTTTATCTGTGCAGATGAGATTGCAGAGGATGGAACTGCTGACCTGACTTTCACTCATGCTTCTGATTACACCATCGTGATTGATGAAGCACCGATGGATGGAAACGGGGCAGACGACAGTACAGGAACTGGCAGCAACAATGTGACTACCGAGTCAAAAGAGGATTCATGGAATCCACTCTGGATTATCATCATCGGAGCCATCGTGATTGTGGCAGGACTTGGAATATTCTTTATCATAAAGAAAAAAGAAGATAAAGAAGATAAAGATAATCAGTAACAGTTAATTAAGATGCAGCATATGTGAGAGAAATTTCATGTATGCTGTATTTTTTGTTATAAACCATTCGAGAACTCACATATTAAACAATGTATTTGATTAAGACAGTAAAAGGAGATATAACAAAAGTAACAGATGTGCAGGCAATTGTTAATGCAGCAAATAACTCTCTTCTTGGCGGAGGCGGTGTAGATGGTGCGATTAATAGAGCAGCAGGACCGGAGCTATTGCGGAGTGCAGGACACTTCATGGATGTGAAACTGGTGACGCAAAGATTACAAAAGCATATAATCTGCCTTGTGATTATGTAATACATACAGTTGGACCAATATGGAATGGAGGAAGAAATAGAGAAGAGGAACTTCTTGCTAACTGTTATTTTAATTCTATGAAGCTGGCAATGGATAATGGAATCAGGTCTATTGCATTTCCTTCCATATCAACTGGAGTATATAGTTTTCCAGTTGAGTTGGCGGCAAAGATTGCGGTACATACAGTAAACCGGTTTTTGCAGGATAATCCAGATTGTTTTGATCTGGTGGAGAGGGTACTATTTGATACTCATACTGAATCGGTGTATGAAGCTGAGGTTGATAAATTATATGATAAATAAAATGGCTAAAGGGAGTTGTTATGTACGCTGAAAAAACAGATTATGATGATATTGAAATGTCGAGCAGGTTGCGGAATGTCCTAAGAAGAAATGGATTTGAGTCATTGGAAGAATTGAGAGAATATCCAAAGGAGCATTTTATAAAGTTTCGTAATATGGGGCAGGCGACGCTGCAGGAATTATATCAGATTTGTGAAGAGCAAGGCATAAAGCTTCGTAGTGTAGAAGATCTGAATGATAAGGAACATGGAGTCAGATTTGATGACTTCCTATGTATGGATGCATTTAGAATGGGGATAAAATGCAAAGATGATTTGAGAAGATATAGTCTTGAGGAACTTGAAAATATGTGTCCGAAGGATAAGAGATTGTTTGTAAGATTAAAGAAGATGAAAACAATACAAGGGTAATTTTATGGGATTTGTTAAATAAAAGAAAGCTACGAAAAATCTGATTATAAAATCGTTGTTTATCAAGCTGTTTAATTTTGAAAATTTCTTTGAAAAACTATTGACTCCTACGTAACGTAATAGTTTAGAGTATGCTTATCGAGAGGAGGAAATGACAATGATGACGGTGAATGAAGTAAGTAAATTAACAGGAGTGAGTATACGCACTCTGCAGTATTACGACACCATTG
>ERZ827108.3475-NODE-3475-length-13258-cov-10.580171_pt1 | contig 13258 bp, 12 predicted proteins | sample MGYA00519921_ERZ827108 | MGnify/ENA primary metagenome ERZ827108 (study PRJEB31778, sample SAMEA3449258) | human gut metagenome | biome: human gut; feature: human-associated habitat; material: faeces | place: United Kingdom | collected 2010/2012 ... | reverse complement strand
CGATATGAAAAAGAAATTTTTTGCTAATTTATGGTTGACTTTTCATAGCTGGTCTTCTACATCATTAGTTCCTCCGGCTTTCGCCTTCTCATTGCATCAGCTTTTCCTTATAAGCAGTTCTTTCTGTCCTTTTCTAAAATTCTTCCGATACTCTGTAATACTTTCTACTATGTTCTTCTCCTGTTTTCATTTTTCATAAGTACAAATAGTTATCTCTGCCTCCACATAATCTGACTGCCTTCCTCCTTTAACCACCTTACAGATTCCCTATAGTCCGGAAGCGCTTTCTCCACTTCACTCCAAAATGCCCTGGAATGATTCATTTCTTTTCTATGGCAAAGCTCATGTACAATAACATAATCTATAATTTCCGGTGGTGTCAGCATCAGAAGACAGTTAAAGTTAAGGTTTCCTTTGCTACTACAACTTCCCCATCTGGTTTTCTGATTACGTATCGTAATCCTGCCATATGTAACACCCATACGCTCTGCGAAATATGCCACCCGTTCTGGGATGTACTTCCGTGCCTTATCAGCAAGTTTCCGGATTTCCTCGTTCGTCAGATACGAAGTTTCCATAGCCTCATATACTTCCCTTTTTGCCCTAATCTGCGCTATATGCTTTCGAATCCAGGGGTCTTTTTCCTTTACGATTCTCTCAATGTCCTTCCGTGAGGTATATCTGGGTGCTCTCACCGTTACCGTCAGGTCAGCATTCACTTGGATTTCCACTGTTTTTCTGTTTGATCTTATTACCGTAATATCCATGATAATCACTAAGCCAGTCCTTTTTCGATTGCTAGTGCCAGTGCCCGTAACCGATTAACACTCTGCACCTCATTCCGAATGGAATACGTGTTATTTTCCATTGCAGATGACCGCTTCATTTGCGTTAATACTCCTATTTCTTCTGTAGAAAGAAGTTCAAATATGTTGATTAACTCCTCCAATGATGGTGAAATACTCGTCCTGCGCAGTAGAAAATATAAATCTCTAGCCGACAGACTATCCATTGCTTCCTGTTCTTCCCGAAATGTATTAATGACCAGTGTAACAATTTCAAATCTCCGCTTCTGCATATTCATTAATTCATCCAACTGGGACAATCCGTTAGGTACTTTAAATAGCAGTGCGATCTCTGTTAATGAAAGACCTAATGCCGTAGCATTTATTGCAATATCAATCAATTCATCATCTGTTACAAGTGCGAATCCCTTTTTTCTGGCATAATCCTTTATTGTCCCCTCATTAAATCCCGGTCCCACAATTGCCACATAATCTGCCGCATTCTTCTCCTTATGCGTTTCTAACGCCACATCACTAATATCATTATGAGTAACCGGACCATTTGTTCTTGATTTTCCATCAACTATGGCTGTAACAATCTTTCCTTCCTCATCCTTCCAGTGCACTACAATGTCAGTATTTCCTGCTCCCCCAATGCGAATAGCATCAAATCCCATATATCGGAATACTGCTGCAATATTTTCTTCATATGCCACTCCGGAAGCTTTTCCTTCTGCCATCGGATCTTTGCCTGCCGCCCTTAATGCTGCAAAAACAGGATTTTCCTTCTGTCCATCCTGTTCAGAACCTGCCCCTTCACCTGGTAATGTATCCTGACTTTCCATTTCATTCTGTTCGCACAGCTCTGCCGGCATCAACGGCAGTTCCTTTACAAACTTCATTCCCAATGGTGTTGCTTTCACATGCAGATACTGTGTTTTTTCCAGAACACCTGCTTCAATCAAAAATCCTGTAATCCATCTTGCTTTTTCTGTACTAAGTCCATATTTCAAGGCCTCTGCATAAATTTCATTTCTGGTAACCTCCTGTTCTGCTACCAGAATCATTTCTCCCACGAATCTTTTATGCACATGTAAAATTCTAATAAAATCCAAATCACTTCCACTCTCACACCATGCCTTTGCAGTCGTTGTTGCAACATATATACCTTTTCCTACCTCTTCAATCAGCCCATCCGCTTTCAAGAATGGCATCATAGACTCCACACTACTTACTTTCAGGTTAAATTCATTCTCAACAAATTCAAACAACTCTGCACGGGAAACTCTTTCATAGGCATACTGTACAATCGTCTTCACATTCTCAATGCGATTCGGGCTTGGGGCCCATATATTATAGGTATTCCTCTTCTTATGTAGCACTGGATTCTCCTTCAGTATTGATAAAAGCTCTGCTATCTCCGTTGGCGGTGGCAGAATACTGATTTCCTCCTCTGTCAGTGGTGTATCTATTACATCCGGAGACACCAGTAACCATTCTTCCACAGCCTTCTTTCCTTCCGGGGTCAATCCCCATTTCCTGTTTCCAACTCCCTCTATCAGCTCCAGAACCTCAAGCCAATCCATCCTGCGCCTTGTATTACTCAAGTTTGCCCAGTCCAGACAATACTCCTTGCAAAGTTCCCTGTCCACTTCTTCAATGGTCTTCGAATCAGTCACTAGTAATGCCAAAGCCTCCCCAAATAACCGATACTTCTCATGCAATAAATCTGCCAGATATCGTTTGGTCTGTGTTTTTGCAAATTTCTGTCCAACGTCCGTCAAGCAAAGCAATCCTGCCTTATTACAGACAAGCCCTGTTCCTTTCAGAAATGATGCATAGCTTCTCCATGGATACGCGGTATCTATAGCCGTCAGTTCAGGAACCGTACTCTGATCCGCAACCGAATCTCTATCCAGTAACAAAACAAGCTCGACCACTATCGCAAACCAGTCCTGCTTTTTTCCTCGAAATTCCGGAATTGCCCAGACCTTTCTTTTCCATTCGCCTCTCTGCTTCTGAATATCCTCTATCTTCATACTAATCCTCCCCGTACCATCCTTAACACTGCTAAATAAACGCTTGGTTTCTTTCGTTTTTGCGCAATCATTCAGTAAATACTTACTCATTGAGTATAGTACATATTCGTTGCTGGCGCAATCAGAATTATTTTTCCTTCTTCCATACGAAAAACCCCCGAAACGGAATATCATATAATATGCATAAAAGCCTGCTACTTCAAACCGTGAAAGCCTTATCTCCTTTATTATGTTAATTTTATGTAAACATTCTTCAGAATTGAGCAAGTTATTACTACTTGTTAGTAGTAAAAATATGCCGGCACATATGTGATATTATATTTGACATACTAAACAATTTTTATTTTAAAGTCAGCACCTATTCTAACCATTGATTTATTGCCTCTTCTGAAAAGAAATAATATCGAATCCTGTCTTCATTAATTTTATTATGATTATCAACAGGCTCTATCACGCATTCATCTGTCTCAAACGATACAATTCTTCCATAGCTATCCCTACCATTACCTACTGAAAAAACGCCGTCGTTAGCAATCGCACCCATTTCATCATAACCAAACTGATAACTATATATTTCCCCCTCCTCATAATGCATGATTTGTGTTGTATCCCAACCGGTAAGGACAAGCTCATATATACCGTCCTGATCCATATCTACAATACTGTAATATAAGATTTGAAAGTCTTCGTCATATCTGCCATTCCTTAAATGATAATTATTTAAATAATATTCCCGGCTATCATCCGTAACGCTGATAAAACTCTTTTCACTCAATAAGACAGCATGATAAGCTTGCATTTCCTCTTTTTCTGTCAAGTCATTCTTTTCTGTTTCTTCCGTTTCTTTTATAGGAGCATGTTTTACTATCAAAAGTTCCTCTTCCGATAATTCACCAAGCAGACAAGCATCAAGCATATCTTCTGTAAATTCTATATTCTCAGCCAATTCTATCTCTTCTATGGAGTCAACATAATTACCAAATTCCTCCTGTGTAACCTCTACACCTCCAACTTCCAAATAATCTCCATCCATAGATGCTAATTCTTCCTCTATATATCCATTACTATTCCATTCTGTAATTCTATAATAACCGGTACTCGCTGCTCCGCCGGAACCCTCATAAATACCATTTATATGGATTCGCTTCATCCCACGGAAAACATCCTGATAGCTGTATACAACTCCATCTTCATAATGAAGAACCTGTGCAGATTCCGGCGAACAGTACAGCACAATCTCATTTACACCATCACCGTCCATATCCACGATTATAAAGTAATCTGCCTGATGGTATCCCACCGGATACCCTAAACACCAATCATATTCATCCCAATAAAACTCCTGATTTCCCTCTTCTGTACTAATAAAGGGTTGCTTGCTGTTTAATACCATCCAATACGCCAGCATGTCTTCCCGCAAACCAAGCGTTGCAACCTCCTCCGGTGTAGAAAACCACTCTCCTTCTTCCGATATTTGTTCTTCTGACATTTTTTCTTCGGTCAAATCATCTGCTTTCTCTTCCAAGGCTTCTCCCATTCGCTCATCCAAGTCTACATTTTCATCCATAGAAGAGGATTGATTACACCCTGTCAGCACCCAAATTCCTATAATAAAAATTAGTAATAAACTTGAAATGCCTTTTCTTAAACTCATGTTTTCCCATCCCTTCTCTAATTTTCAAAAATTAAACGGAGTCGCCACATCCAAATCTCCAACCAAAGACACTAAACAATTGCTCCTGTCCTGATATTTGATTGATATTCTCCATTATCATTCAAATATATATCAAGTGGTTTTTAAATATCAATTTTGTCACCGTCCCTATAAACTACACCTTGACAAAATTATTTTAACATACCGCCTGAATCCATGCCACCTAAAAAGCACCTATTTTCTATATAGGTCCATAAGAATAATCCAAATCATCTACCACAAGCCGCCCCAACTATAAATGTTAAATTTCCCCTCTCACCCCAAATACTTATTTGCAAGCAAATACCCCACTCCCTTTACTTCCTGAACATGTTCATATATCAGGAATCCTGCTTCTGCCAGTAATGCTTCCATTTCTTCATAACTGTACTGTGCCTGCATCGGTTCATTTGCCGCACTTGCCAGCTGACGGTTTCGTTCACTTGCTTCCCCACCGTTTATAAGTGGATAATCCAGACAAATAACACTGCCCTGTGTCCATAATTTCGCGATTTTCAAAATCAAACGTCTAAATGCCTCCTTTGACAAATAGTAGCTGATGCCTAAGAGACTTCCAAATGCTTTCTTTTCACTCTGGAAACCTCCTGCCAGCAGCTTGTCCGCCCAGTTTTCCTCAGTCAGATTGCATGGTACAGATACGGTTTTATTTTGCCAGACCAAGCCTGCCGTTTCTGCCCGTTTTGTCTTATCCTCCAACATCTCCGGCAAATCCAATTCAAAAACAGTCAACCCTTCCTGTCTTTCACGATATGCATAGGTATCAAATCCGGCAGCAAACAACACATACTGTCGGCATCCAAGCTGTATCTCATTCTTTAAGTGCTTTTCGCAGAATGCACTTCTTCCAAGTACAGAGGGTGCTAACTGGTGATTTACGATATACCCCAACGCTTCTTCAGCCGTTCCTTCAAAATCCGGTGCAAAAAATGAAATCCCCTTTGTCATATTTTCTGCAATTGCCGCATAGTCCGAGTTTCCCAAAAGTACCTCCGCCTTATCATCCCGAAATATCCACTCCGCATTGTTCTTAAAATGATAGGCTCTTGCAAAGCAACTCACCTTCGCCGTCATATTATCCATATCCATTTCTCCTTTCCATTCTGTGTAATTCTTATTACACCATATATCGTGTAAATACAAGACTGGAAAAAAACCGGAAAATGTGGTAATGTAACACTAGAAATCAGTAAAAAAACGGCAGGAAATCTCTTTCCTGCCGTTCAAACTTATTCCGCCTTATTTGGTTCTTAACTTATTCTTAATCTCCTCGTCTATCTTCTTTACAAATTCATCCAAAGGCATAACGGTTGCATCCTTTTCTCCATGAAGCTTGTAGGAAACGGTTTTCTCTTCCATTTCATTAAAGCCGATTACCAAAAGATACGGAACCTTCTGTACCTGTGCCTCCCGCATACGGTATCCCAGCTTCTCTGCCCGGTCATCCAATTCTACTCTAACATCTGCTGCACCCAGTGCATCACATACCGTATGTGCATACGCCATCAGTTCCTCGTTGTCTGTCTTAACCGGCATTACCTTAACCTGTACCGGTGCCAGCCATGTCGGTAAATTTCCTTTTGTTTCTTCCAGAATGTATGCCATAAATCTGTCCAGCGAACCAAGGATTGCCCGGTGAAGAACCACAGGGGTCTTCTTCTCGCCATCCTTATCAATATATGTCAACTGGAATTTTGCAGGCAGGCAGAAATCCAACTGGCAGGTAGACAAGGTATATTCGTTACCAACTGCCGGCTTTACATTTACATCCAGCTTCGGTCCATAGAAAGCTGCCTCACCGATTTCTTCCGTATATTCGATTCCCAGTCCATTCATAACCTCACGCAATGCATTTTCAGCGGTATTCCACATTTCATCATCGTCATGATACTTTGTCTTATCTTCAGGGTCACGCAAGGAAAGCACGCAACGGTAATCTGTAATTCCAAAATCCTTATAGGTACTGAAAATCAGGTCTACCACCTTGGTAAACTCATCCTTAATCTGCTCCGGTGTTACGAAAAGATGTGCATCATTCTGACAGAAATGTCTGCCTCTCTCAATTCCCTTCAAAGTACCGCTTGCTTCAAACCGGAAGTCATGTGCGATTTCACCAATCCGAATCGGCAAATCCTTATAGGAATGCATTCTGTTTGCATAAATCATCATATGATGCGGACAATTCATCGGACGCAATACAAAAGATTCTCCCTCTACCTCCATTGCCGGGAACATATTTTCCTTATAGTGGTCCCAGTGTCCGGATGTCTTATACAAATTCACTGTACCTACACATGGGGTCATAACATGAAGGTAGCCCAGCTTGCGTTCCTTTTCCTTAATATAATTTTCAAGCTCCTGCCAGATAACGTATCCCTTTGGAAGGAACATCGGAAGTCCACGACCTACCAAATCATCCACCATGAACAGGTTCATATCCTTACCGATTTTTCTGTGGTCACGTTCCTTTGCCTCTTCCAATAATCTTAAATGCTCTTCTAACTCCTCCGGTGTTGGGAAGCATACACCATAGATTCTCTGCAGAACCTTGTTATCCTTATCTCCCTTCCAATATGCACCGGAATGGCGAATCAGTTTAAAATAGCGACACAGCTTCACATTGTCCACATGAGGTCCGCGGCAGAGGTCTGTGAAATCTCCTTGCTCATAGCAGGAAATAGTTCCGTCTTCCAGATTTGAAATCAAGTCCAGCTTATATTCATCATCCTTGAACATTTCCATAGCTTCGTCCTTGGAAATTTCTTTCCGGATAATCTTTTTTCCGGTTTTTGCTATTTTCTTCATTTCCTTTTCAATTGCGGCTATATCTGCTTCATCCCGAATCACATCATCACCTAAATCCACATCATAGTAGAAGCCCTCGGCTACTACTGGGCCTACCCAGAATTTTGCCTGTGGATACAGATGCTTGATTGCCTGTGCCATTAAATGTGCACAGGAATGATTTAATGTCTTTAACTGCTCGTCTTCCTTAAAATTCACCATTGCTATTCTCCTTTGTCTCTTCCTTTTGGAATTAAAAAAACACCCATAGATATGGTTTACATACCTAAGGGTGCTTATACACGGTTCCACCTTATTTTTCACTCTTTGCTTGTAACGTAAGCTACACGGTAACGCTTCGGCATCACATCGGATTGTACATGTAAAACCTTTTACGCACAGCTCAGAAATGGTCTTCTTATATCATTTCCATAAACAGCTTCCACCATTTGCTGTTCTCTCTGGATGTTCCTGATATAATACTCTTTCCGTCATTGCTTTTCATCTATTACATGTGTATTGTACCACGTATATTTTTTTTCTACAATCTTTTTTTCTATAATCTTTTTTGTAATCTTTCTTTGTAATTTTTCTTTGTAATCTTTTTTATAATGTTTAATTTTGTTCACCAGCCGCCTGCTCCAGCTTCTTTCTTCGATGTTCCTGTATCTTGCGGTTGATTTTGTCTGCTTCTTCCTTTTCCAGATACCATTTAATCAGATATGACAGTACATCAAAAAACGCTGTTGAAATCAAAATGGCAACATATCCGAAGGTCGGCAGCATTTCTCCTATTACAAATCGTATTGCGATATACATGGCAATTTCTAACACAATTAATTCCACAATTCTCTGAATCCAGATTTGTTTTACGGTCATGTCCTCCTTTAAGTAAATCGGTATACATGGCAGCATACAGATAAATGCCAGTCCAAACGGCAAAAAGAAATACAGGAAGCTTATACTGGCATTTCGTACAAAGATGCTTCCAATCACAGCAATTGCCAAGGTGTTTTCTGCAACAACGGTAATATAATCAAATAAAAATTCCCGAAATGGGTCAAATTCCTTCATCACAATCCTCCATAATACAATTTGCAATCTGCTTTGCGTAATTTCTTGAAATCAATACGTCCTCGCCATTTTCCATTTTTGCATAGAGCCGTCCATTTAATGCTGAACGCACCGAAATAATGCGGTCCACATTAATCAACATGGACTTGGAAGCACGCCGGATATACTTTTGTTGGAGATTAGCTTCAACCTGATACAACCGTCTGTGAATCTCGTACATACTCTGCTCCAAATAGGCAAAGACTAATTCGCCGACTGCTTCAAAATACAAAATGTCTTCTACCCGAATATTGACCGCTTCTTTGCTTTCGGTATATCCGATGATGGTCTCTCCCTTGTGCAGACAATAATCTCTTATTTCTGCAAAATCCCTTGTCAGCTCCATATAGGATAGCGTAATTCCCTCTTCCTCATATGAATCAACTGTAACTTCTGTTACCTGCATTCCTGTTTATCCTCCTGTCCCTTGATTCCGTCTCACATCTTTATTTCACTACTATCTGTCTGTTTTATTCCGCATTTCGCATCACTGTTTTTATATACAATCGTGATTTTTTCCTTCATGTCTAAAAATACTTCTACCATAACCGGGTCAAAGTCTGTTCCGCTTCCTTCTTCTATAATACGAAAGCATTCTTCAAGTGGCAATGCATCCCGATAACATCTTTTTGCAGACACCGCATCGAATACATCTGCAATTGCCATAATTCTTGCACATAACGGAATTTCTTTTCGTACCAAGCCATCCGGGTATCCGCCGCCGTTCCATTTCTCATGATGATGTCTGGCAACTTCGTATGCCATTTCCTCATAGGCATCTTCCCCCAGATGTCCGAAGGTGTGACGAATGATGTTTCCTCCACGCTCCGCATGGGTTTTCATAATCGTATACTCTTCTGCGGTCAGCTTTCCGGGCTTTTGCAAAATTCCATCCGGAATTGCTATTTTTCCTATATCATGCATAGGTGCCGCCATCACCAGATTCTGAATATAGTCTGATGTTAACTGGTCTTTGTAAAATCCCCGCTTCTTTAACTCCTCTGCCAGCAATTCAACATAGGCAGTGGTCCGGTGAATATGCCCGCCCGTACTGTCATCCCGATTCTCTACCAAGGTTGCAAATCCCTTTATCATTTCATCATGATACTTCTGCAGTTTTGTAAACAATGGATTTTCCTGATTCAGATAAATGCTGATTACCACCATCGTAGGAACCAGTGCTGTCATCAACGCCTCCGGCTTCCACATCTGATACCCGGTTACCCCGGTCGTAACAATAAGATACGTCGATATGCTAATCTGCTTGCGTCTGTCTAAGGTCTTCCATTTATATAGAAAAATACCAATCGAAACCAGCATATAGATTGCTACCATTACATAACAGGTATATGCAGATATTCCCATGGAGTAATTGGTTACAACGCCCTGTCGGTAGTGCAACTCCGGCATAAATAGGATGACTACTAAAATATTAATCACCAGAGGCAGCAGCAACAAAATCTGGACTCCTTTTTTTCTCGGAAGCCCCTTCGTAATATCCAGCATATACAAGAACATCATAAATACCAATACATCCAAGCTAATCAAAAAACACATATGAAGGATACCGTTTAGCAATAGCGGAGTCTGTTCCAGCCGATTTACCGTATACGCGGTTGCTCCGTCAAACAGAATACTGATAATTCCCATTCCCAAGAGACCCTCAAACAGCCAGTCTCTCGTTTTTTGAAGATAAATCTGCTTTTCCCGTATGTATATGAAGGTAATGTATAATACAATTATCATACATCCTATTTGCAGCTTACAGTGTTCCATATTTTTCCAGTTCCTTTTTGTTCTTCGTAATTCGTTAGTTTATCTATGGTATACCATGCTTTAGATTTCCTCAATGAATTTCAGACAAAATACCAGAAATCACAGATGAAATACATTCTGATTTTTCACCCTGCCATCGGAATCACAACGGTTACTTCAAATAATTCTCCGTCTATCCTTGCATAAATGTCTCCATGCATCATCATCATGAGCTTCCGGCAAATATATAATCCTAATCCGGAGCCGGCATTTCCTTCTGTGTTTGTTCCACGATAAAAACTGTCAAATATATGCGGAATTTCTTCTACAGACAAGGATGCTCCTGTATTCGTCACAGAAAGCAGGACGCAATCCTCCTCCCGGTCACATGACAATCGTATTTCCTTTCCGTCTCCATATTTAATCGCATTTTCCAATAAATTCTGAAGCACCTCTATCAATCGTTCTGCATCTCCGCAAACAATGCAGTCCGTATACTCCCCGATTATAAAGCTCGTATGAATTAGAGACAGTTTATCCTGATAGTAACTCTGTATCTCCGTTATGACCTGTGAAAGATACAGCTCGCGATTATTCACATCCAGTTTCAGAAAATCATCCCGCGATAATTCCGTAATTCCTGATACATATTGTTCAATCTCATCAACTTTACTGCTAATATCCCTTGCCAGCTCCTGCTGTTTTTCAATTTCCGTATATAAGCCCTTTTCTAATGCCTGTGCATTCAGCTTAATTACCGATAACGGTGTCTTAATATCATGCGTCAGAGAAAGCAGCATGGTTTTTTGCTTCCGATACAGCTCCAGTTCATCTTTTCTTCTGGTTTCCAATTGTTCCCGCAGCAGATTTGTTCCCCATATGAATTTTCCGAAATATTTTGTCTGCTTCTCTTTAAGGGGAATCGTAAGATTTCCTTTGGATAATTCATACGGTATCTGCTCCAGCTTATGAAATGGTACGATTATCTGCTGCCGGATATAAATTAAAATTCCAAACACCAGAAGCCCGCAAAAGCCAAGAAGGATATTAACCAGCCACCGCTCCTGCCTTTGCCGGATATTGATTGCATCGATATAGTCAAACCGATAGTAGTCACCGTCAATCATACGGATACAGCTACTATATTCATTGCTTTGATTCACATCCTCTGCGGTTTCACACCGCGTCACCTGCTTCACGTATTGATACCGCTGCAAATCTATGGATTCGTCCCCCTTCCGGCTTTGTATTTCCCGCGAAATCCGTTCAATCTCAACCAGATAAGGGCGGTTTTCGCCGTTCGCATGTTTCTTTACGCTTAACCATATATTTACCCCTGCCGTTACGATTAATAAGAGGATTGCTATTATTATCATTTGCTGTCTGTATTTCTTCATTCGAATTTATACCCCACACCCCATACCGTTATGATATGTCTCGGCTTCTTTGGCTCCTGTTCCAGCTTACTCCGCAGCCATTTAATATGTACCGTCACTGTCTGTAGCTCCGTATCGGAATCAGACCCCCATATTTCCCGGAATAAATATTCCTTCGATAATACCTTTCCCTTATTTTCCATGAGAAGAAGCAATAATTCATACTCCTTGACCGTCATATCAATTGGCTTACTTTCATAAAACACCTGCTTACCCTGCCGGTCAATTTGAATCTCTCCCGCTGATATAATATCCTTGGCATATCGTCTTTTGAAGATACCATCTATCTTTGCCAGCAAAATATCAATATCATATGGCTTTTCTATGTAATCATCCGCTCCCGCAAGCAAACCGTCCAGTTTATTTTCTTTGGTATTCTTGGCACTGGCAATGATAACCGGGGTATTGCTCTCTCTCCGAATATGGGTCAGAATATCCAGACCGTCCATTTCCGGCAGCATCATATCTAAGATTACCAATCTGGCTCCATATTGTTCATACAGTTTCATTGCCTTCTCACCATTTCCCGCAATACTGACTACATATCCTTTTGCCCGAAGGAAATCGCATAATAACTGTGCAATCTGTGTATCGTCTTCCACAATCAATATATCGGTTTCGGTCATGTTGGTTTCCTCCATTCCATAATTACCAGCCCAGCTCCAGCAACCAATTATTCAAGGAACGTTCCCGCTCGCGAAGCGTATTTTCCGCTTCATATCTGCCTAAATTATATTCACCCTTAATCGTTCCGTCAACAATGTACAGCACCCGCGTACATTTCGCTGCAACCTTTGCATCATGTGTCACCATCATAATCGTTGTTCCTTCCTGATTCAGCCTTACCAGTTCTTCCATCACTTCATTGGATGCGGTTCGATTCAAGGCACCGGTTGGCTCATCCGCAAAAATAATGGCAGGGTCATTTACCATACTCCGGGCTATGCATGCCCGCTGCAACTGTCCGCCCGATACCTCATTAATATCATTATCCGCTATATCCGCAATGCCGAGCTTATGCATAAGTGCAAGCCCCTTTTCTACCTTTTCCTGTCTGGTACTGTTTGTTTTTTTACTCTGTACCGCAGGCAGAATAATATTATCTAAAATCGGCAGATTTTTCAGCATATACATCTGTTGAAAAATAAAGCCCATATCATTTAACCGCACATTTGCCAGTTCCTTGTTATTCAGTTTTGTCAAATCCCGATTCCGAAACCGGATGCTTCCGCCGGTTGCATCATCCATACCGGATACGGTATAGAGCAATGTGGTTTTACCGGAGCCGGAGGGTCCCATGATACCCACCATTTCACCCTCCTTCACACTGAAATTCACATTTTTTAATACATGGTTCTGTCTTTTGTCAACAATATAGGTCTTACATAAATCCGTTACCTCTAATATCTTTTCCATACTTTTATACCTCGTTTCCTAATTCTTAATATTTTTTATTCAATGCTTGCACTGTCACGACTCTTAATTGTCTTTGTATACAGTGCGGTCAACCATACCGTTCCTATCATCACCAGAAAGATAATACCCGGATATAATAAAAATACCTGCAACGGATTAATATAATAACTCAAACTTCGCACTTGAATAAGTGTCTATGCACCTTGAAAATTCAATAAT
>ERZ827108.3446-NODE-3446-length-13396-cov-23.472378_pt1 | contig 13396 bp, 7 predicted proteins | sample MGYA00519921_ERZ827108 | MGnify/ENA primary metagenome ERZ827108 (study PRJEB31778, sample SAMEA3449258) | human gut metagenome | biome: human gut; feature: human-associated habitat; material: faeces | place: United Kingdom | collected 2010/2012 ... | reverse complement strand
GCGAAGCGTCCCTGCCAGTAACTTTGCGCGTCCGCAGACGCGCCCCCAAGCTGCTTTTCCCCCAAGATTCCGTGAAGAACCGAAAAAACCTCCGAAACACAGCCGCGTTTCGGAGGAAGAAAGATGTATATATAGAGGAAGTTACTTCTTCAATTCAATCCCTTGACCCTTCAGCCGCGCAACCACGCCGTCAACAACCGCCTGCACTTCGTCGCGGGTGAGCGTGCGCTCCGGGTGCGAGAAGGAGAGGCGAATCGTGATGGTTTTGCCGGTGATGTCGCTGTATGTGCCCAGCACGGTCACCTTCTGCACCAGCGGGGAGTTCTCCGCCTTCACCGCGTCCAGAATCGGCTGGCAGCGATTGACCACGAAGGTCAAATCCTGCTCCATGCCGGGGAAGCGGGACGGCTCGCGGTAGACGATGGGCGCGGGCGCGATGGACGCAAGCGCTTCCGTGTCGATTTCGGCAAACACAATCGCCGCCTTCTTGTCGATGTTCTTGCCGACAACCGGGTGCGCCACGCCGATTTCGCCGAGGTCAACGCCGTCCAGCACGATGGCGTTCAGGTTCTTCGGATGCTCATAGGAGTGGGTCGCGGTCATTGCGTGGAAGGACAAATCCTTGTGCAGGATGTCGCTCACGGCGACGCACAGCATGTCGCGCAGGCGGAAATACAGCGTTTCCACGTTATCGACCTTGCTGAAGAGCGTCACGCACAGCTTCTTGTGTTCCTTCGCCAGCTTGTTCTCGTCCACGCCGTCGATGACGTGACCGATTTCAAAGATGCCGAACGACGGCGCATAGCCCGTGTTGCCCTTCACCTGGCACAGCTGGGTGGGAATCATGGAGCGGCGCAGCGTCTCGATGTTGGGGTTGGAGGCGTTGAGCAGCTTCACGTTGTCCTCAACGGCGATGCCGAGCTTCTTGTAGTCGTCGGCGTACTGCCAGATGTAGGAATGCACCTCGTGCAGCGAATAGCGCTTGACGAGGATGTCCTTCAATTTGTCCTCCACCGTCTTTTCGGTGGACATGCGAACCGGGTAGAGCGGGGATTCCGCCGTGTGCAGGTCGAAGTTGTCGTAGCCGTAAATGCGGGTGATTTCCTCGATGATGTCCGCCTTGATGGTCACGTCCTTCGTCGCGCGCCAGGAGGGGACGTCCGCGGTGAAGGAATCGCCATTGCGCGTCATGCCGAAGCCCAGCGCGGTCAGCGTGTGCATGATTTCGTCGGAGGAAATGTTGATGCCGGTATAGCGGTCAACAAACGCCTTGTCGAAGGACAATTGCACCTTCGGATAGTGGAAGGCGTACTCGTCGGTCAGGCGGGAGGTGACGCGCATTTCCGGGTCGTATTCCTGCAAAAGCTTGACGAAGCGGGCGATGGCGACGGTCGTCATTTCCGGGTCAAGGCTCTTTTCGTAGCGGGCGGAGGCGTCGGTGCGGTGGGCGAGGCGGACGCTGCTCTTGCGGACGGACGCCGCGTCGAAGGTGGCGGATTCGAGCGTCAGGCTCGTCGTGTCATCGACGATTTCGCTGTCCAGACCGCCCATGATGCCCGCGATGGCAACCGGCTTGTCGCCGTTGCAGATCATCAGCGTGTTCGGGTCGATGGTGCGCTCCACCTTGTCCAGCGTCTGGAAGGTGAAGCTCTCCGGGAAGCGGCGGATGCGGATTTTCTCCACCTTGCGGCTGTCGAAGGCGTGCATCGGCTGCCCCATTTCCAGCATCAGGTAGTTCGTCAGGTCGGCGAGGAAGTTGATGTCGCGCATACCGCAGTAGTTCAGGCGGATACGCATCGCCATCGGGCTGACGTGGCGGTTGATGTTCTCCACCCGCAGGCAGGAGTAGCGCTGGCACAGCGGGTCTTCAATCTTCATGTCGATGGCGGGCAGATTGTTGTACGCCGCCAAATCCGCCACGGGCAGGGCTTTCAGCGGACGGCCGGACAGGGTAGAAAACTCGCGCGCCATGCCGTAGTGCCCCCACAGGTCGGGGCGGTTCGTCAGGGACTTGTTGTCCACCTCGAAGATAATATCGTCAATGGGGTAGAGCGCCTTCAAATCCGTGCCGCAGGGAACATCCTCCGGGATGACCATGATGCCGGAATTGTCGTCGCTGATGCCGATTTCCTTCTCCGAGCAGCACATGCCGTAGGACGTGTACCCGGCGAGCTTGCGCGGGCTGATGGTGATGTCGCCCAGCTGCGCGCCCACCTTCGCGAACGCGGTTTTCATGCCCAGCTGCACGTTCGGCGCGCCGCAGACCACGTCGGTCAGCTGCCCGTCGCCCGCGTCCACCTTCAGCAGGTGCAGCTTGTGGGATTCGGGGTGATTCTCTACGCTGACGATCTGCGCGGCGACAACGCCGGACAAATCTGCGCCCTTGTGGAAAATTTCATTTTCAACTTCCGCCGTGGACAGGGAGAACTGGCGAATCAGCGCCATTTTGTCAAGACCCGTCAGGTCAACGAAGTCGGAAATCCAGTTCATTGAGATCAGCATGTTCGTCTTTCCTCCGCATTACTCGTCGTCCGTGAACTGCGCCAAGCGCGTCAGGCTGCCGCTGTTCAGGTCGCGAATGTCCTTCACGCCGTACTTCATCATGGCAAGGCGCGTCATGCCCAAGCCGAACGCGAAGCCGGTGTACTGCTCCGGGTCGATGCCGCCGGCCTTCAATACTTCGGGGTGAATCATGCCGCAGGGGCACAGCTCCAGCCAGCCGGAATGCTTGCACGACGGGCAGCCCGTGCCGCCGCAGATGAGGCAGGAAATATCCAGCTCAAAGCCCGGCTCAACGAACGGGAAGAAGCCCGGACGCAGGCGGACTTTGATGTCCTTGCGGAACACCTCGCTCAGCATCGTTTTCATGAAGTAGATCAGGTTCGCGATGGAAATATCCTTGTCCACCATGATGCCTTCCATCTGGAAGAACGTGTTCTCATGGCAGGCGTCGGTCGCCTCGTTGCGGAAGCAGCGGCCGGGGAAAATCGCCTTGATCGGCACGCCGTCGTTCACCAGCGCGTCGCGGTAGCGGCGGTAGATGGCGTTCTGGGCGGCGGAGGTCTGCGTCTTGAGCAATTGCCCGTTGTCCAGATAATAGGTGTCCTGCATGTCGCGCGCGGGGTGGAACTTCGGGATGTTCAGGCTCTCGAAGCACTCGTAGTCCGTCACGACCTCGGCGTAATCCTCCACCGTGAAGCCCATCGACTTGAACACCTGCTCGCACTGGCGCTGCACCAGCGTAATCGGGTGATACGACCCGCGGGTCATGTCCGGCGGCATGGAGATGTCAAATTCGGGCAGGGCGTTGATTTCGCGCTGCAATTCCTGTGCCTTGAGCGCCTCCAGCTTTTCCGCCAAGGCGACGGTGATGGCGGTCTTCAGCTCGTTCGTCTCGCGTCCGACGGTCTTTTTCTGCTCGTCGGTCAAGCCGCCCATGCCCTTGAGCGCGTCGGTCACTTTGCCCTTGCGGCCGAGGTAATTCACGCGCAGGGCTTCCAGATCCACCATGTTGGCGATCTTCTTCAGCTCGGAATCAAAGCTGCTTTTCAGGGCTTCGATCTTCTCGTTCATTCCGGATGTTCCTCCTTACAGTTGGATGAAAAAAGCCCGTCCCATCGTTTGATGAGACGGACTGAATCCGCGGTACCACTCGTCTTGCGGCAAAGGAAAAAATCCCGCTGCCGCCGCTTGATAGGCGATAAGGCTGCCCACGCCCAAAAACTCACGGGATGAAGGTTCACGCCGTGCGCCCTGCCGCCTCGCACCACCCGGCGGCTCTCTGATATCCTATTTCCTGCATTCGCCTGTGCCATCTGCTCGCGCCTTTTTCCTTCTGGCGTCCGCTCGTTCCACTTAGCGTAGCGCTGCTACGCTGCGTTTCACTCCCGTTAGCCAGCAGAAAAAATTCGCTTCGCATCTTGGCACATTCTCATTTGGAAATAGGAAGGGGACTTGCACGCGCTACTGTTTCCCGGTCATCGCTTCCAATATTTCGCTGACTTTCGTCGGCACGCTCTATCTTACCATAGGTTGGGACGTTTTGCAAGGGGGCAAATTCGGAAATTGGAATGCGGAATGCGGAATAAAAATCGCACGGAAGTGGAATTCTTTCCATCTTATACTATTTCCAGATTCACCTGCGCCATCTGCTTGCGCCTTTTCCCTTCTGGCGTCCGCTCATTCCACTTAGCGTAGCGCTGCTACGCTGCGTTTCATTCACGTTAGCCAGAATGAAAAATTCGCGGCGCATCTTGGCGCATTCTTATCTGGAAATAGTATTACAGGCGAACAAACCATGAATTTTTCCGATTTCTTATTTACAAGCCATTTTTTTGTGCTATACTGTAAGATGCGTTATCATGTAAAGCGCGATTCAGGCGCTTGCGTGAAAGTCCGCGCGAGGGAGGGACAAAATGCCCTCCGCACAAGGCGCGGCAGGGAACTTCGCGCACAATCGCGCGGAAGAAAGGAAAGGAAGCCGGATGAGCAACAGCCGTCCACCCTATGATGGCGCCGGGGACGCCGGACAGAATCCTCAGCAGCCCGGTTTTTCGCAGGGCAATTATCCGCCGGCGCAGGGCTATGCCCCGAATGGCGGCTACGCGCCCAATGATGCCTATGGTCAGGGCTACGCGCCGCAAAACGGCTATGGGCAGCCGCAATATAGTCAGCAGGGGTATGCGGATTATCAGCAGCAGCCCTATGGTCAGCAGGGATACCAGCAGCCATACGGTCAGCAAGGTTATCAGCAGCCGTATGAGCAGCAGGGTTATCAGCAGCCGTATGGGCAGCAGGGTTATCAGCAGCCGTATGGGCAGCAGCCTTATCAGCAGCAGCCGTATGACCAGCAGGGGTTTGTGCAGCCCGGCGGGTATCAGCAGCCCTACGAGCAGCAGGGATACCAGCAGCCGAATCCGGCGTACAATCAGCAGGGGTACAGCCAGCAAAATCCGCAGGAAACGGATTTGCCGCCGGAGCAGCAGTACGCGCAGTATACCCCCGACGGTCAGCGTGTGTACCCGACGTCGGGGCGCAGCGGCTTCCGGGTGCAGCCGGCGGCGCACAGGGAAATTCCGTGGGATACGATTGCAAAAGTATTGATGTTCGGCGTGCTGCCGATTCTCTTCATTTTGAGCATGGTCTTCGCGTGGACGGCGGTGAAGTGGGTCGTCCTCGTCGGCGCGGTGGCGAGCATCGCCGCGATGTGGCTCCGCGAGCTGGTCACGCCCAACGCGCGGCTGGTGCTGTCGCTTTTGCTGGCGTCGGCGGCGGTCGTCTGCCTCGTCAGCGCGCTGGCGACGAACGCGGCGGACAATCAGAACCCCGCGCAGCCGAATCAGTCCGGTCAGATGCAGCAGGGGAGTACATCGGGCAATAACCTCGATGTCAACCTGACCGCGACGGACACGCCCAATCCCGCGCCCACGCCCACCGCGACGCCTGTGGATGACTCCGAGGAGTGCTACGCGCAGCTGCATTCCTTCTTCACGCTGTGGAAGAACAACGCCATCAGCCAAATGGTCAACCTGACGGCCCCGTCGTGGCGCAGCAGCATCAAGGGCGGCACGGACGCGGTGACGCAGAAGCTCTTCGGCGAGGTGCTGACCAATCGCACGCCCGTCAGCTGGGATTTCACGGCCATCACGGGCACATCGAACGACATCGCCCGCATGGTCACCGTGCGCGCCGTCATCAACAAGAACAACACCCTGGGCGAAAGCGTCTACCTGTGGAAGGTGCGCATGGTCAAGGAGGACGGCGTGTGGTACGTTGACCCCGCGACGCTGCAAAGCAACGAGCAGGAAAGCACCGCCACCCCGACCAACGCCCTTGCCACCCAGCCTGTGCTGAACACCAGCCATCCGGACTTGCTGATTTACTACAATCCCGAAGGCGGAACGTACTACCACATTGACCCGAATTGCGAATCGCTCAATCCGAAATACCGCCCGCTGTCCGGCGTCATCAAGTGGTCGCAGATTGAGGATGACCCCTACGACAAGCTCGAACAGTGCAAACGCTGCGGCGCACCCCTGCGCGAAAAAAAGGACAACGCCAACTAAGTCAACATAGAAACCTACATATATTTAGGAGGACAACACGATGGACACCAATGCCAAGCTGTATCAAGACATGACGAAGATTCTCGTCAAGCGTGAGGACATCCAGAAGGCCGTTGCCCAGCTGGGACGGGAAATCACCCACGACTATCAGGGACGCGATCTGGTGATGGTCTGCATTTTGAAGGGCGCGAGCGTCTTCTTCTCCGACCTCATCCGCGAGGTCGATTTGCCCGTGACGCTGGATTTCATGGCGCTTTCGAGCTATCGCAACTCCACCAAGTCCTCCGGCGTGGTCAATCTGGAGAAAGACCTGTCCGTGTCCATTAAGGGGCGCGACGTGCTGATTGTGGAGGACATTGTGGACAGCGGCAACACGCTGTTCTACCTCGGCAAGTACCTGATGGGTCGCGGCGCGTCCTCCATCCGCATTGCGACGCTGCTGGACAAGCCCGACCGCCGCAATCCCGAACACAACCTGACGGTGGATTACCACTGCTTCAAGATTCCGGATGAGTTCGTCGTCGGCTACGGGCTGGATTTCGCCGAGAAGTACCGCAATCTGCCGGACATCGGCGTGCTGGACAGCCGCGTGTACGGCGCGGCGCACGAATAAATCAGCCGATTCTTCCCCCAATAAAGATAAAATTTTTGTAAAGATGGATTTTTCCGCACACGTCATTCGTCTATATGGGTATACGCCGCAACAGGCGGATGGCGCTGGAACGGAAGGAGGATGCTCGCATTGAAGAAGTCTCGCGGGATGTTCGGCTACGTCGCGGTTCTGCTGCTGATGGTGCTCACCATTTCGATGCTGTTCACCAACGGCTTTGGCAGCAATACCCGTGACCGCCGCATCACCTATCCCCAGCTGCTGACGATGATTGAGGAGGGGCAGGTTCGCTCCGTCGCCATCCGCGGCACGTCGCTGGTGGGCGTGACGACAACAACAACGGTCGCCGACGCGGATTTCCCTGACAAGAACTACGATTTTGAAACCATCATCGGCGCTGATTTCATCGTCACCGCGCGGCAAATGCAGGCGGCGAAGCTTAATAAGCCGCTGGACGAGGTGTCCGTCAAGGATTTGCCGTTCACCATCATCTACCGTCAGCCGCTGACCACCCCGTGGTGGTATGATTTGATTCCGCTGGCGATTTCGCTGGTGCTCTGCGGCGTGATGTTCTGGCTGATTATGCGCGCGCAGACCGGCGGCAACGGCAAGGTGATGAACTTCGGCAGAAGCCGGGCGCGCATCCATGACCCGAACAAGAACAAGGTGACGTTCGCCGACGTCGCGGGCGCGGAGGAAGAGAAGGAAGAACTCAAGGAAATGGTGGACTTCCTGCGCAACCCCAAGGCGTACATTGACATGGGCGCGCGCATCCCCAAGGGCGTGCTGCTCATCGGCCCGCCCGGCACGGGCAAAACCCTGCTGGCAAAGGCGGTTGCGGGCGAGGCGGGCGTGCCGTTCTTCTCCATTTCCGGCTCGGACTTTGTGGAGATGTTCGTGGGCGTGGGCGCGAGCCGCGTCCGCGACCTGTTCGACCAAGCCAAGCGCGCTGCCCCGTCCATCATCTTTATTGATGAGATTGACGCCGTGGGTCGCCACCGCGGCGCGGGTCTGGGCGGCGGACACGACGAACGCGAGCAGACGCTGAACCAGCTGCTGGTCGAGATGGATGGCTTCGCAATCAACGAGGGCGTTATTGTCATGGCGGCGACGAACCGCCGCGACATTCTTGACCCCGCGCTGTTGCGTCCCGGCCGCTTTGACCGCACGATTCTCGTCAATTACCCCGATATGGCGGGGCGTGTTGCCATCCTGAAGGTGCACGCCAAGGGCAAGCCCCTTGCGGATGATGTGGATTTGGAGAATATCGCCAAGCGCGTGCCTTTCTCCACCGGCGCGGAGCTGGAAAACATCATGAACGAAGCCGCGATTCTGGCGGCGCGCGGGCGCTTGAAGGCCATCAATCAGCAGACGCTGGTGGAGGCAATCTCCCGCGTGCAGATGGGCCCGGAGAAGCGCAGCCACAAGGTGACGCAGCGCGACAAGCGCATGGTCGCCATCCACGAGGCGGGTCACGCCATCGTCGGGCACGTCCTGCCCAACTGCGACGAGGTGCACCTGATTACCATCGTCCCGCGCGGGCAGGCGGGCGGCTACACGCTGTCCCTGCCGACGGAAGAGGACGATTTGCAGACTTACAGCCAGCTGATGGACTTCGTGGCGATGGGGCTGGGCGGTCATGCCGCGGAGCAGCTTTATCTGGGCGAGTTCACCACCGGCGCAACGAGCGACCTGAAAAAGGCGACGGAGGTCTGCCGCCGCATGGTGACGCAGTTCGGCATGAGCGAAAAGCTGGGGCCGGTCTATCTTGACGGCGATCAGGAAGTGTTCGTCGGCATGGAGTTCGGGCAGAGCCGCGGGTACAGCGAAGAAATGGCGGCGCGCATCGACGCGGAAGTCAAGCGCCTGCTGGAGGAATGCTACCAGAAGGCGGTGGACGCCCTGAGCGCCAACCGCGACCGCATGGAGAAGCTGGTGGACGCGCTGCTCAAGTACGACACCATCAGCCGCCGCGAGTTCGTCACCCTGATGGAAACGGGCGCGCTGCCGGATATTCAGGATGCCGACACCCGCACCACGGGCGATGTGATGATGCAGGATATGGCGGACGAAAAGAAGGAAGAAAGTTCCGAAAAGTCCGCCGAAACGCCTGAAAAGAGCGCGGAAGCCCCCGAAAAGACGTCGGATGCGCCCGAAAATCACCCGACTGCCCCCCATGAAGCCTGATTTGCACACCCACACCACTGCCTCCGACGGGCTGCTTACGCCCGCGGAGCTGGTGGCGCTGGCGGACAAGCACCGCGTGACGCTCCTTGCCGTGACCGACCATGACACGTTTGACGGCGCGGCGCAGCTGCTGGGGAAGCCCACGCCGATGCCGATTCTGCAAGGTGTCGAATTGTCCCTGCGCGATATGCCCGGCCTGCACCTGCTCGGCTACGGGCGCGGGACGGATACGCCCCTGCACCGCAAGGTTCGGGCGCTGTCCCAACTGCGGCTCGGACGCGCGCGGCAGATGGTGGAGAAGCTGAACGCGCTGGGCTATCCGCTGGATTACGACGAAATCGCCCGCGAAGCCAAGGGCAGCGTCGGTCGGCCGCATATCGCCCGCGCGATGGTCAGCCGCGGCTATGTGGCGGACACGCGCGAGGCGTTTGACCGCTTTCTGGCGGATGGCGCACCTGCCTATGTGGCGGGGGAGCGCTTGAGCATGGCGGAGGCGCTGCCGCTGATGCAGGAAAGCGGCTTCGTGCCCGTTCTGGCGCACCCGATGGAGCTGGAGAAAACCGGCGCGCTGCTGCGCCATCTGCTCGGCGTTTGGCAGGAGCAGGGCTTGCGGGGCGTTGAGGTTTACCACCCGTCCGCCGGACGCGCCACGCCCCTGCTGGATTTGACCGCGCGGCGCATGGGCTTTCTGGTCACCGGAGGCAGTGACTTCCATGGCGATGGCGACCGCCACGGCATGGTCGGCTGCACCGCGCCGATGTGGGCGAGGGCGGCAGATGATGTGGAGAAATTGCTGCAAGCAGTGGAAGCTGCTGAAATCATGTGATATAAGATGAAGAAATACCGAATTGCCATCAGAAAGGGGTGCTGAAACCATGTCCGAATTCAACGACAACAAGCAGCCGCGCCGCCGCCGCACGCAGCTGAACGCGGCGCAGTATGCCGGGCAGCAGACGCTGGACAACAGCATCCCCCTTATCCGCACGGAAGACGCGCCCATGCAGCCGACAAATCCGCCGCGCCGGAATCCGCAGCTGCCCCCGGCGCAGCAGAGCGCCAATCCGCCCATGCAGCCGATGAGTGCGGCTCAGCCGATGGGTACGGCCCAGCCGATGCGCCCGCAGGGGATGAATCAGCCGGGGCAGGGGAGCCAATATGCGCAAAGCGGGCAAATGCGCGGCTTCCGCGGCGTGCAGGGGACGCCCATGCAGCCGCAGCAGGGCTGGAACAACGGCGTGCAGCCGCTCGATGCGGCGCACCAATTGGAGCAGTTCTCGTGGGGGCAGCATCAGCAAAGCATGAACACCGGGCGCAATCAGCCGATTCGCGGCGGGCAGATGATGCCGAATCAGCCGATGAATCCGCAGCGCCCGCAGAATCCGCCGTATCCGCAGCAGAATTATGGCGGATGGCAGCAGCAGCCGATGTATCCGGTGAATTTTCCGCAGTATCCGGCGAACGGCAATGGCGGAAACGGCGGCAATGGCGGCGGCAATCATCCGCCGGCGGGGCTGGGGGGCTTCAATCCGGAGCATCGCGAGCCGAAGAACGAGCCTGTCCGCCGCAAGCCGTCGGGGCAAAAGCTGCTCAAGCGCATCCTGTTCTGCGCGTGCGCGGTGGCGGTAATTTGCGGGCTGGTCGCGGTGGGCGGCGCCATCAGCAATGCCATCCAGGAGCAGAACGAGCGGGAAGCGCTGGTCGCGTCGGTGACGGCATATGACGACAAGTACGTCCCGAACGTGTATGTGGACGGCATCCACCTCGGCGGCATGACCCGCGCGGAGGCGGAAGAGGCGGTCACGGCGCACGCGAATCAGCAGCGCGACGCGTGGAAAGTGCGCCTGATGTACGCGGGTCAGCTGGTGAGGGAAATCACGAGCGCCGACCTGAACATGACCGTCGATGTGCAGGAAGCCCTCGACGCGGCGTGGCAGCCGGGGCACACCGAGGGCGGCATTGACGCGCGCAAAGCCGCCATGGACGCGCTGGCGGACAATCCCTACGAGGGATATTCGGCAACGCCCAGCGGCGACAATGTGGTGATTGACAACATCCTGCTCAGCATCGCGCAGCAGGCGTACATCCAGCCGGTGGATGCGCATATTATCTTCGATTCCAACAATTTCAACAATCCGCTGACGATTCAGCCGGAGACCGTCGGACGCTATATGGATACGACCGAGGCGAAAAATCAGGTGTACCAGATGATGTCGTCCCTGGTCAGCGGCGAGGTGGAGCTGACGACGCGCGAGCTTCAGCCGACCACGACCAAAGCCATGCTGGAGCCGCAGATTCAGCTGCGCGCGACGGCGTACACCCCGATTTCGACCACCAGCACGGAAGAGCGCAACCTGAACATTCAGGTGGCGTTCGAGCGCATCAACGGCAAGATGCTTGCAGCGGGTGAAACATTCTCCTTCAATACGATTGTGGGCAAGCGCACGAAGGCAAACGGCTTCTATCAGGCGATTGAGTACGCGTATGGCGATCAGCGCATGGGCTACGGCGGCGGCGTGTGTCAGGCAAGCACGACGATGTACCTCGCGGCAGCGAAGGCGAACATGACGATTCTCAAGCGCGAGCCGCACTCCGACGCGGTGGGCTACACCGACTACGGCAAGGACGCGACGGTATCCGACAACCGCATTGACTTTAAGTTCCGCAACGACACGAACAGCACGATTTTCATCGTTGCGACGGTGATGAAGGACAGCCGCTATGACAAGACGCACAAGGTGTGCGTGGTGTCGATTTACGGCGAGAGCCTCGGCAAGGGCGTGAAGTACGAGCTGGAGACGGTGACGGTGCAGACCCTGCCCGCCCCGACCGAGCCGGAATACCGCAAGGACACGAACCACACCTACGCCACCTATGTCGACCAAGAGTACACCTACCGCAAGGCAACCGACGGCTGTGTGGTGGAAAGCTACCTGGTGAAATATGTGGGCGGCGCGGAAACCGAGCGCAAGCTGATGTACACCGACACCTACAAGGCGAAGAGCGAAATCATCTACGTCGGCACGGTGGAGCGGACGGAAGAGGGGCAATGACCAGAGGCTTTGCCTCTGGACTCCAGCAGGGGCGCTGCCCCTGCACCCTGCAAGGGAGTTCCTCCCTTGACCCTTTCGCGCGATTGAGTTGGCGACTTTTTCAGGCTGCTTCCGCGTGTTAATTGGGGGAAACCCAGGGGCGAATGAAACGGGATGAAATCCCTACGCTTGACCCTTTTGCGCGATTGCGTTGGCGACTTTTTCAGGCTGCTTTTGCGTGCTGATACGGCTTCATCCGCCGAAAAGGGGGATGAGGTCGTTTTTTTCTCCAAAACTTTGTGAAAGAAAATACAACTTGTGAAAAAACCCCCTTTTCTATTTCGGCAGAATGTGCTATAATAGGTTCGGTGGAAACCCTACATTATTGCATCAGGAGGGAAAATCCAATGGCGCTTGTTACGACGAAGGAAATGTTCAAGAAGGCGTATGACGGCGGCTATGCGGTCGGCGCTTTCAACGTCAACAACATGGAAATCATTCAGGGCATCACCGAGGCGGCTGGTGAGCTGAAGGCTCCCGTCATCCTGCAGGTGTCCAAGGGCGCGCGTGCGTATGCCAACCACACCTATCTGGTGAAGCTGGTGGAAGCGGCGGTTATCGAAAACCCCGATATCCCGATTGCGCTGCACCTTGACCACGGCGACAGCTTTGAGCTGTGCAAGAGCTGCATCGACGGCGGCTTCACGTCCGTCATGATTGACGCTTCCTCCAAGTCCTTTGAGGATAATATCGCCCTGACCCGCAAGGTCGTCGAGTATGCCCATGACCACGGCGTGGTCGTCGAGGCGGAACTCGGCACGCTCGCCGGCGTCGAAGACGACGTGAAGGTGGAGCATGGTCAGGAAATGTACACCCATCCGGAAGAAGTCGAAGAGTTTGTGACCCGCACGGGCTGCGACTCGCTGGCGATTGCCATCGGCACGTCCCACGGCGCGTACAAGTTCAAGCCCGGTCAGAAGCCCCAGCTGCACTTCGAGGTGCTGGAAGAATGCTCCAAGCGTCTGCCCGGCTTCCCGATCGTCCTGCACGGCGCTTCTTCTGTCCCGCAGGAGTTCGTGAAGGAAATCAACCAGTTCGGCGGCAATATGCCCGACGCAATTGGCATTCCGGAAGAGCAGCTGGCGAAGGCGGCGAAGATGGCAGTCTGCAAGATCAACATCGACTCCGACATTCGTCTGGCGATGACCGCGAGCATCCGCAAGTACTTCGCGGAACATCCGGATCACTTTGACCCCCGTCAGTACCTGAAGCCTGCCCGCGCTGCGGTGAAGGCGATGGTCGCCCACAAGATTGTGGATGTGCTGGGCTGCGCTGGCAAGGCGTAATCAAGGCACAAAAAGGCTCTGTCGTGAATGCGGCAGGGCTTTTTGGTTATGGCAACACCGAGCAATTGCGAACTTTTCGGTTCTTCATGGAAAGCTGGGGGAGTAAACAAGGGCTTAGGCGAAGCGCCAAAAAGCTGCACGCGGAAGGAGCATGAAAGC
>ERZ827108.3431-NODE-3431-length-13437-cov-10.185772_pt1 | contig 13437 bp, 11 predicted proteins | sample MGYA00519921_ERZ827108 | MGnify/ENA primary metagenome ERZ827108 (study PRJEB31778, sample SAMEA3449258) | human gut metagenome | biome: human gut; feature: human-associated habitat; material: faeces | place: United Kingdom | collected 2010/2012 ... | reverse complement strand
CGGTGCAGGGCACACAATGGCGCTGGAAATCACGGCGCTCGAGCAGGTGCGAGCCGCCGCCGAGGGCAAGACTGACGCGGCAGCCATCAAGGCCGCCAGCACGGATAAGGTGCAGGTGTTCGGCCTGCCGGATCTGTCCGGCGGCAGTGACGGCGGCTCGGGCGGCACCATTGTCAAGGCGCTGTTTACCGCTTACTATCCCGCCAACAATGCGCTGGAGGGCGGTTATCTGGATGCACAGGGCAACAGGCTCGACCCAAGCAAGCACACCTGCGCCGCACCGCCGTCTGTGCCGTTTGGCACCAAAATCACGGTGCGCGACACCGGCACAAGCCTTGACGGCACGACCTACACTGTCAACGACCGTGGCGGCGCGATCCAGATCAAGAACGGTGTTTACCACTTTGACCTTCTGATGAGCAGCAACGCCGAGTGCAATCGCTGGGGACGCAAAAACGGCTCTGCGATCATCGGCGGCTCGGGCGGCGGCTCGGGCAGCGCAGTGTCGTTTGTCAACACCGCACTGGGCGAGGTCGGGTACAAGGAGTCCGGCAAGGACATCAATAAGTACGGCCAGTGGGCCGGTCACAACGGTGTCGCCTGGTGTGTTTATTTTGTTTGCTGGTGTGCGTATAAGTCCGGCGCACCTATCCCGACAAGCTACGGCTACGTTGGCGATATGAGCAGCTATTTCAAGTCTCGCGGCAAGTAGGCAGTTACAAGCCCAAGGCGGGTGATCTGATGATCCAGGGCGACCGTCACATCGGCATTGTAATATCTGCCGGAGCATCAAGCTGCGAAACCGTTGAGGGCAATTGCAGCAACTCTGTCAAGCGTGTTACTCGCAGTTACGCGGAGATTTCCGGTTTCTGTACGCCGTGGGGATAACACAAGATATTGTATACTTGTGGATAACACTGTGGAAGATGTGGAAAGGAGTGCGTGCCTATGGCATGGGATACGGCGCTTGCGCAGGCCATCAAAGGCACAAGCCGCGCCGAGGTAAACCGCAAGCCGCAGCCGTGGTACAGAGCCGAGGTTGTGCAGGTAACGCCCAAGCTGATCTTTGCCATTGCGGACAAAGAATTTAAGTTTGACAGCAGCACCGGCCTGATTATGACCGCCACGGCAAAAAGCAAAACGTGGAAAGTCGGCATGCAGGCGGCGGCGCTGCTGCATGGGGCACAGCTGCTGGTTTTGGATAGTCTGTAACGGAGGAGGTGCAGCGGAATGTTTGACGAGGAGCAGGCGCAGTTTGTCTGCGATTTTCTGGAGTGCCTGACGTGCTCCAGCGGTGTGCCGCTGCGCCTGATGGACTGGCAGCGCAACATGATAACCGAGTTTTACGGTCAGCTGATCGAGGACGAGGACGACCCGGCAGGTAGCTACCTGCGGCGATACCAGTACCTGTACCTTGAGATTGCTAAAAAGAACGGCAAGTCGGAAATCGCTGCCGGTCTGGGTGTGTATCACCTGTTTGCCGACGGCGAGATCAACGGCGAGGACGAGCATCCCTTCGCTTACGACCAGACTCCCTGGATGAACTACTCCCTGAACGCGTCGCTGGCATGGAAGGGTCTCGACTTCTCGATGCTGTGGCAGGGCTCGGCCCTCGGTTCAATGGAATACAAGGAGCCTCTCTACTCCATCTGGGGCGACATGGGCGGAGGTATTCTGGAACAGTACACCGACCGCTGGCATCCCGTCAACGCCATGGACGATCCCTACGACCCGGCCACACAGTGGGTAAGCGGATACTACGCATATACCGGCCATTATCCCCGCGCAAACTCGTCGTTCAACCGCGTCAGCACCGACTACCTGCGTCTGAAGAGCATCGAGCTGGGCTACACGCTCCCCGAGGCATGGACGCGCCAGTGCCGCATCCGCATCTACTTCAACGCCTACAACCTGCTGACGTTCACTAAGGTCAAGTTCGTCGACCCCGAGCATCCGGACGATGACCTGGGTCGTATGTATCCTCTTAACAAGACCTTCACATTCGGTCTGAATTTCTCCTTCTAAACAATTGACAATAGACATGAAAAAGATAATTTTATCAGCCATTCTGGGAGCCGCGCTGCTGACCTCGTGCAACGACCTGGACATCGCGCCCAAGAATATCGTCACCTCCGACGACCTGCTGTCCAGCGAGTCGGGCATGGACATCTACATGGCCCGCATGTACTCCACGATGCCGTTCGAGGACTTCAAGTATCTGGCCGAGCGTGGTCTGAACGAATGTAACGGCTGGCTGGCCGGATTCGGATTCGACGGCACGGGCGACGCCGTGAACCGCGACGGCTACTGCCGCGCCTTCACTGGCGAGAACGAGGCTTACTGGGGCAACGCGTTCGAACTGATCCGCGCCGCCAACTTCCTGATCGAGAACCTTCCTGATTTCCGCGGCAACTATCCCGAGATCACATACAACGACTACATGGGCGAGGCTTACTTCGTACGTGCCTATACATTCTACGCCCTGGCCAAGCGTTACGGCGGCATACCCCTGGTGACGAAAGTCATAAGCTACCCGGCCGAGAGCGACGAGCTGGAGGTGCCACGCGCCAGCGAGGAAGAGACCTGGAACCAGATCTGCGCCGATTTCGACAAGGCTGCCGAACTGATGATGCCCCGCAGCCCCAAGCGCGGCTACGCCAACAGGTACGTCGCTCTGGCCGTCAAGTCCGAGGCCATGCTTTACGCCGGCTCCGTCGCCAAGTACAACGAGTCAGTCCCCGGCCGCCTCACCGGCCTTGGCCAGAAGACAGGCGTCCGCGTGATCGGTTTCGACCAGGCTACGGCCGCCGAGGCGTCCAAACGTTACTTCTCGGAGGCTTACAAGGCCGCACGCGAAGTCATGGAGAAGGGTGGCTACGGCCTCTACATGAAGAAATGGGCCGAGGGCGACCGCGCCGCCCAGCGCCAGAACATGATCGATATGTGCTCGGATCTGGACAGCCCCGAGAACATCTGGATCCGTGAGTACATCTATCCCACCACGACCCACTCGTTCGACGCATACAACGCTCCCTACGTGTTCCGCTCTCCCCTGAGTTCCGCCGTATGTCCCACCGCCGACTTCGTCGAGTTGTTCGAGGGATTCGAGCGTTATCCTGACGGTTCGCTGAAAGTCACCACCGGCAACTCCAACACCGAGGGCAACTACATAATGTACGACAAGCCGGGCGACTTCTACAAGAACGCCGAGCCCCGTCTGCTCAGCTACCTCATCATCCCCGGCGACCAGTTCAAGAGCCGCGAGATGGAGATCTACGCCGGAGTCTACACCGGCTCCACCCCCGTCAAGCCCCTGCTGAACGACTATTCCTATCAGAACCAGAACCAGAACTATCAGGCGCTGGACATCGCCAAGGGCGACAACCCGACCCTGTTCCTGAGTCCTGACCCCAACAACCAGACCATCGTCGACCTTCCCGACGGAACCAAGATGAACGCATCGGGCGCCAACGGCCCGTTCTACAACTACGCCGAGTCCGCCATGACAGGTCTGCTGGGCCGCAAGTGGCTGAAGGACGATCCGTCGTTCACCGCACGCGAGGGCAACAGCGACCAGCACTACATCCTGGTTCGTTACGCCGAGGTATTGCTGAACGCCGCCGAGGCTGCCGTAGAGCTTTCCATCGCCGGTGCCGCAAGCCCTGACGGCTCCGACATGCTGACAGTGGCCACCGACGCCATCAACAGCATCCGCAACCGCGCCGGCGCCACACTGCTGACCGGCAAACTGACCGGAAGCAACGACAGCCGCGATATCGTACGCAAGGAGCGCCGCAAGGAGACCGCCTTCGAGACCGGCACCAAGTGGGACCTGCGCCGCTGGCGTGTCAACGATTACGACAACCGCGACGGATTCTGGGGAGAAAGCCGCGACAAGAACAAGTTCAGCTCCAACTCGCACTTCCGCTTCCGCGGAATCTATCCCTTCTACTCCGCTCAGGACCGCAAGTGGTTCTTCGACGTACGCTTCGAGTGCATATCGCACAAGGAGTTCGAATACAATCCGGTGGACTACTACTTCGGCATCCCCGGAAACGAGGTTGTCAAGAGTCCCGTGATCGACCAGCAGCCCAACCGTTAACAATTAACACTTAAGACAACATGAAACTGATCAATATAACCGGCATGTGTGCCGCTCTCCTCATGCTCTCCTCGTGCAGCATGTTCGAAATCGACAACTACGACGCACCCGAAGAAACCATCCAGGGACGCGTGGTCGATGTCAAGACCGGAAATCCCGTACTGACCGACCAGGGCAGCGAAGGCATCCGCGTACGCCTCACCGAACTGAGCTGGGGCGACAACGTGGAGCATAACCCCGACTTCTTCTGCCGTCCGGACGGTACGTTCCAGAACACCAAGATCTTCAAGGGCAACTACAACATCCGCATCGACGGCCCGTTCATCCCGTTGGTCCGCGAGACTCCCGACGGCACCGTACTGGCCGACGAGACCATAACGACCGACATCAAGGGAACCACAAAAGTCGAGTTCAAGGTGCAGCCTTTCCTGAACGTCAGAATTGTCGGCGACCCAACCGTAAGCAACGGCATCATCAAGGCCAAGGTTGTGGTGGAACGCGGAGTCAGCGAGGAGGAATTCAAGGAGAAAATCCAGCCCATGGGTAACTGGGATGACAACTTCCTGAACATGACGGATATCCAGTTCTTCGTAAGTTACTCCAACGCTGTGGGATACCGTGCCCGCGACGACCGTTGGTCCAGTTCGATCAGCTACACCGGAAACTCGTTCAACGACCTGTTCGGAACTCCCATAACCATCACGTCCAACGGTACGATTCCCTCCGGACGCAAGGTATGGGTCCGCGCGGCTGCCCGTATCAATTATGACACTCCCGTAGGCAGCGGTACCCGCCGCTGGAACTATTCCGAGCCCATCGAGGTCATGATTCCCTGATCTGACTGATCAGTTACATTATCTATAAAAAAAGGAGAGGCCCTCCTGAGGATTCCCCCCGGGGGACCTCTCCTTACAATTATTGCCTACCCTATTCCTTCTCTCTGAATTATTCCTCTTATCCTCATCCTTTCCCCGGCATACATACATATGATCTCCTCACCGCTATCCTTTCTCCAATTCCTTAAACCGACATCAATTCACACTCCATATATAATAAATATAATAAAACATAATAAATTCAACAATATCATGAAACCTTTAACAGCATATTCAGGAATCCTGGCAGCCGCCCTGCTGTGCGTACCGGGATCAGTATGTCATTCCAAGAACAACATAAAGACCACTTTCCAGACATCGCAGGAATGGCGTCCCACCATCGATAACCGCGCGGACGCCGTGATGGTCTACGGCATCGGCGGCAACCCCAGCGACCGGACCAGCGCGAAGAGTTTCGAAAGCCGTGTCAAAAGCTGGAAACAGCGGGGCTACACCATTCACTACATGACCGGAATCGCCTGGGGCGAATACCAGGATTACTTCACCGGTCAATGGGATGGGAAATGGCATCTGGACGAGGGGCAGGTAACCCAGAAAGGAGACACCATCTGGCATGGCCACATGGTTCCCTACATCGTGCCGTCCATGAATTTCCTGAACTATATGAAGGAACGCCATGTGAAACGCGCCATCGACGCCGGTGCCGAGGCGATCTTCATGGAGGAGCCTGAGTTCTGGGCACGCTCGGGGTATAGCGACGCATTCAAGCGTGAATGGAAGGAGTTTTACGGAACGGACTGGCGCCCCCAGCATGAGTCGCCGGAAGCCACATATATGGCGAACAAACTGAAGTACCATCTTTACTACCGTGCGCTGAACGAGGTGTTCACCTACGCCAAGGAGTACGGCAGGAGCCTGGGCCGCGACATCAAGTGCTATGTGCCTACACACTCGCTGGTGAATTACTCGCAATGGCAGATAGTAAGTCCGGAGGCAAGTCTGGCGTCGCTGCCCTGCGTCGACGGGTATATAGCCCAGGTATGGACCGGCACCTCGCGCGAGCCAAACTTCTTCAACGGCATACGCAAGGAACGTGTGTTCGAGAACGCGTTCCTGGAATATGGATCAATGGAATCCATGACGGCTCCCACGGGCCGCAAGATGTTCTTCCTGACAGACCCGATCGAGGACTGGCCCCGTGACTGGGCCGATTACAAGCGCAACTACCAGGCCACGTTTACCGCCCAGCTTCTCTACCCGGGTGTCAGCGACTACGAGGTGATGCCCTGGCCGGAACGGATCTACGAGGGACTGTACCGCACCAGCGCCGACAGCCAGGAGAAGACGCGCATACCGAGATTCTACTCCACACAGATGCAGGTGATGATCAACGCCTTGAACAAGATGCCGCAGAGCGACAACCGGCTGAACGGCAGCCACGGCATCGGCGTACTGATGGCGAACTCACTTATGTTCCAGCGGTTCCCGCAGCATGATGGCTACGATGACCCGCAGTTGGCCAACTTCTACGGCATGGCGTTGCCGCTGGTGAAACGTGGCGTACCGGTCAAGACCGTACACATCGAGAACCTTGAGTTCCCTGCCACGCTACGCGACATCAAGGTGCTTGTGATGACCTATTCCAACATGAAGCCTCTGGATCCCAAGGCCCACAAGCATCTGGCTGACTGGGTGCGCAACGGCGGCATACTGCTGTTCTGCGGCTCCGACAAGGACCCGTTCCAGGGCGTCAGGGAATGGTGGTCGACAAACGGCAACACTTATTCCGCACCCTCCCAGCACCTGTTCCAGACTTTGGGAATAGACAAGAATGCAGCCGACGGAGAATACAAAGTAGGCAAAGGAACGGCGATGGTGATGCGCCACGACCCCAAGGATTTCATAGTAAACGCGGCAGGCGATAAGGATTACATCAATAACCTGAAAACACTATATTCAGACCGAGCCCGTGCCGGGAAACTTGACTTCAAGAACGACTTCCAGCTGCAGCGTGGAGCCTACAAGCTGTCAGCAGTTGTCGACGAGGGTGTCAGCGACAAGCCGCTGGTGCTGAAGGGCAGATTCATCGACCTGTTCGATCCGGAACTTCCCGTCATGTCGTCCGTGACCGTCAATCCAGGCAATCAGTCCCTGCTTATCGACCTGGACAAAGTAAATAACTAGGGTGTTCAGTTCTATGTTCTCATTTTTGAGACGAAATTTAAGTGCTACATGTCATAAGTTGCTGATACTCATCAAATGATTTATTGAATACTACGGCATTAAAAACTATGCTTTTTTTGATTCAAAAATCGGCTTACCTTATGATGGTATTGCTCTAATTTACAGAATATTGCAGATGATACCAGAGCTAAAAAGTTGGAACATCAAACTGAACACCCTAGTAAATAACCGCAAACGTCCTCAGGTCCTGGCTGCATCCTTCCGCGAGTCGGACGAGAACCATGACAGTCATTCCTATTCGTTCACGGCCAAGAGTCCGGTGGAGACCAACGGCATTTCCCGTGTACTGCTTCCCGCAATGCCCAAGAGCGTCACCGTGGACGGCGTGCAATCCCTCGATCCGAAGGACTGGGACAAGGACAGCCACACCTATCTTCTGCGATTCGAGAACTCGCCCGAAGGTCGGAAAGTGAAATTCAACTGGTGACAGATATGAGCGGCCGCTCATAAATTTGAGCGGCCGCTTATCCATTCCATTACACTCGATTGTTTATCTATTATTGGTATTGGAAAAAAAGCATTAATGACTACCGTATGAAACAGCCATTGAAATTCCTTCCCTATTTCAGGAACACATTATGGGGAGGCAAGGAGATATCCCGTTTCAAGCAGATTTCCGTCAACTGCCGCAACATCGGAGAGAGCTGGGAACTGTCGGCAGTGCCCGGCTACGAGAGCATCGTGGCGGAGGGAATCGACATGGGCCTGACCCTCAATGACCTGACGGCCAAATATGGCGAGACATTGGTGGGACACCGTATCTATGAGCGCTACGGCACCCGCTTCCCGCTGACCATCCGTCTGATCGATGCAAGCCAGGACCTGCCGCTGGATACGCTGCGCGACCAGACGCCGGACGCAGACGCGCCGGAAGGTTCCGGCAATGCCTGCATGTGGTATATCCTGAACGCATCGGAGGGAGCCATGATCTACACCGACACCGAAGGTAATCTGGAGAGCCATCCCGGCGACGCCCTCTATATGCCTGCACGTTATGTCAAGGCTATTGGCGCGGGCAATTTCCTGGTCGAGATACAGCAGGCCGGCGATGCCGGGCATATCGACCCGAACGACATCCGCGTGGAATTCGAGGAAGTGACCGGCAGCCGCGTATTCTCCAACCCTGAACAAGCCCTGATGAGCATCGTATGCCTGAAAGGGGCAGGCAAACTCAAGATTTCCAACATACTCACCACCGTGCAGCAGGGTGAGACCATCCTGATTCCTGCCGCGGCCGACTCGTTTGAGGTCGAAGGGGACCTGTCGCTGCTGAAAGTAGCGATCTGAGCCTGCGTCAGCGGGTCACGCTTTTGTACCAGGACAGGGTCTTGTAGTACCTGTCCTCCGATGTGTCCTGATTCGTAAAATTGTGCAGGCTCAGGCCGCAGAGTATCGGATTAACCCATGAATTGTTGTTGAAATCGACGGTGGATTCCAGGTGCATCACCACGAATTGGTCGAGTGCGTCAGTCACTGCCTGCAGTTCAGGCGTGGTCCGGTCTCCGGCGCGACGGCGCAGCAACTGCATCATGTCGTAGTACGGCGTGCCGCGCTGACGGCGGTAGTTCACCACTCCGCTGACATTCTGCGCAGCGTCGGGACACGCTTTATAAAACGCGCCGACTGCATCGGCCACAGGCTCGATCTTCGACATATCCATCACTGTCACCGTCACCGGATCCTTATAGTCATTGTAGCCGACGAAGAACATGGATGCGGCCAGTTTCAGATTCGGTGTCGCCTGCATGGTCAACGGCAGAATGGCATCGTAATTCATCCCTTTGTCCCACACCTCGGTGGGATACGCGACGTACCAGCGCGTCTTGTCGCGAAGCTCATACGCCACCTCGATGCTGGCCATGTAGCAGCAGTCGAACCATATCGTGTCGAACGCCCCGTCCGGTATCGCATTGGCCAGTTCGTCGATGTCGGTCCAGTTTGTCTTGCCGTTCTTGCCGTATTCTCCCCCGTAGCCATAGCATACAGGGGCGTCCGCCTTGGTCCGGGCACCGACCTCATGGTCTGAGTTTTCCGGAGTCCATGCCGAACCGTGACCCCAGAAGAACAGAGTCCTGGATTCGGAGGGATATGCATCGACTGCGTCCCGCAGGACCTCGGCCATGCGGTCAGGATGCGTGGACGTCGTGGTCCGGTCATAACCCTTCAACCGCGTCCATCGGTAAGTGTCCCCCTCTTTGGTCATGGTGTAAAGTCCGGTCATGGACTCGGAGTCGGTACGGTAAAGCAGCAGCCTGTTCTTATTCAGATCCACCTTGGTCATAGCCGTCGTCATCTCGGCGCAGTCTTCGGTGAAGTCACCGGCCAGCGAGCTGCGGTTCACGGCGTAAATCACCGTTACGCGGTCGTAAGTCTCCGGAACCGGAGCCGGCTTGGGTTCGTCGTTTTTGCCGCATGCCGCCATAGCCAACGGCAGCGCCACAGTCAGCATTCCTTTATATAATGTGCAGATTATCTTGTTGTCCATGCTTTTTAAACGAGTTTAACCTGTCCTTATTACCTGCGCATGATATATCACAGGTTGAACCGAACTGTCCAAAAATCTGTTAAAATTTGAGAAGCACGATTAAATATGAGACTTCCGCCTCGACAATTACATCGAAGGCAGTTAAACCACGTTGATATTTTTTGTCTATAAATTGGGATTTTCACATTTAATTGTTAAATTTGCACCCAAATGTTAAAAGTCGCATGAAAAGGTCTATAATTTGGTTACTTACAGTGCTGATGGCCTTAACCTTCGGCATTCTGCTGTATTTCCAGATCATGTATCTGGAAAATATGGTGCGTATGCGCGACGAACAGTTCTCCGAAGGCGTGATGCGTTCGCTTTACGCCACCTCGGAGTTCATGGACCGTCAGGAGACACTTCATTTTCTCCAGGAGGATGTCAATATAATCGAGTCCAGTTTCTACGATGACGTGACCGACATGACCAAGGGCGACGCAGGCATCTCCGCATCCGCCACGCAGAGGTCCCGCACCCCGCTGACGTTCCCCTCGCCCACCGGATCCATCAGTTCGCATTACGGATCGATGCAGGAGGTGATCCGGAGTCAGTACCTGTATCAGAAAGGATTGCTCAACGAGGTGATACTGAACATCCTGCGTGATTCCGGAGCCCGTCCCGTAATGGAACGCGCCGACTCCACGATGATACGCAACTGCCTCACCACCGAACTTGCCAACAACGGAGTGAACCTCCCCTTCGCGTTCTCTGTCAATACCGCCGGGGGGCGCGAGGTATACGCCTCCGGCGACTACGACCCTGAGCTGAACGCCAATGAAGTCTATTCGATTCCGCTGTTCGGCAACACCGATGTATCCTACAGGCTCAGCGTGCAGTTCCCCAGCAAGCACAGCTACATCTTCAGTTCAGTCCGCTTCATTATCCCATCGATGGCGTTCACTGTAATCCTGCTGGTGGTGTTCCTGTACACGGTCATCCTGGCCTTCAGGCAGAAGAAGCTTACGGAGATGAAGACCGACTTCATCAACAACATGACGCATGAGCTGAAGACCCCCATCGCCACCATATCGCTGGCGGCCCAGATGCTCGACGACTCATCCGTACGTAAGTCGCCCGACTCCATCAAGCACCTGGCGGGTGTCATAAGCGAGGAATCCAAACGTCTGCGCTTCCAGGTGGAGAAGGTGCTGCACCTGTCAGTACTGGACAATGCCGAAAGCACCTTGAAGTTCACCGACGTCAACGCCAACGAGGTAATCGAGAATGTGGTGAACACGTTCAAACTCAAGGTGGAGCGGCAGGGCGGCACGTTGTTCGCCAACCTTGACGCAACAGACTCGGATATATACGTTGATCAGCTGCAGTTCACCAATGTGATCCACAATCTGCTGGAGAACGCCTTGAAATACAGCCGCGATGACGTGGATCCGGAACTGTCGGTCACCACACGCGACATGTCGAACAAGACGCTGGAGATCCGGGTGCAGGACAACGGCATCGGAATACATCGCGACGACCAAAAGCGGATTTTCGACAAGTTCTACCGCGTGTCCACCGGTAACCGTCATGACGTGAAGGGCTTCGGCCTTGGGCTGGCGTATGTCAAGAAGATGATCACCGCCTTCAAGGGACAGATATCGGTTGAATCGGAGCCGGGCATTGGATCCACTTTCATCATCCGGCTGCCGCTTGCCGAGACGCATGAGGCATAAAACCGCACATTTTAACCGCCTGATAAAGATTTTTTAATACTCAATTGTTATAATTAATAAAAACACCACATATATGAATGACAAACTGAAAATACTGCTTTGCGAGGACGACGAGAACCTGGGCATGCTGTTGCGTGAGTTTCTGCAGGCCAAGGGTTTCTACGCCGACTTGTGCAATGATGGAGATAAGGGCTACAAGGCGTTTCTGAAGGGCAAGTACGACCTGTGCGTGCTGGATGTGATGATGCCCAAGAAGGACGGTTTCACGCTGGCGCAGGAGATCCGCGCCGTGAACCGGGAGGTTCCCATTATCTTCCTGACGGCCAAGAACCTGAAGGAGGATGTGCTGCAGGGTTTCAAGATCGGTGCCGACGACTATATTCCGAAGCCGTTCTCCATGGAGGAGCTGGTTTCCCGAATCGGTGCCATCCTGCGCCGCGTGCGCGGCAAGAAGGAGAAGGACGTGACGGTCTATCAGATCGGCAACTATACCTTCGACACCCAGAAGCAGACACTGCTGGCCGACGGCAAGGTGCAGAAACTGACAACCAAGGAGTGCGAGCTCCTGTCGCTCCTTTGCCAGCACATGAACGAGATTCTGGAGCGCAACTTCGCACTTAAGTCAATCTGGATCGACGACAACTACTTCAACGCCCGCAGCATGGACGTCTACATCACCAAACTGCGCAAGCTCCTGAAGGACGATCCCGCGGTGGAGATCATCAACATCCACGGCAAGGGCTACAAGCTGATCGCCCCCGAGGTTGTGGAGAAGTAACCACCCGCACACATCACTCTCCATATTTTAAAAGGCCCGCTCGTCGCGGGCCTTTTAAAATAGACATTCATACGTGCTGCAAGCAAGCCACTACCTGACCTCAGGACCGTTGCCTGTTCTGCCCTTTCGCTGGTTTTCTATCTTGAAATTTACGACACAGTCAAAATCCGGGAATCCGGTACCCTTGACAGTGCGGTCCTGCCAGGTGGAATAGTACACCGTTTCTCCATCCGGATCATTGTCGTACCAGAATGCGTTATAATTGCTGGATTCATCGTAAAAAGTTCCAAAGTAATCAGGATTATCTCCGAATCTAAAAATCCTAATGCCATCCTCCGGCTTGAACGTGAACCGCATCGTCACAGACTTTGAATCGTGAATGGAACTGTAGTCTGCCTTCCCGCAATGGAAATATACCGGCTTCCCGTTCTCATGGGCGATTATCTGCCCATTCTCGAAATAGACATTCCTTGTTACATAGATATCACCGGGATCCGTATGGGTTTCCGGCATGACTCTGCCTTTGATCCAGGCGTCGGGATATTTCTTGAATATTCCCTTTATGGAAAACTCCTTACCGCATCTTGATGTCGTCACCTCTTTAGGTTCAGACTTATATACGGCGTAATATGAATTATCTCTTAAGATACGGTAGTCTTCATAATCCATCCGACGTGTTTCCACGATCAAGACCGTATCAAGTTCCGGCTCGGGGATGGTATCAGGCTCAGGCTCAGGCTCCGGAATAGTATCTGGTTCCGGAACAGGTGTAGGTTCCGGATCGATAATATGATTGGATACCTCACACTGTGTAAACAACGGCAGCGGCAGCAACACCAGCATACATAAGAAACAGATTTTATGCAAAAGTTTGCTCATGGCTTGCAATTTTTAGTCTGTGACACAAAACAATCTAACTTCTCCATCGGTCAATTTTTGACCTGGATTTTCCGGAACACCATATTGACCATGTATTCGATATCCGGGAATCCCGTGCCATAGGTAGAGGGCGGGATGTAATCGCCAGTGACGGGATTGAAATGGCCATCATAGTAGATGACATTGAATATCAACAACATATTGGCATTGTTGTCAAACCAGAATGCAGGAGTTACCTCACTTTGGCACGCTATAACGTCGCCGTCATCCAAGATCGTTAATGGGACAGAATCCTCATCGGGTCTGAATTCAAGGTAACACTGTGTAGCTCCTTCCGAATAATTAAGGGAACTTCTATAAATTAAATATTTGCATATCAGAGAAATAATTCGTATCTT